>Ga0126342_10008571_pt1 | contig 18338 bp, 19 predicted proteins | sample Cyp1metagenome_FD_92528 | JGI IMG/M metagenome (GOLD analysis project Ga0126342, IMG submission 92528) | Coral microbial communities from Lord Howe Island, Old Settlement Bay, Australia - Cyphastrea 1 metagenome | ecosystem: Host-associated > Invertebrates > Cnidaria > Coral ...
CCTTTTCGTGCATCATTTCACGCTGCACAAGACACCGTATCATGCAGTCATGCTCTGGATAAAATCATCTTAGATTGCGCAAAAACGTTTTTGGTGTATCATCTTAGGGGCGCAGCATTTTGACACCACTCCTCTCCCACTACACTACCTTTCGTCCGCCTCCGCCTGCTCTCAAGTTTGAAACCAGGAGAAGGGCGTGTACTATTGTTATGTCTCCTCGCGCCACCAATTGGGTGCAGCTTGTCAAACTAAGCGGCCAATTAGCTTGGCGACTCGGCAAAGGAGCCAACATGGACGATCAGACAATAACCGTTGCATTTCGATGTACCTTGCAGCTGCTCAACATATTTCGACATTTTCAACCATTTGTTGTCTCAGGTGATGGTGTTGGAGCCCAAGGCCGATGCCACATATGTGAAGACCTATGAGCAAGTGTTGAATCTTGGTTAGCTTACCACACATGAATCTTTCTCCTGTAGTGTCAAAATTTTCAATAATATTCAATATCATTCTGAAATTGCATAATCAATGAATTCGCAAGTCACTATATATAGTCACTCTTATTATCATTTGTTGCTGTTGCTGTCGCTCGGTGCTATTTGTTTCTCTTAGAAACTCTGAGCCCAAGGAGCGGCATCAAAGCCATCCACCCCTACATGTGAAAAATGTGAGTTTGAAAAAGGTTGGTTTAGTTTCAATGTGCTGAATCTGTCAGCAGATGTTAGCAGTGTCTGGACTGGAGAGGCGTCAGCAACACAGAGGAAAAAGTCAATCATTGCCTGCCATTGCTGCTTGAACATGGAGTAGCGCATGGGGAGCTTATCTTGCATATTGAACTCACGAGGTCGTGACTTACCCTGGCAATATCTGGCAATGATGGGTAACAGAGAATGAGGGTTTGACTCCGAAGAGCGTGCCTGAGAAACGATTACGCAGCACTGCTACGGAAGGCAGCCAGCGTGCATACCCCAATCCTGACACAGGGAGGTAGCGAATGATAGCGAATGAAACACAGGGCATCCACGTGCAATTGGAATGTGTTGATCTCAGCAGAACTTAGCCTTTCTTTATGTCATTGATCTGCGCAGGTGGTTTTGCTTTCCCAAGAGGCTTTCGACCGTGATTAGTTTGGTAGTATAAAGACTTCTCATAGAGGTGAAGTGGAGAGAACTGATCCAAGTAGAGCAGATCAACGCAGACAAAAGTGATTTTGGTTTATATATACTTATTAATATATTTGTATTGTTTTGTATTTGCATATCATCTGCGCTGTAAGCATTTCTTTCAGAGTTGAATGTTATGAAAAAGGATAGGCGCGTTGCTGAAGCAGAATGTCTTCATAGCATGATGCACTTGCCGCTATGGGCTGTGGCTCTAGCGCTTCGAGCGTCTCCAAGAAGGACGTGAGTGCGCTGAGTGTGTACGAGGCTGAAGCTGCCCGGAAATGCAACGATTGTCAAGCGAGCTGTGTACTGCGAAAAGTTTCTGGCGCCTGCAGCATGTGTGGTGCACCAGGTAAGGCTGTAGAATGCTGGTGTTGCCGTGGGAACTGTGGGTTCCTGGTGTGCCTGACTTGTGAGCTGCACTTGGCAATGATGGGAGATAGCGTGGGGCGCCTCCGTTCTGCACGTCATGCCTTCAAAGAGGATCTTGACTCAGCTTCAATGAGGCGGCTGTGAATGCGGAGGGAGAAACAGCATGTTGCATCACATTGCCATATGCTGCCACACTCTCCACATTGCCTATCTCATGTCACTGCAAAATCCCAACGACGACCAAACGTTATTTGCTCCTCCATTCACTACATAAAGTGTCCCGACTCTGCAGGGAAGCTGCGGCAATCTTGGACGCGTTTGCAGGGCTGGAAGCGGCCACAGATACCGCGGATGCCCAAGAGCTGCAGTCGGTCCTTGCGACCGCAGCAGCAGTTGACGCACCATTTGTACCCTGACCTGTCCCCAAACTGGTTTCTTCTTGCTTCTTTCTTGGATTTTTAAGATGTCATTCCGGGTGCAAGAACCCAGAGTTTTCTGTGCTCTGTGTTTCGCATGTTGCAGATGCAGTGTGTGGTTATGAGGTACAGCAAAAAGTTGCAGAGCTTGCACCGATCCTTGAAGATTGGAAGGCGGTGAATTTGAGGTTGGAAGCAGCCACTGAAGGACGGCTTCTGCATGTCATCCATTGAACAGGAGAATTAATGGCCGTTTGTTGTGGTTTCACAGAGATTGAGCTCTTGCACCTACCCTGCGGACTAATGGATTCTCTTAGACAGTCCTGTGGCATCCTGTGGCATCCTGTGGCATCCTGTGGCATCCTGTGGCATTGTGTCAGGAAGCAGCTTGCCCTTGCTGTCCCAAAATTTACAAGAGGCCAAAACGCTCAAGGTGCAGATGCTGGAAACTATCCAGCGCGCAGAAGCTCGCTTCATGCAGATGCAAGCGCTGGAAAGGCAATTTGGGCGGCATTGCAATCTTGAAGCAGTTTGAAGACATACCAAGACATGTGAATTGCCCTTCTTCTTCTTCTTCTTTTTCTTCTTCTTTTTCTTCTTCTTTTCATTCTCAGTTTTGCCAATTGTGCCCCAGTGAAAGGCTGGAGGATATCATCAGCCTCTCGCAAGTGCAGCGCGTGACTGCATCTGCTTTGAGCGAAGCAATCGCAAGTGCCCGGGAAGTGCATCCTTGGCCGCATGCAGTTCCTACACCTCTCAAACGACTTTAGTTTTGGGAGAAAGGATTCTAATGCTGACAATACGTGACAAGATGTGACAACACTCACTCAGTGTGCGGCATGAATTTCATGCCACGAATCAAGGCAGCAGAACCCACAGCTGATTGAAGTGCTTGTCCGAGCGGAACTTCTTTTAGACATGCTCTCTGCTGCTGAAAGACTGGACCTTGCTCTGGAGATTTGGGAAACTCATTTGCAGCAAAGACACTCTTGGCATCTCTTGGCCATGCTTGACCTGCCACTAAGCATACTACTGTACCATATTGTACCATACTGTACCCACACTACCATGCCCCATGGTGCCAAGGAGCCAGATGCCTTGAGACATGCAATGGCAGAAGCCAGCAGGCTCAGAGCTGTGGATGAGGGCATCCTGACGTACGCCCAGGCGTGGCACATCGTGGCATATCATGGCATGGAATTGCATTAAGGTCAGTTGAGGTCAGTTGTTTGGGGGTGGTTTCTTCTATGCTCAGACATTCCCTCCGAGCCTCTCAGCACGACTTTCGTTAGGCAGAGCTTGCAAAGATGGAGGTTCTTTGTATGGCAGGCCATCATCTCCGAAGAAGCTTGATAGCAAGCAGGGCAATTCACTTGGCTGGAACTCCAAAAAAATCCAAGCAAAGAAGAAAGCAGAAACCAGGGTTAAAATGGTGGCGCTGAGGAAGCAGAGAGTTTCGCGATGCTTGTTGCCATGGCTGCTATGCCGAGTCTCGTGCGAAGGCATGGGTTCCGGGTGACTGGTATCAGCCACTCCTACACGATCATGCAAAGGATTTCTTTGAACCTCACTTGAACCTCAAGCTGTGTCCCTGGCGCAGGAATTGCTTTGGTACCGATGTGACCTTTGCGATTTTGATCTGTGTCATCACTGCCTCGAGTGGCGTGCGAAACCTGATGAGAAGAGCTTGCCCGTGGACCCAGTGAACCCAGTGGTCCCAGTGGATACAGCGGGCTGTGGAGATCCCATAAGGGACACAGCCGCCGCGGAAACCCGACTTGGCAATGAAAAGAGCCAGCGCAATTGGTTCAATGACCGGGCGGCTAAGAGCAGGGCCACAAACTGCCAGTGGGAGCTCTTCAGAGGAGGTTCTTGGATTGTTTGTGGAAGGGGCTTATCAAATTGGCTGACGGAGGCATGGCAAAGTGGAGTCGAGCAAGCTGAGTACATTGCAACCAACGAGCAGAAGCACCTGTTTGATTTCACACTGATGGAGCAGGTCATCCTGAGCTCTGGCAAGAAACGGCCTTTGCGAAATGTACTGTGGGAAGTGGAGCTGGACATGGGCTGGTTTCTAGTTGAAGAAGACTTGGCACAGCGGCTGCGCATCAACGAGACTTGTGGTGTCTCTTCTTTTCAGTATTCTGCCAGGAACATGCAGTACACAATTGACATAGTAAACATGGAGCAGGTGAACCAGAACCTGGGAACACGGAGAAAGCTTCGCAAAATCTCAGTGAATGACACACCTCCAAAAATGAGCAGACAGCAGTTGCGAATGGCTCTAGAAGATGACTTTCCTCGCTTCGCATATGCAACCCGCCAGTGGCTGGCTTTGCGTTGGCCTTGGCAGGAGCTTGGAGATTGCAGCATGGATGCAGAGGGTTTCATCCGTACAGGCTTGGCAGATGAAATAGCAAGTGGTCTGGAGGCTTTGCAGCATGAGATCCCACCTTTGGGCAACATTCTCCAAAACATCATTTGGTTCGACTGTGTGGACCGGGCCAAGCAGGGATCTCTCAGCCAAAGCCAGGCCAGATTGCAACATGTTCTCCAATCATGATGAATTGAATTCAAAGGCATGTCCCTGGAAGAATGAAGAAACTAAGATGGCTCATGACAGAGAGAGAGAATCCAGTGGATGTTTACCATTGTTTACCAGTGTGACTTTGCCCTGAGTCACAAAGGTCGTTGACGCTATTGTTCGTGATCCTCGGTGGCGCTGGGGCCATCCAGGTGGGACATGAGAGGAGCGTACGTGTAGCAGGTGTTGCTAAGATTAGGATTCGCTAAGTAGATCTAAGAAGCGATGCTGATGCTGACTGATGTTGACTGATGTTGTTTGATTTGTTTGGGAAGCAGGACGAAGCAGGCTGTTGTTACTGTTACAGGTTTCCCTGCTCGGTTGTTGCAGCTACCTCAGGCGCAGAAGATGCCTGCAGTGCGCTGTGGGCGGAGCTACGGTTGAAAGACACCGGCGTTGAACAGCTGGAGTTCATTGTTGCAGGTGCTGAGTGAAGAGCCATGGATAAATGGCGGCATATGTACTTAGTAGAATCTACACCATGCAAGACCGAAAGCTGAAGTAATGGCAGTCACATCCCAACAATGAAGTTGCATAAATGTATCCAAATGTTGCCAAGCTCACGTCGCAGTGTTTGTGGAGGTGGATTGGCAGATGAGTTGCTGGAGATTCTGAGTTCAGACCTGGCTTCGGTGGATGACTGGATCATGGAGAAAAAACTGCCCTTTTGGGACGGTCAAGATTGTGCCATTTGCTTCTGTCCCATTGGGAGAGGAGACGTTGGCCGCCGCATGCGTTGTTCTTGCTGGCTGCATTTTGAGTGCTTGGGCCATGGGCTGGGTGTGAAGATCTCTGAAAGAGCAGTGGATGACAAGCAGATGAGTATTTGCCCAGCCTGCAACAAAGACTTGGGCAGAGTCATCCCCCCGGGAGTCGTTCACAGAGCGGTTGGGGACAACATGTTTTCAAGGCCAAAGACTGGGCCTCGGGGAAGGGATCCACATGGGATAGCAGGGATAGCATCGCTCACCTGACACCGAAGGAAGATGAGGAAGAGCATGAAAGAGCTAAATTCTAAGCAGCTGAGATTAATGCCTTCCGATCTTTGTATGTTCGGCTTGTCACAGTGTCTATCTGTACCACTCCAGACTTTCATAGCTCGTTCAGAACCATGTACATAGCAGATCATCGCAGACTCATAAACATATTATATTCATATATTATACGGTATATAATATACACACGCATATAACATAGTATATTTCTTGTATATTTCTTGTATGCACACATATACAAAGACAGAAAGCAAGCGAGAGAGAGAGAGAGAGAGCGAGAGAGGGAGAGACATGTTCGTGTCTGCATGCGTATGCGCATATGTGATAGCTACAATATGCTACAATCACACATACACAGAATTATACAATAGATGTCTGTGTGGGCACATTTTTTGCACATACACAGGCACAATACATCTACATAGCGTGATAGGTGATGGGTGATTTTTTCAGATGCTTGCTCATCCGTGTCTCTGTTGCAGCTGTGGGTTAGCCCCTCCCATCCATTCTATGTGGGTAAAGGATGTAGAGGTAGATCTCCTTTTTCGTTTCGGATCTCTCCAATCCCCAATATTGCCCTGTGGGCTGGTCTCCAGGTATTTGGATCTTCGTGTGGAAGTTCAGTGGCAAAAAGAGGCATTTGACAGCGGAAGACTGGTGGCAAAATGCCCCGGCTGCTCTTTTCTGGTCTTATGCAATGAGCAAGAGGACCAGGGCGTGCCAGGGCGCACGGGGGGCGTGCCTTTGATGAATCCAGGAGATAGGATTTGATGCCCTGTTTTCTTCACTTTGGCGGAACATGAAAATCGTCTAAAATCAACACTGAATGTTTCACGCTCCGAAGCTGGAGGAGATGTATGCCATAAAATGCCTTCGGCAAAGTTGCAGTGTGGAGCGCTTCTGTGCATTCTGCATCTTGTCCGGAGAAGATGCAAAGCTGTGCGAATGATTGGGAGCAACACTGCGTGATCCAAGACGATACTCAATTCAACATGCAATTACAGTAAGCATACTGTACACTGCACCTGCCCATGACAGGCTCGCTTGCAGAACACCGACCATGGACCTGCGAAGAGAACGAGCAGCGAAAGAAGTACGAGAACTCTTCTCAATTTGTCTCCTGGCAGAAGAAGGGAGACCAGGGGCATCTTAAGACATTGAATCAGACAGAAATTTGGCCTAGCTCTTCCTCGCACAGCATACTGCATAGGCTTGCAATTTGCTTGCTGAGGTGTGTGGCCTGATTGAAGAAGCCTTGGCTCAAGCCCTCTACAGAACGTGCACCGGATGTGGCGTGCCGACGGAACGCATTGATGCATGCTGCCACATGACATGTTCAGCTTGCAGAGCAGAATTCAGCTGGGTCTGCGGAGCTGACTACCACGTGTGTCGGACATCTCACCCGTGCCTAAACTCCTCCATCTATTTGCATAGCATGCCCCAGTTGGCGGCAATTCTAGACGAACGTGGGCTTCCACGCTCGGATGAGAATGGTAGCGACCTCTTTCTCGATCCTCTCTTGCATATAGACCTGTAGGTCCTGTAGCATCCTGTAGGCCAACATAGGCCCTCGTACATGCCAGTCCTTTCTCCTGACATATTGGTAAGCTATGGTAAGCTAGGATGCAGCTCGAATCATTTAAGGTTTCTCATTGCACAGCGCAAGAATCGAAATCAGCTCCCTGAGGAGTTGCGCTGTTTGTATCTCCTCTCGGCAGTGAAGCGGAAAGTTGGTAATGCTGAATGGAACTATGCGCGTCTGTGCCTCAATAGGCCTTGTAAGTCTTCAATTTTCATTTCTCACACAGAGCCATGAATATTGAGCAACATGAGTTCTCATGAACAAGCTCGGATAAAATCAGCATTTGAATACATTTAGCATCATTTAGCAAACATTATTTTGTAATGTTTTGTCATGTTTTGTCACTGCGTTCAAGGTGAGCAGTTTTCGGAGGTCTTGAACGATGTCATTCGTGGACATTGGAGCATCCCATGGAGTGAAGTCGGAAATGTTGAGCGCCTCACCGCTCTTTTGCCCATGGCATTCCCTCCTCTTAGGGATCAACTGTGAGATAAGTGTAGGGATGCCAAAGATCAAGGTCGTTGCCCAGCAGCTGCAGCACATTGCAGAACCGTTGACGTGACGTTGTCGGAGAGCATATCCAGGAGAACTATGGCATTGAGGTGACGCATTTGTGCTTCAACCTGCTAGTCTTGCCGGCCTTGCCACGTGGTGTGCACGCATGAATGTGGGTGCGCTTAGCACCCTGACAGAGTTCCATGGCAGCTTTGCTGTGGCTGTAGGCAGACTTGAGTCCTTAGAGAGCCGTCAGGGTGAAGGCCAAAATGCCAAAACATCTGTAAGAACCTGCCGCTGGTATTGTCCGAGCATGTCAGTGCCAAAGGTGCTGCAGTGGAGAGAGCTTAGAGATTGGATGAGTCGAAATGGTGATGCATTCCTGCAAGAGTGCAGAGCAAAATGGACTGGATGTCGTTGTAAATCATGCCCGATAGTCGGGCTTTGTCGGAGGTAGAGCATGATGATGTGACCTTGTGCATCAAATTTCTACTTTGGCATCGTCATCACAACCTTATCAGAACATTCTTTAAGCAATCAGGTTTGACCAACCGCACATTGACATCTTCCACAGGGTAATTATGGCCAGGTGAGGATTGCTGCAGCTGTTCCTGCAGAGATCCCTGAGGCTTGCAAGTGGTGTCACAGGCTGCATCAGTTCAGTGCAAAGGCCGGGCAAGTCTCAACCCATCACTACCAAAACTGGTAGTGTGACACTGGGGCTTTGTAGAGCATTCAGCCAACAAACGAGGCCTTGACCTGGGAAAATATAGGGGAAGTGCGATTTCGACCGGCTGTCAAATTGTAGACAAGATAGGACATTTTTCACAGCCCTTGAGCCTGTACAGATTTGTTCAGCGCCTACATGGCATGCTCTGTCTGAGTTCCATGCCGCCCTTTTGAGCCATGATAGTACGGAAGTAATTCAATCACCGGCCAACCCTCAGTTGCTCCGGCTTACCACTTTCCCTTCATGGTGGCAAGTGACTAGTCAATATTCAATATTTAATGAAGATGCTAGTAGGGTGTGAATGTACAACATGTGTCACATCTAGCCGAGTCCAGCCTCAAAGTCTAAGCATGTTCAAATCTTTCCACTGGCGCGATGGACGGCGCAAGCAACGCTTGGCTCTCCGATTTTCTCCTGCTTTGCCTCGCAATGGCTTAGCATTTCACCGAGCTCCATGCAAGGAATGGGCGCAAGTCTGGGCCTTGTCAGTCCGGAGAGCCGTAGAGCCGTGAAATGCCGTGAATAGAAGCAAACTTTTTGACTTTTGACCACCCGGGAGGTGCAGCGACGTGTCACTCTACACATGCCTTTTTACATTCTTTTTACAATATCCATCACGGTCCATCACTATCCATCAATATCCATCAAAGCTTTCTGATCCAACAGCCATTGAAGCTCTACTCTGTGGACATGGAGCATGTATGGTAAGTGAGCACGTTTGTGCACCTTTCGACTTGATTCCTGGCTGAGAGGTCCGGAGAGATGCCCATTGCCACCGAGAGCAAACGTGTCACTTTGTTTGCAAAGTTTTCAATGATAAAACCGCAGACATTGAGGACGTGTGATCTTGAATTGCTTGAATCTATGTGAATCACTGTGAATTTATGATCTTCAATGATCTTCAATGATCTTGATCTTTGTCGTTTTTTAGGCAGAAGATCGACTTAGAGCTTCTTTGCTGCACAGTGTGTAGCCACGACGAGAGTATCTTGACATGCCGGAGCCGCCGGAGCAGATTTCGGCGATCTGAAAACGGGACAGATTTGAGGCTCCCAATGGCGCCCCGGTTGTCCTCGCAGGAAGCTCAGTGAAATTAACACACCAGAAATCAGTGTCGGTAAGATGTGTAAGTGATGGGGTGTGGTGGAACATATTTTGTGCAGCACTTTTTTTTTTTTTTAAAATATCACTTTGTGCTCTGCCCACTGAGAATCTCTTCGTGTGCTCTGGGAACTTTCGGTCCTAACCAGCTTTTCAGTACTCAGATCTTGCACGGTTCACTGACAAATTCGTCCGCAAGATCCCACCAGCCATTTGTTCATGGAGCATCATTATGCATTGTCCTTTCAATCCACCAGCAAGCAGATTAAACCCAGGCAATTACAGCACTCCACAGCTAGTACATGTTCCTCAATCCATCCTTTGGGTTGCTCAATTAGTCACCATGATGGACGGCCTGCAGCTAAAGTCTGTGCAGGCCAATTGAGCTCAGTTCTTGAGTGACAAACCACAATGTGCATTTCATTTGGACACCCTCATAATCAAACTCACTTGAACACATGTGAACACTGAAGGAGCTCATGCTGATGTGAGGTGCACAGTTGTGCTGTCCGGCTATGTGCTTTGGTGTACTTCTTTGCATTCCTTGGGCACTTGGTCCGGAATGAAGAACTTGATAATAATAATATATATTGGCGCTGTCAACATGTGCGAGCTTTTTCCTATCAGATGGGCCACCTTTGGGAGGGTTCCCTGCTGAGGAATGTGATCGATGGGCCTGTAATGTGGCTTCTGACCCCACCAGATGGGGGATGGGAATCTTCTGAGCTGATTGCGATGAACAAGATCGCCTTGTTGCCTGCACTGATTATTGTCTTGAGGCCTGACATTGTGAAATTTCTGCGGTGATGTTCAACCACTCGCAAGGGATCCGAAGCGCTCTTGGCAATGGCACAGAAAGGCTTTGTGATTGAGGTGTTGCATTTGTTCCCAGGCCTTGGTTTTGGCCAGCTCTGGCAGCATGCTGGATATTGTGGCATCCAATGCGCATGAATGGCGGTCAATGGTTCTTCTTCGGGTGGGACCAGATGATAGACGAAATTGGCTTTTTGACCTGCATCTTATCTGTCACTCTGACTCTCTACGACGATATTGAGGCTGAAATGCGGAGAGGGGGGGTTGTTGATCCAAAAAGATCTGAAGAACAGGATTGAAACAGGTTTGAAATTAAAGGGCACCTACCTTTCACACCTGAGCTAGCTTGCACAACTTGTCATGTCAAAGTGGCTTTGCAGGTGGAGTCTGATGGTGAAGCAGCAGTAGTTGAACACGTGGAAGAGAAAAAGGAGACTAATAGATTGTGCATATTTGTGCATAATGATCGCAAATTACTAGGTGCAAAGATTGAGTTCAGCCGGTCATCCCTGGTACAGTGCACCGGCACATGCCTGTCCGTTTCTTTTCCTGAAGGAAGAGCCGTCCACCCAGCAGTGGCTTCTGCAGGAGGTGTCACAATGTGTCACAATGTGTCACATGGCCTGGCCATGCCTGGCTTATGTTTTCCATGGCTTTCCATTGTTTTCCATGTCTCCTGATTATCATCATGCACTAATTTGGTCCGCAGGCAAGTGCTCAAAAATCAGAAGGACATGAAGAGCCTGCGGTTCACAAGGAGGCTGGCGCGGGGAACACCCTCCAGCCTGCTTTATTTTTGTGAGTTGGCTCAGTTTTCACAATGGAGAACTAATGATACTAATGGCTTCTCAGTGCATTCTGGGTCTCATGCTCCGGGCCCATCTCAGGGCATACACCAAAGCTGATGTACCAGGTAGCAGCTGATGCAGCCCTCAGATCCCGAAGATCTCGGCAAAGCCCAAAACAGGTGTCGACTGTTCATGTTCCCAACAATGTTGGTGAATTTTGGTGAACATGTTTGAACATGTTTGAACATGTTTTGGCAACTGCCAGTTTTGCAATCGCAAACAGTCTGGAGGGCATTGTCACACCCTTCAGTTTGCCAGAACAGGCTGGCTGCTTCTGTATTCAGGCTATTGCATCATCAGCGTTCGCATGGGATATCCTCTGGACATCAACTTCCCCATCGAAGTCCAGTGCAAGCTTTCGAAAGTGTAGCCAGGTAGTTGAGTCCAACCTGCAACTAGAGTTGAGAGTCCGAATCATTCACATGCAAGGCTGCAAGACAGTTTCTTTTCACAGTATTCAGACCATAGATGTCCTTTTCCCATTGGTTGATGAATAATTAGAGGGGTTTCTTCAGAAACCCCTTTAAAGGTAAATGATTGTAGATGGTATACCAAACCGGCCCCTCAATTTTTACCAACAGGATATTACTGATTCAGACCGGCTGAGCACACCAGCTGCTTTGCGGGACACTGTTTTTGCACGATTTCAACTTGCCCTCAGCCCAGGACTGGTGCAGAATATTGGCCGAGTTGTCCATGACCCTGGCAGCTTTCAGGCTTTTCCTGGCAGCTGGCCTTTTAAAGATGCGCCGCGGCAGTGCATGCTGGAAAACTCTCACCTGCCTGTACGACCACTACGAGACGCAACCAATGCCCAACTTGCTTTCCTGGGCGTTCCAGAACTACACGCCCCAAGCTATGCTTTCGGTAATGCAGTGGTTCGCGATAGATCTTTGTGAGTGTATTGTGCCCTTTTTCTTATTGAGCTTCGTGCTCAGCATGGGCCCCCTTGGCATACTGCACCGGCAGCTGCTTCAAAGAAAGGAGTGGTTCTTGCGACTTCCTGCGAAAGTTCCAGGCCGCCTTCTTGCGTCGGTCTTCATCATGATCTTTGTCTTCGGCATGTTCATTGGAGGCAACTACGCCTTCCTCCATCCTTTGGCCATTGTCTCCTTGATTGCATCGATGAGTACGGTGCAAGGTACAGCTGTGATAAGGAAGCGAGAGTCCAAGCCTGTCATGCTGTACAGAAGCCTGATGCCCTGGTTGTTGTTGCCGCTGCTTCTTTTTGCCTTCTTGCCAAGCCTCCGTGCATATGCCACTTGGCATCTTTGGTTGTCACCTTTGTGGTAGGCTAAGTCTAAAAGTAGACATACTGGTAAGATGACACTGACATAAGTAGACTATGCTGGAGTTACAAATTGATACCAACCGTGAGAAGATCAGCGGATACTTGTGGAAGAATTTTGAACACCAATCGACTTGATCCAATTTTCCCATATATTTTCATGTTTTTCTTCCGTTTTTTCCGTTTTTTCTTTTTCCTCGTGGGCTAAGCTTGATGTTTCTCAGCCATCCGGCATCTCCAAACAACGTTTTTTCATGTTTTTCTCTGCTCCAAGATTTGGGTGATTTGATGTGACTTGATAAGATTTTTACTAAGATACGCGAATATACGTGATATCTAAGGCCTGGCTCTGGTCGGGGCAGGAGAGATTGGGCTTTCTGGAGCCTCTCATGCAGTCTGGAGTCGTCCGTTATGCGGAGAGCTTGAACTTGGGCATTCCTTACAATCATCATGCGTATTTTGCGGGTGCAGTTCACCAGCGCAAAGAGCAGCTCCGTGGCAACAGGAAACTTATGCTAGTGTATACAAGTATTGTACCAGTGCTTCCCCACATCGCTTTCGATTCTGCTAGTTCTCCTTATAGAATCATGGGTTCACAAACGCACACAGGCACACAGTACTGTATCATCCACTTATAGTTGGCACATGTTGGCACTAAAAGTTTCTTTTTAAAAGTTGACTGACATTGATTCAAGGATGGTGCTCTTGGCAGATGTTGGCGATGGATGCTCGACTGCACTAGCTACTACTGCTACATCGGCATGTATCACTGTATCACTGGCTTTCTGACTCTTTCATACTCTTTCTGATTCAAGCTGTTTGGATCTGTTTGGCAGGTTTTGTTGAAGTCGATGTCCCGTACAAAGTGGGTTCGTGGCTCAGACTTGAGGGTGGTGTGTGGCGTTGTGCAGAATTGCCAAATATTCCGATATTCCAACTGTTTGGTCCAGGGATGAGAGCATCCCGCAATGTTCCCAAGGTCGGGTGGACCGAATGCCGTTACAAACCAGCCCCCTGCACCGGCGATTTGCTTGGCAGTGGTGGTTCATTGGCCTTGGTGGCTTGACAAGTCGAGGATCACGGATTAAGGATCCAAGAACGTCAGACATAGGGTGATAGAATCTGCACGTTCGCCAAAAAGTATGGAATGCGCATCTCTCTCCCCATATATGTCAAATATCTAGTCTACATCCATTACATATCATTGCATATCTTAGAATCTAAATATTTGTGGAAGAGACTTATGGGCGACGCCATGTAGTTGAGGTAATCGTTTGAACATGTTTGAAACGATGGCAGCATTCACAGCCCATGGAGCCTCGAGTTCACGGATTCTATTTAACATTATTTAACAGTCAGCAACACGAGTCAAATTTCTCCCATGTCACCAGACTTCGCTTTTCTCCGAGCTAAGCCAATCAGCAAGTGCAAGGGAGAGAGCTAGGAGAGCTGGATCGTTGCCAAGGTCAAGATCCCTCCTGGCTCGTGAATTTCATGGAGTTGCTTTGCAGCCTGGTGCAGAATTGCGAAGAGGTATAGAAAAACGACTTACAGTATGTTTTCTGATTCCTGATGTGACTGCATGACTCGCACGCAATTTGCTCGTTAAAATCCTTGCAAGGTAATAAGAATGACATCGCATGGCAAGCCGTTGAGTACAACAACAAAGTGCACAGTCAGCTGCACAAGCTGCGGAGAGTCGCTGCACAGATGTACCAGTACCACTTTTCAAAGTAGCCTGGCTGCAAGAGCCCGCAGAAGGTCCTTTGTGTTTGGAGCATTTCCCATACCATGTCTACATATATGTCTACAGCCTACACATGTCTACACATTTATTTGTAGACTGTGTACTTGTGGTCCGGTCAGTGTTTCTTGAATTCCAAGAGTCAGACTGGCCTTCTGAGAAGCTAGGCCTGGATCGGCAGCTTGGTGGGAGAGAGTGGAACTGAGCAGGAGGCAGAGAATCGAATTGTCATGCAAGTGACGGCTCTCTGATGGGCACGCGATGGCACCTCTCCAAAGTCGTTGCAGAGTGCTTTGTACAAAGGTGGACTGGCAATGACAGGCCAGCAAAAGTTATGGGATGTCATGAGTTTGTGTACCATGCTTGGATACTTGAGGAGCCTGTGGCATGTCACCTTTTGGATCCTCTTGATGTAATTACACTAAGGCACAGTAGGCACGCATGAAGAGAGAGAGAGAGAGAGAGACACCGATTTACACCGTTCTTGCAATGAGGTGTCCTGCCTACCTGTGTGCGCCGCTGCAGCTTCTTTGGCTCAAAGGGATAGGTGCATTGGAAACAAACTTCAATGGAGCAGCTCGCATCTCTCCGGAATTGCTTGGAGCCTCCTGCAGCGACGGGCAAGAGGGATAGCCACAGGCACCACAGGCCTGCCCAAATCTGCACTGATGGCCATGCAATGGATGCAGTCAAAGAAGTTGCACAGTCTTCTCTCTCCAGCCAGAGCACCGCAACTACAGCGGTTGGGTGGAGCGCAGGGCTTCACGAATACTTTGTGCGGTGTGGTTCGGCTACCACTACTGAATTCCCTTCGCCAGTTTCATCAAAGTCTGACGACTCTGACCGAGCTGAAGAGCTTGGCGAGCTGGGTGAGCCCTTTGGAGTGCTGCAATTTGGAGCTCGTCTTTCACGCAAGGAGAGGGCTCTGGAGTTACAGCAGTCTTTGCTGCAGGCTTTCACATCACCAGGTTTTCAGAAGAAGTTGCACGTGATCTCCAGAAGATACCAAGCCTGCCAAGGAAATGATGCCGGCTGCTGGTCTGACTTCAAGAAACTCGTCCGATCCTATCAGGCTGAAATCATACCACACTATGGCTTTGAGGCATCCGGTCGAGGTGTTCATGACATGCTGCAAGCCTTCAAAGCCTTTGACAGCGATCCTGACATCTATGTCAACGCTGCTGCAATCAACGAGGCACTTTTCAGCACCATTCAGGTGGATGGATCTGATGGCAAAGATAGTCATCCATGTATAGGGTTTGGTCGCAAGCCTGTGACGAAAGTTGCCATTATGGAGATGCTGCAGAGCCTGATTATTGCATTCAGTGGTCCTTCCTTTCAAGAGGAGATCAGAAAACTGAAGGCAAGGGCAGACTGCAACGTGAGGTATGAAGATCCAAAAGGCTATTACCATTTACCCGGGAGGGCAGACCTCGCCCTACCCAAGCAGCGACAAACGCTGAAGAGTTTTGGCTTCAGACCAACCAAGCAAGGTGTGCACGACATGGTTCGTGCTTGTGTGCCGTACCTCTCAGATCCGGAAGTGGCTAAGACTTTTGATGCAGTCAACATGCACCTCGGCAATATTAGAATCTTTGTTATTCATTTGTTATTCTTTGTTGCTATACCATCCGGGAATGATGGCATCCAGTTTTTCTGGACTGCCTGAGAAGCCTTCTTTGCTGCACGAAGGATCGAAGGATCCGAAAGATCCGAAAGATCCGAAAGTCCCCATGACTCATGACATTCCGAAAGATATTGCTGATGATATTTGAAGGCATAGGTAGCGCGCCGGATGGGCCAAAACCAGGACGTTCCAGAGATATCTGGAATTCTACCGGGCACCTTCTTGGTTAGAAAGCGTTCTCACGATTCAATTCGACTGATTATTGCAGAATTTATTGCAATGTAATGATCTTGTAATATAATGGAATCGGAATATATATGAATATATTATATAATTATATATACATATAGATAATTATATATATATATACACCTTGATATAGATAATAAGAGCATTTTGGCCAACCAACAGTCCATATCTTGTACTGAATTCGAGCTGATAATTGACAGTTTTTCGAATTCGATTGTGACAGTGTCAGGCCGTGTTAGCCACTTGAATTTCCTTCACCGTTTTAATTGGCAATGGAGGCAATGATGGCCTTAAAGTGAGTTGAATTCTTGCTCCAAGGAAGCTTGGCATGTCTGCAGTCGCGGCCCGCCGCTTTCGAGACCTTGCAAGTGACCTGTGATGTCAGATGATCTTGGCATGGGGACAGAATGGGGGCAGAAATTAAATGGCTTCAAAGCCTTTAGGTGCAGAGAGGCCATTGGTCAGTCCAATGCATGTATTACCTGGTGACAACCATCTCACGAAAACTAGACGACAGATGGCCCGAGAGCGTAGAGGAGCGAGGTCTTCTGCTGCTAGTATCAAGACACTATATTACAAGACAATATATCAAGGATGTACTAAAGGCAGACGAGAAAAATAGTATCAAGACCATATATTACAAGACAATAGTTTGCATCGTTTCCTTCGTATACTTTTTACACACAGAAGCTTTTAATTACACACAGAAGCTTTTACACACAGACCCTTTTACACGCAGACACTTTTACACAGACGCTTTTACACACAGACGCTTTTACACGCAGACACTTTTACACACACACACACTGTTACACATGACGCTTTTACACACAGAACCTTTTACACAAAAGTTTTTACACACAGAAGCTTTTACACACAGAAGCTTTTACACACAGACGCTTTTACACACAGACGCTTTTACATACAGAAGCTTTTACACACAGACGCTTTTACATACAGAAGCTTTTACACACAGACGCTTTTACACACAGAAGCTTTCACACAGACGCTTGTACACACAGACGCTTTTACGCACAGACGCTTTCACACACACACAGACGCTTTTACACACCGAAGCTTTTACGCACAGACGCTTTCACACACACACACAGACGCTTTTACACACCGAAGCTTTTACACACGCACACACACACTTTTACACAGCGAAGCTTTTACACAGAGAAGCTTTTACACACAGACGCTTTTCCACACAGAAGCTTTTTGACACACAGACGCTTTTACACACAGAACCTTTTACACACAGACGCTTTTACGCACAGAAGCTTTTACACACAGACGCTTTTACACAAAGAAGCTTTTACGCATGGACACTTTTACGCAGACGCTTTTACACACAGACGCTTTTAATCACAGACGCTTTTACACAGAGACACTTTTACACACAGACGCTTTGACACACAGACGCTTTTACAGACAGAGAAGCTTTTACACACGGACACTGTTACACAGACGCTTTTACACACAGAAGCTTTTACACGCAGACACTTTTGCACACAGACGCTTTTACGCGCAGACGCTTTTACACACAAAAGCTTTTACACACAGAAGCTTTTACGCACAGACGCTTTTACACACAGACGCTTTACACACAGACGCTCATACATACAGAAGCCTTTGCACACAGACGCTTGTACACACAGACGCTTTTACACAGAGATGCTTTTACAAACAGACGCCTTTACACACAGACACGTTCACATACAGCACTTTTACACACAGACGCTTTTACACACAGACACTTTTACACGCAGACACTTTTACACAGATCCTTTAACAGGACCGACCAAATTCGCAAAAAAACATCTGTTTGGCACACGCGGGCCCGTTTCGTGCAACAGGGTTTTCGCGGACACTTCAAAATCACAATTATACCTCAGTTTTTGAGGACGGAACCTCATTTCGTGCCAAAGCGTTGCCGCGGAAGCGCCCAAATCGCAATTTTACTTCAGTTTTGACGATCGAACCTCATTTCGTGCGAAAGCGTTGCTGCGGAAGTGCGCAAATCGCAATTTTACTTCAGTTTTTGACGATCGAACCTCATTTCGTGCGAAAGCGTTGCTGCGGAAGTGCCCAAATCGCAATTTTACTTCAGTTTTTGACGATCGAACATCATTTCGTGCGAAAGGGTGGCCATTTCGTGGCGCCTCGTCGGCACCGCCCGCGGCCTTAAGAGAGAAAAGAAAAAGAAGGGGAGAGAGAGTGAGAGAGAGAGAGAGAGCGAGAGAGAGAGAGAGAGAGCGAGGGAGAGAGAGCGAGGGAGAGAGAGAGAGAGAGACAGACAGACAGAGAGAGAGAGAGAGAGAGAGAGAG
>Ga0126342_10008572_pt1 | contig 18338 bp, 18 predicted proteins | sample Cyp1metagenome_FD_92528 | JGI IMG/M metagenome (GOLD analysis project Ga0126342, IMG submission 92528) | Coral microbial communities from Lord Howe Island, Old Settlement Bay, Australia - Cyphastrea 1 metagenome | ecosystem: Host-associated > Invertebrates > Cnidaria > Coral ...
GAAAATATTGGGAAACTATTGGGAAAATATTGGGAAAATATTGGGAAAATATTGGGAAAATATTGGGAAAATATTGGGAAAATATTGGGAAAATATTGGGAAAATATTGGGAAAATATTGGGAAAATATTGGGAAAATGATGAACTTAAGTGGGTTCTTTGAGTTTTTGGAAACATCGGATTTTGGATTTCGAAACCAAAAAATGAGCGAGAGAGGGGTGATGCCACTTCAGACCTGATCCAGCTCCAACATACCATCGGAGAATGGGTATATGGATCCCGCTGAACCAAGGTGAACCCAGATGCATCCACTGATTCCACTGTCACTTGCACACAATGCCCCAGTCCCCAGTGGTTTCTTTCTGATTTAAACACCCCAAGTCTTGCATGGACCTCGAAAAATCCATGTTGTGAGCCGTCCTCCCACTCTCCATAATTGCTGGGTTCCATTTTGCTACTTTGGCTTCAGCATCTCCAGGGATGCATCTTTAATTTCTCTTCATGTTTGGTGTTCTTTCAGGCATTCATCAGTTCCATGCATCCAAAATGAATGCTCTTCCCACTTCTCCAGATTTTGTGTTTGTTTGAAAATAGGGGTTGATCATCATGTTCTGCATCAAAATAGCTGCAACAGATAGATCCGAATCCATCCAAATCCATCCAAATCCATCCAAATCCATCCAAATCCATCCAAATCCATTATTCATCAGGTTGAATCGCTTTGTTTCATGATTACACCCCCCATACTTGTTCATTAAACCTCCATATTTCCCATATTTCCCATCCGTAAATCCACCATTTTTCCACCATCCACACCTCGGTACAGGGCACTGCTCTGCCATAGCCCCCCGTGAAGCGACAGGCCGCTGTGATGCTGAAGCCCGGCCGCTCGGTACTGTAGATGGTGAGGTTGTAGGCTTCCTGACCGCGAAAATGTCGGACATAACTCATGAGGTTTTTACCGATCATCATAATGATGATGATAATGATAATAAAAGTAATTAATAATGATAATAGTAATCTATAGTCACCATCCCCGAGTTTGAGTTTTATGAAATGGGTTTTTTTCCGCGGTTTTTTTTCGGCGGTATACCGTATTAATACCCCTTTCTGAATGGGATGATTTTTCATAGGACCCCCGATGTTGGTTTTCATGGGAAGGTAGAAATTGTTGGTTGTTGGATGTACGGTTCAACGGTGGATTTCAAGGACAAAACTAAGGGGATCCAGAACTGGAGTTGGCCAGGGCTTCACCATGTTTCAGCTGGCGGAAAGGATGGAAACATGTATTTTTTTCAGCGCCGAAAAAACGCAACGGGGGAAACACTGAAAAAGTGCGAGAAAAAAGGGGGAAACCATTTATAGATGATTGTCCCATTAAAAGCTCCATTTATCATGGATTTTCCATGGCTACGTGAAATAACCAGAGGGTAATTTGACCAGAAACACATCGGGCAAAAATTTGATTTGACCAAAACATCATTGGCTCTGGTTGACCTATACAATTGGCCATTCACCATTCAGCCCCATCCCTGAATTTATTGTTTAGGTGGGGAGGATCTAATCTCAGCGGAAGTTCTCTGATGTTCCTGACGAATCACCAAAGATTTTGATGACCTCACCTTGTTCCAGGATCACAACTGCAATCATGTCCATTGAAGGATCATTTTCAATGGCTAATCAAGGATAGAGGGTAACATCCTCAAACATGAACACCCCCAAAAGAGGACCTCCAAAATACTGTGAAGTATCTTGACAAATTGAACTGTAGCACCAGGTTAACAAGAAATACAACTTATATACATGATATAACAATGTTTGACAAGAAACAAGTATGTACCGCGAATCCAATGTTTCATCATCATTTTCCCCATTGAAACTGCCTTTGTTGGGTATATCGGTATACCCCTTTTTTTTGGAACTAATTCTGAGCAAAGCCATAAGACAAAGCGACCCATGATGGCCCAAATGTACCAAAGCGCAAAATCACAATGGCAGAAAATGGAGACTTGAAACGAGACGAGGTAAATCACCCGGCTAACTCAAAAACGAAGTGCCAGGCTCTTCTCCATTTTGGGTTGATACTCATCTCCAACCCTCCCAATTTATCCCCCTTTTGCGCCTTTTCAGCCTCGCTTGGCTCCAGGCATTTCTCGGGTTTGCAGCCGCTCAACTTGTATTCCTCTCCGTGTCCCGAGCACTCCTGCCATGTGCGTCCGCGTCAGGAATCTTCAGGCGTTTCACCAAACAAAAAGTGGGACATTTAATTTGTAGTGGGGCATGACTGCTGATCACATTCCATGACATATCACATCAAAACTCATATAATATATACATACAGTATCTAATTATATTATTATTATTATTATTATTGTTATTATTATTATTGTTATTGTTATTGTTATTGTTGTTATTATTATTATTATTGTTATTATTATTATTAATTATTATTATTATTATGTATTGTTATTATGTATTATTATTAGTATTAGTATTATTATTAGTATTATTATTTTTATTATTATTATATATATATATATTGTATCTATATCCCAATTATGTATTAAAAACATGTGGCATCACGGGTGATGTCTATGTTCCCATGACAGGCCCACGGCACCTCAGCGCATGGTTTTGGGGGTGTTCGCCCCCTCGATATAGAGGAAATTGCAACCAGGATTATATATATATATATGTATATTTATATTAACATTAGATAAGTGACATCAACTAACTCTATAAAACTTGGTTTCCTGAAATCTTAATTTTTCCCTTCCGTCAATCCCCTCAGCTCATCGTGCCGTTGCTCCTCAACCACTGCCACGCCGCGGTAGCCATCGGCGCACTGGGCGGACACGTTGAAGGTGCCCAAGCGTCGGTTGGCCTCGTACCTTTTCACGGAGAAATGAGGAATTCACGACGAATGGAAGAATGGTGTTTTGGAAAATTGAGATTTAATTGGTTTTGGATGGCGGAGAAACCTCAGAACTTTTTTATGGTGATTTGAGATGAAGGATTTGAGCGACAAAAATCCATGGATTCAACCAACATGGGGGAGTTCAGCAGAAAACATGTGGGGTTTCACGGTTTCACCAACCAAATCTGAGCTTTGGAGTGGCGTTTCTTTGTCGATGATTTCAACCAGAATGGTAATGTCCAGGCATCTGTTTCCCCTCCCATTATGAATTCTGGAGATCAGCATTTCTTGGGAAAGGGTTCGGGAAGTAGCAAGTACCTGTCGCAGACTTGTGTTCAGTACTAAACAGACTATCCAATTTTGGAGTACCCAAGTTTGAACCACACCATTTCTGTCACTTGTAGGCACCGTTTGGACCATTTCTGTGTAGCTACAAGCTGCTGATCCTATGAATTCAGAGGCAATATCCAACAAAGGATAGGGTCGGAGAGGGTTCCTTCCGTCTAGAGTGTGGGGTCAACAACGACAAGTCGACAAGTCACACAACATAGCCGGCATCCAATTTCGCCTTGTCCTAGGCTCACGGCTTCGACAGGTCGCCCGGCTGTTGCTTAAAGGCTGCAAGACTGAAACGAGTCGATTTATGGATCTGAACTAGCATAAGGTACCTGTTTGAACCAAATGAGCCCAGATTTTTTGGTCATGTTCAGTGATGCTATAATTCTGAGCCATATCCAAATGAATATATGCGAGATTTACAGAGATTTACCGCACCTTTAATCAGTCACGGAGGTAGCGCCAGGTGGCCAAAATCCACGCAAATTTGCCGTTGTTCTCAGATGCTCTCAGTACGATTTTCTCAACTTGGGTCTATCATGGTCTATCCACCATGTACATTAATTGATGATGGGACAAAAACATGTTCCCCTGGTGAACATTAAAATTATGTGGGATGTCCAGATGTTGCAAAATCCAGAGTTCAGCTTGCGGAAAGAAGAAAAGAGACGACTCTCTAGGTTTGCTTTCTCGCAGCTAAATGCATCAATCTAGAACAAAAAGATACGACTTTGTCATTTGCTGGATGTTCATGCCCCAATTGTTGTCGTATTGCTTCTGACTCAGTTCCAAGCAACTCTAAGATCAGCACCAACTGCCATCCTCCAGTTATCTTTACTCCCATCCACCCACCCCATCCCATCCCAACCCCCAACCCACCCATCCCAACCTCCCCCAACCTGTCGAGGTTCCGGTGCCTTGCACTCGCCCAGGGGACAGCCCCGCAGCGTAAACGGCTCCTGGTCCGCCTTGCAGGGCACCGCCTGGCCAAAGAGGTGCGGCGCAAAGGCGCACTGCGCGGTGACGCTGAACTTGGGACGTTGCAGGGAGTAGACCGTGAGGTTGTAAGCCTGGCAGAAAACGGCGGAAAACCATGGTGATCTTAGTGATCTTAGTCTTTTTTTTGGGACTGTGAATATTTAAATGGGATTCTAGTTCTTAGAAATGGTCGATGGATTTTGATGGATTTTGTGCGGCTGGGACAATGAAAATGGCGAATGAGATGGGTTTGGGACCTGAAGATTTAGGGATAAGACCCCAAACCCAATGGTATATCATGATATTCCTTTTTCAATACAAAGCCGTATGATAATTCATGGTCGTCGGGATCTTCAAATGGTAGTTGTTTCACCTGCCAAAACTGGAGAGCTGGCCATTCATCAACCAAAAATTTGGAGCAAAAAACCTGTGGAGTCCTGTTGCGGTGAAGACTGCTGGTTCCATCGTGAGATTTAAATCTCAGATATACAAATGGGGAGTCTTCCATTCATGGGGTGTTTCAGCTCCAAAAAGAAAATGTGTAGATTGACCCTTGGCAAAATGCAGGGATAGAAAAAAAACGAAAGGTAGTGCGAGTGGACAGAAACCTGGCCGTTGAGGACAGCACAGGGTCTGGGTCAAAATAGACAAAGAAAACTGCATGCGGTTGAATTAATAAAATATCCGTAAAGTGACCTGAACCACTGCGTTTTGGATGGTCTGGAATTTGGACTCGTACCTATTTGTGGCACTTCGCATTCCATTGTCCCTCACTGCAAAATAAGAGGATCATGCGCTGGCTCAGCCCCTTCAAGTCCCCTTATCCTATCTGCTTGGCAGACAGGAGCTGCAACTATCGTAAGGGCTTCCCCGCAGCATCTGCATGGCCCAATGTCAGTACCAGAGGTCTGGGCAGCTCCACCTCTGAATACTTCTTGCTGGGAACGGTGCAGTTTCCAGGGAAGCAGCCACTCAGTTGATACCTTGACGCAGCCCGGGCAGGCGGGGTCCCGCGTCACTCTCTCGGTCGATCCAATTTTGAGGTCGCTTTAGACTACATCCAAAAAGGGACACCCAGCTTCAAATATGTGCATAGGATAGAACTGAAATAACTAGATATAACACTATCTATATATATATATATATTATATGGTCAAGGTGCGGCTCCCCAGGCTCCTTGCACATAGACACCTGCGCCACCCCTTCATAGGCGTCTCCACACGTGGCCGTCACGTCGAAACGGGTCATCAGCTTGTTGCCCTCATACCTCGGGTTTTTTCTCTGCGGGGCCACAAGGAACCAACATCTTGGTGCATTTCATAGATTTCAGGCGGGAAAAGACAGGAAACCTGCAGCTTCTATGGTTCCCCGGAAAAACTCAGGCCAGGCTGGAATTTGGCAAAGAATCATGCCAGAATTCTTGTCAGGGGTGAAATAGAGAGTGGAAGGCTAGATTCGTGATGATCCGTGTGTTTGTTCGTTTGTTTCCAGCTTCATTTCCACATAGAACCCGAAAACAAAGCATCTTCTGCATCAGCATCACCCAGTGCCGGCCATTGAAATAGGGTTCCTCACATCTATGTTTATATCACCTTTGGGGGAAGTGTTACCACCATTTCAGGACAAAAAACAACTGATACTTTGATTTTAACATATTTTAAACAGGAAAAACATGGGAGAAAATCTCTGGTGTGAAGCCCGAACTGAGGCGTTTCAAACGCGGCCAAGATTCACCATGTAGCCATCCTCGGCCTCTTTGTGTGGAGAGGTGCAGCTAGCAGGATAACATCCTTCCAGGGTGTAGGTGTCTCCATCCTGCGTGTGCATGAGGATGGTAGCTGACTGGGCGAGGTGAAACATCCCTGAATTTCAAAGGGTTAGCCAACAAAAATTGAAACGAAGCAAGAAAAATGAGGATTCCACCCATAAGAATGGGCCGAGTTTACATTTTAATTAAGTCAGCAAAATTGGAGTTTCAGCCGCGCAAGTGTGGATTTCCATGGGCCAACAGAATATGGGGAAATCAAACATAAAAGATTGGCAAATACGGAGATATTACCCTCTGGTAATTAAACATGGCAATGGAATAAAATCCCCCATTGATCCATGATTTTCCCATCAAACCCTCCATTTATAGGGAATCTCAAGATTTCCCATTGCCACGTTTCATTGAGGGTACCTAACAAATCTGGGAATCAACCCAATGCTGAAGATTGAACTCAGGAACCCAAAGTTCGATGCTGTCCAACTCAGAAACCGAAAGAACTTCCCGCTTTTCTTCTTGAAGACACATCGAGGGTAGTCCGGGTAGTCAGACCAGGGACCCCCCATTTTAAAAAATGTGTAAGTTTAAAGTATATCCCGGTATATCCCATGATATTCCCAACATAACAACCAGGAAAATCACCCCATTTTTTTCACCAAAAAACCACCATTTCCTGCGTGCAGGGCATTGCCTTGGGCGTTTGCCCCGTGAGCGCCTTGGTCTTGCAGCGGGTCGTCACGCTGAAGCTCGGCACCTCCAAGGAGCCCTCCGTCAAATCGTAGCCTGGCAACAACAAAAAACCACCGTCTGCTTGGGCTGAGAAATTTACAGAAGAAATTCTTCATTAATGTGTATGTGTATATATATATATATGTGATATCCAAGGAACATCACTCCGTGAACAGGTTTATCAATTTGGAAGGGGGAGATCAAAAATCATGAAAATCCCCGTCCAAAAATGGCTGAAAATTAAGCTTTAATGAAGCGTAAAACCATTCAAATCAAGGATTACTGTGAGGGTTGGAGGTTGCGAAAAAACAGACATTGATCAAGACTCACTGGAAACATTTGAAAAAAGAACATTGTCGACGAGCTCTCCTCGTACTCAAAGAGTAGTAACTACTGAAACCTTCCAGTTCAAGCCCCAGGTTTGGTGATTACCTTCTCCCACAACTATCCATAGCAAGATATGTCGAGGCGCTATAGGTCTCAATCTCCTTGGGTGCGACGCACACCATTGGCCGGCAGCCTGAGAGTTTGTAGGCCGTGTCCGGCTTGGTGCACATGTCCACCTCAGTCCCCGCTTGCTGAAGGGGTCTCACACAGGGGCCGTGTTCTGGTAATGAAAGTTGGAGGAAATGGGGTTGTAAAGCGTGGGCCACCGGAAGGAATAATTCTTGGGATCCAGATTTTTGAGCACTCCATATTTCCAGAGAATTACTCCATATTACTCCATATTTCCATATTTCCAGAGGGATCCATATCACTCCATATTTCCAGAGGACCCCTACAATCCCTACAGGCTAGGTTTTCCATCTCCGGACCTGGGAACTGCTGGAAGTTCTGACCTTTTTTCCAAGGTGCCTTGCCGAATTGACCAGTTTACCTAAGAATAGGTAACATATACATGATTAATCATCATTACACCTAATAATACATATGAAAATAGATTGAGTTGATGTTTTTCATGTTTTTCATGTTTTTCCTTCCGTTTTTACCGACCCTTTGTGAGTTATCCGATGGTTTCCGCCATAAAAACTGTTGCTCCACCCGTCCCCAGCAAGGTGGGCGCTAAAAAAGCTGCTACGATTACCAGAGGCTTTGTCTGGAAAATATCGTAGCCCTAAATCCTCTGGTTAAAATTACGGAAATTTTGGAATTTTGGTGGTGACCGTTTCCCATTAAAATCATTTAAAATCCCTCGATTTTGGTCATGTTCCCATGAAAAATCCCAATTTTGGAAAATGCCACTATTTTCAGACACGCCCCAAAAACTTCCAGCTCAGTCCCTCGCCTTAGCTTTTCCGATGTAACCCTCTGCGCATTTGGCTGTCACATGGAAGCTGTCAGACGTGCGCGAGATCTCTTGCCTGGGGTTCGGTGCGAAAAAATTGCAGCAATTCGTGATTTAACCATGAAAATTAGGGACATGGGATATGAATGGGGATATCACATGATACCATGGGATCCATAAACAACTATATATATATATATCCAATTTGGGTTGGTCTGAGAATGGGGTATATGCTGGTATATAAATGTATATAACCCCCATTGATGGTTGTTACATAGGGAAAATCATGTTCAGATGGAATGGGGTACTGGAAATCTTCACCAAAGCCATCGGCACAGCTGAGGTACACCACGTAGCCCAAAGCTGCTGTCGTGTTCAAAGGAGATGTGCACTCCAATGGCAAACAGCCTGCAACGGTAACCCGGCAACTGAATCATGAGATGCGATTATCATCTAATCTATTCACTGCAAAGAATCAAAACCTGATCTTCACAGATGTCGCCTTCCCATGAAAAGTGGAGAATTCCATCTTTCCAGAAATTTCAAACTTGTTCAAACTGCATGTGTCCCGAGTCACTGGAAGACTTCCGTCACTGGATCGAAGTGAACGAAAATCGACCACGGAAACCTCGCATCCCCGCCTGACAGGGTAAAGGCTTCGCCCTCCTTCTTGCAAGGAATGGCCTCACCAAGGCGGGAAAAACTCTAACTCGCACACGTTGGAATCACCAAAAAAAAAACCAAGACATTTTGGAAGTTGGAAGCCTTGCAGCTATTGACATATCCTTTGAATGTTGAAACCTTGAAGTTGGACAAAAGCACTCTTAACATGCTGGAATTAAAATTTGGGATAATACCAGCTTGATCTGTCGAGTCTAAAGGCGTCGAGCACTTGGCAAGTAAATTAGTGCCAAATTTTGAAATTTTGGGTTGCACTTTTGGCCGTCGACGAGAAACTCAAACAAATAAAGGGCCCTTATTATTGATATACTGTATATACTTGTTCCGTAATCAGTGTCATTAAGAAAGAGAAGGTGATGCCTAGCTACTAATTTGATGAAAAATGTTACCCAGAAAATCCCAATGACTCATGGATTACTCCTGGGTAAAATTGGTGGAGTATCGCAATTCTATGGTGGTTAAAAGTCAGTCATTTGGGTTTATCTGAGAATAGGATGCCTTAAAAATCCAGCAGATCATCATACTTTCCTAAAAACAAATGCCATACCCCATATGTTCAGACACACTCATGAATCACATATGGTTGCTTATATCAGATCTCACTATATTCCCATAAAAATCACGCGAAATGGATGCTGATATTCCCATGAAATCCAGACATCCCTGGAAGGGCGCCTTGGGCACACTGGAGTTGTGCCCACGGCAGCGCACTGCGACGCTAAAGCTGGGCGTGGCCAAGGAGTAGACGTGATACTGATATCCTCAGCTCCCAGTGGGGCGCTACTGACTACCATTTTTAGGGGATATACCAACCCCAGGGGACCCATCCAATAATCTATAGGGTTCTTAAAGGGTGCCAAAGGGGTGGCCAAGGGAGCTTAGGGAGTTTGTTCATGGTGGGCATAAACCCACCAACAACCACTAGTTGTTGGGATGATTCTCAATGTTTGGTGGTGTTTCATGTTTTTGTTCAACACGCTGAAAATATGAAAGTCCATGTTCATCATCACCATCCTCCCAGGTACCAGAGATGATGACATGAGGGTTCGATTGTTCTTGTTTTGATGAAAGGGGGAAGGGATTGCCAGAGAGCTTTGCAATGGAGATGTCAGCAAGAGAAAGATTGAAGAATACATCAAAGTGGAACAAGGCAAAAGCTGTGTCTTTTAATGTGTGGCTGTGATTTCCTCAGATTTATGTATGGATTTATGGATTTTCCTTACCATGGAGTGTGCCATGACCCATAGGCAGCGAGAGAGGGTGAACCCACATCCACCGTTTGATTGTCATTGTCCCGGTCAAACTTGTTATACAGTTCTGCCGCATGTTCAAACAAATGAGATAAATCCAAATGGGAGGGGCCAACTGCAGGTTGCCTGAAATGGGGTTTTCCCCAAATCATCCAAGTCATTAAACCATGCTTGTATTGAAACCCACGGTGACTTGGAGATCCCCCATTTTAAGAAACCCCAACTATGTACATGTCCTGTCTAGGTATTTTTTGCAAAGGCTTCACCCAACCCCCACAACCCCACAGCACAGCCCCACCAAGTCTCGATGTGGCACGTGTTTGGGCTCGCTGCACCTCATCATCAACCATGGAAAATGGCGAACTGTTCAAAAGCACCAAGCGGTTTGGGTTGGAATGGAAGAAACTGACGAAACTTCTCAATGTCCCAAAACCCTGACTCTGATCCACTTTCCGGAGAGATCTTTAGAGCTGCACACACACTAGACAAGAAATGGATCATTGAAGTGATCCGTTGGGAACTGAATCCCCTCACATGCAATTGGATTAGAAACAATGACCTAAGGTAGATCTCCTCGAAGTAGTATCCGAATATTGGGAATGCATTCCGATAAAGACAATCACGACCAGAAACAGGTTCAAGTAGATCCCAAAACCAGTAGCCACGTGAAATCTGTGATGTAAGGGTTCTTGGCTTAGCCCTTTGCCATGTCAGCGAAATAAAATAATTGTAATGAAGACCAGATTGTGGCAACCGTGTAGAAATAAAATCGTTGTGGTTGGGGTTCTCGGCTTAGCCCGTGCCATTGCAGTAAATACGTCGATGAGCGTCCCCATCGATATCACAGATGACACACTGGCGTCTTCGTTGGTGCCAGTCCAGTGTGCATCCCTGGCACCCCCTGCAGTATTAAAAAATCTTGGGTTGGAGGTTTTACGTCTCTTCAGACGTTACGCACACACACTCTTGCTCAGAACAGTCTTTGCGAATTCTGATGTGGAATGCATCTTACGTGCAAAAACACTCCAATTATACCTGACAGGAATGGGTCAGTGAACAGGCCCGAGAAAGTTCGAAAAGTTTCCCTCGCCATGACTAGTGCTAGATGCAAGAGTCAAATCACTCCCACCTGACATTGACTTGAAATTCATCGGTTCGAGTTTGGTTTGAAAGCTGTTTCAAAACGACCGTGGACAAATGACATGAAATGAAATGAAACGGCTTGGTGGTTCTTGGGTTAGCCACGTCCCATCACGAGGAAATAAAACTGATGCGGGTACGTCCAGCTGGCGTTGGACACAGTCCCAGTGAAATGCTGTGTCCCCCCTGCGGGAAAATCGATTTTTGAAGTTTTACATCTATTCAGATGGTTCACACACACACACTATAAAAAACTGTGAAAAGGATAATACCCTCTGGTAAACTAACATAACTATGGAAAATCACCATTTTCAATGGGAAAATCCACTATAAATGGTGATTTTCAATAGCTATGTCAGCCATTACCAGAGGATAATAAATGAAAGGCCATCAATACCAGCAGATCTCAAACGGATAGACTCTAGCACCAAAACATTCAGAACGTTGGAAGATAACAGATTCAGAATCCAAATCTGACGACCAAGGTCTCCCATTCTTCCAGGAGCTCCATGTTGCCAGGTTAGCTAAGCAGAGAAAAACTGCATGTTGATGACGAAATCCTCAAGTTTGGAATCAGCTTTATCAGTTTTATCATCCCTATCTTACAGAGGTAAAATATGGTTGTATCAAAAAAAAAAACGTGTTGTTGGTTCGAAAAAGCCGCGTTACAGAGTCTCTCCGAAAAAAAGAAAAAGAAAAAAAAACTACATCAGGGCGAGGCACGTGAAGGCAGAACAGCCCGAGAGGGTGTAAGGTTCTCCTGGCCGAAATCAGAAATATGGAGTGCGCGTGCAATTTGTTGGTCAATAAAATTCAAGACACTCCTGATTTAAGATTATTTAAGTGCGTTCTTAAACAGTGTCATAGAATGTCATATTTCGTCATGTTTCCCTGTTTTGAGGGATCATGACTTGGCAACAAAGTGAAACATCAGCAACTGGTTCAATTTTTGTCCGCATGATTATGGATATAGTGGGTTCAAAAGAATCAGTGGGGCAGTTGGGCATTCTTTTCTGATGTCCTATTTCTAGTGCTTGCTGGCTCTTCCAATGGGAAGATCTTTTGGGACAGGATCCAAAGGCTGCATTGACGGCAACAGAAGCCACGAATGGTTGGCCTCACTCTTTCGCAAAGCACCAAAACTTTGGGATGTAGGCATGGGTCCAAACCAATGATCCCCCATGGAATAAAACATCAACCAAGATTCTCTCTTGGATTCATGTCACCCCGGCAACCTTTTGACACACAAATCAGAAATTGCTGGAGGGATGGTAACTGGCACCACCTCAGATCCAGGAAACGCCCGGCGGTGGCTCCTCCCTTCTGGCACTTCTGCACCACCGCCTTGCCATGATAGCCCTCCGCACACTGCGCCACAACATCGAAATCGGCCCAGGAGAGAAAGGACTCGTACCTGAGGCAGTGGTGATGGCTGTCCCAAGATCACTCAATGATGCTGGAAAATCTTGGACAATTGTTGAGCCCCTTGTGCCAGGCCCTTAGGGCCTTTGGGGTGTTGCACACCTTGGGGCCTGACGTTGAAATATGTTGAAATTATATGAGGTGTGGACCAAAACGCCAGGGAGTTGTGGATACGCAGAAATGAGATGGTCCCAGGGCCCATGAAATGCGCAATGAATTTGCCTTCAAGCTGCATGTTGGTTGGCATATCTCCCTGATTCTGTTTCACTTTATTCCTGAGTTTCGCGGGGTTCTTGCCTCACCAATCGATCTTTTTCCTAATCTTCACCAAGCTGCACCACGTAGCCATGCTCCACGCTCTTGCGTGGGGAGAGGCAGGCCTGAGGCTTGCAGCCGCTCACGTGAAAGGCTTGGCCATGCACGCGACAGGGCTCCACCTTCGGGCGACCCTCGCCACTTTTGCAGCTGGCCGAGACGTCGAAGCTGGGGAGCTGCAAGGATTTCCTGAGGCCATCAGGGCCATCAGCCAGTTCGAAGCTGGGGGACCGGCCATCGATGTGAAAAGAAAACAGGGGTCCACACCTTCCACTCAGAGGTTCAGAAAGATGCGTTTTCAGGTCTTAGAATGTCGAAATGGTTTGGTGGGCTCTGAGAGCCTGGATGTGAAAGGCTTGGCACAATTTGGTGAGTCTGCATGGAAATCCACCACTTAGATCTGCCTGAAACCCATCTTGGAGATTCCCAAAGGATATCAGGATAGAGTGTGTTTCAGTACTAACTGACCATATTTTTCAGCCCTAGTTGGTCACCAATTTAGCCCCCAAAAAAAACCGCCGCCCTCTCATCGTCTCCAGGGTACACCGTGACATTGTAATCGTAGGTCTCCTCTGCTGGAGGCTCCACACACACAATTGGAGAGCAGCCGGACAAAGTGTAGCTCCCTCCTTCCTCCTCGCAGACTTCCGCCTGCCGCGGGGGTTTCTGGGACATGGAACTAGTCCAGCTACTAAACATGGGGGTGCTCCAATGCCAAGGGGAAATAACAAGGTGACAAGGTGGGATGAAGGATGTGAAAGACTCTAGATTCCTTTCTTGCCTCAATTTCCTTTTCCTCCTGCGGATCAAGGTCTACGATGGGGGATACATCGTCCTTGGGTTCCCCTAACCAAAATCGACCCATCAAATGGGAAGAATCTTCAGGGTTTTCGTCCCGCCCAAATAGGTCGTTTCCTGCTTCTCCTTTCTGGTTTGTGGTTTTAACATGTTTTAACCCCCGTGAAAAAGAACATGATCACTTGGAGATCATCCTCAAATTTGCATGTGAAGCCACCAGAAACCAAAGATCTTTCTTCATTTCAGGGTCATGAAACCTCGATGTTTTCCCTATCCTGCCTCCCCCTATTCAGGATACCCCTGGGTGCCTTGGGTTCCCCGTGGTAGCCCAGGTCGCATTCGGCTTCCACGTTGAATTCCAAAATTTCCAAGGAATCTTCCAGCCTCAGCCCCAGGTCGCGGATGGTTTCTAATCTCCTCCCCGGATCATATTCAATTATTGAATACCACCCAGACGAAACCACAGTTTTTGTATTGGATTTATATATTGTCGGGGTATTTCATATGGAAGGGATGGGATGACAAAGTTTGAGATGACCCCATAGTGTCACCTCAAAAACTCTGGTGGTTTATGGCTTTTTCGACTCAGGTATAGCTCAAGAACTATACCAACCTTTTACCAAGCCAAGCGTTGTTCTTGACGCAGCCAGTCTGAAATGTACCAGTTCACACCCAAAAAAGCTGTGATTTATGATGATTTCTACATGTTCATCCCCAAGACAAATGGTCCCCATGGGCCCATCCCTAGCCAGGCCACAATTTGTAGCCTGTCTGGTTTGCCCGAGGCATGGTGGCACATTCCAGCGGAGCACAGCCTTCCACAGCATAGATCTCTTCGTTCTCTTGGCAGACGGTAGCCTTGGGTTTGCCTGGTGCAAGGCTTCCGCAAATTTGGAACCCCGAAATGGTCCAAAATTGACTGCATTTGATATTTTCAAAGCCATGACTGGGGGTCCCCCGTTCTAGGAAACCTATATTTGGGGCCCAAAATAGGGCTGGAATTCTGATGCCCCAGATAGTGCCACTTCTTTTCGGCCAGGGATCGTACGACTGGAAACCTGATCACAACTGTTGGCCAATACGGTAGCATTGAATTGGACTATTCTATCTTGTGGTTTCCATGTTTGACCCATGCCCAATTACCCATCCAAGCACCGAAAAAGGAAAACACATGGGTGCAATATTGCTGTGGGAGGAGGAAGTACGACGAATGTTGGTCAATTGCTCAACTTGGTCGCTTCAGTACACCAACTCTGTTCCACAGACGATTCTAATACCCCCGATCTTGAGAAATGCATCTGCATTATACAGGAATCATGCATTGTAGTACGTATATTTGGCTTCTGCCCAAGCTCCGCCCTCCCAAAATTGATGCTCTAAAACCTCAGTTTCCCCAGTTTCCCCGAAATAACCGTAAATAGCCATCCTTTTTTGGTTCCAGCCATATCCCAATTCTTGGGTCCACAGGGTCGCAATCGGCCTCCTTCCCCGGCTTCCCCGGCAGGTTTGCCCTTGCATTTCAACGAGACGTTGAAGCTTGGCACTTCCAAACTCGTCTCTGTGACCTACGGCGCTCAGTTGGGAAGCCAGCATTTCTAGGATTTTCTGCTTCAAATCATGGCATTTCCATGGGTTTTCATCGATTTTCTGGTTCAAAATGGAAAGATCCTGTGGATGATCCCACTTTCCAGGCCAGCGACGGCATGACAGTCACATTTAGATCATAGGAAACCAGAAGAAACCAGTTCGTAGAAGCGTGACCTATCATTAGACTCATTAGACCCATTATATAATCATTACCCTCTGGTAAACTAACATAACTATGGAAAATCACCATTTTCAATGGGTAAATCCACTATAAATCACCATGTTCAATAGCTATGTTAAATTATCAGAGGGTAGACCATCAACCAACTATCATTTCGACGTTTCGCACCCACATGTTCATTTCTGCTGGTTAAACCTCCCAGCCAAGGTGCGTGGACTCAGCAAAGGAGGCGTTGAAGACCGTTTCTTGAAGAAAAGATCCCAGCTGTTTACTTCAAAAAATATAAGTGGATATTCCCATCGTCTACACCAGCAACATTATAATATTCTATTAATATGATATATATATATATGTACATATAATTATATTAATAATAAATAATTAATAATAATAGGATATGATATGGGATATATCCTATTATAATATATTATATATAATACAATAGGATGAGATAAGATACATATTGGATATCCATCCACCACCAACCCATTCTTTAACGACGCTGGGTGCATCGCTTACCTCGTAGGCATGGAGGCTCTTCGCGCTGGGTGCTGTGCATTTCTTGGGCGTGCAGCCGCTGAGGCTGTAGTCGTAGCCGCCCTTGGGGCACACGCTGGCCTTCGCCCGGCCCATGTAACCTGGGCCAAAAAAAAGGTGGCAAAATGGGGATGGAAAGCCACGCAAAAGCAGTTCACCCAGAAAAATGCTGGAATGTGGACTTTCACCGAAAATGCCGGTTGAATGGGACATTAGTATATTATATATATATTAATGTGATACCCTGTGGAAAATTGTGACTTAGCTATGGTATAGATGGCCCATTGAGTTTGATGATTTACCCATCAAACTGGGGATTTTCCATAGCAATGTGAAATTACCAGAGGGCATAATCCAAGGATGGTGAGCTTCAGTGTGTTGCAATCCCTCATATCATCCCAATTCAGAATCGTGGAGTTTCACCACCAAAAATGTGGATCTCATCCATACATGATGGTTGGTCGTTGGTGATGGTTGGTCGTTGGTGATTGAGCCATTGAAAAATAAATGCATTCAACGAACAAGAATGGGAATGGGGACTTAAATGGCACGAAAAAATTGGGGGACTAAACCAGAAATGGTGGTGAAATACGGGTAGTACGTGGTGATACCATGTAATACCACTCATCATGTTCCCCTTTTTCGGGGGGGCATACCGATCTATCCAATTCTTGGACTGCCTGTCCTCGACATCCATTCAATCCATTCATGCGATGTGAAAATTCGGCAGTTCCACCGGGAGACCAACCCAGGCCCCACCGGGCACTAGACCTGACTTGGACTGTTAACTCAGTTGACCCAGTGATTTTGGTATTCGAAAGCTTCAAGTAGTTTAGTTCAACAACGACCAGAGACTTGTCTGAAAAAATGAGGATTGAGAAAAATGATGATACCAAAAGCTTCAGAAAGTCTCTGGTCCTGAAATGATTTCGTCCAGCGACCTTCCTGACAGCTGGCAGTGACCTTGAACTCCTTGGGGTTCAAAGAATCTTCGACCCTCGGTACGGCGGCCCTGTGGCATTCTGAGCTGCCAGCCATTGACATTCGCCTCTGGTAATTTATGACACAGCTATTTTTCAAATCACCATTATAACTTTTATAACCATCATTTCATGGGTAAATCATCATTGTTCTCATCTGTTTCTATCATGGTTTCCATAGCTATGGGGTCCTCTTCAACCCCTTGGGCCATGGGATTTTGGGCCGGTTTTCAGGCCGAGGCGGCCAAGGTACACCACGTAGCCCGTGTCTTGGGCCTTGGTGGATGACAGGCATGGAATCGGCACGCAGCCGGAGAGCGTGAAGGGCTCACCATCTGCGGCACACTCCGTAGCCAGGCCTGCCAGCTGGTTTCCATCAATGGGGTTCGATAAGGGGGTTATAATGGAAAATCCTACTCAATGGAGATTATATGAATTTCCTACAATTATATACTGTAATAATATAATTTTGGTGAAAATAATGTGGGGGGGTCCATAGTCATGGGGGGTACCCCAATAGCTGGTTGGCATATTTCATGGAAAATCCGAACATAAAATGGATGATAACTGCGGGTACCCCCATTTCAGGAAACCTCCATGTGAAAGCAGTTTTCAAAGCATGAACATGTCGAAGATTGTGAATGACCATCGGCTGGGGAAGTGTGTGATAGGTTGATTCTTTTTTGACCCAGCTGTCCGAAAATTTTGGGTCGGGCACAGACTGGACTACTCTGGCTTCAGTGGTACATCGTGACTGTTCTACCTATGAATTTGGAGATATGACTACTATGTCTGCCCATAATTTTATGTACTCAAGCAAGCAGCAACTGTTTCGTATGGTTTCAATATCTCTGGCTTACCTGCAAATTCTGATACTCAACTGGAAATGATAAAGATATCGCCCCAAGTACAAAAAAACTTGAAAAGCTATTGGGATCAGGGACTCACACTCTTCGTTTCTCTGAAAAATTGATCAAACTCGGGGCTCTCCCGGCCTTGACCCTCGCCACTCTTGCACTTCACCAACACGCTAAAGCTGGGTTTGAACAAGCTCTGGGGAACATAGTCGTAGTCATAGGCCGCCTGTGGTGTGCGGCTTCGATGATTTTGATCATCCGCTTTGGTCATGTGTAGAATACCCATAGTGATCATGAAGAAACATGTAGTGTTGGTAAAACAATCATAAACCATCCCCAAAATCACCATAAATAGGTGGTATAAACCATTCCCAAATGGGTGGTTTATTAATCCCTTCCTCCTAATACTAAACCCCCCCCCCAATACAAAACACGGCAAGTAGTTTTTAGTATTAGGGGGGGGGTATTTATTATTAGGGAACCAAAATATTGCCAAAAATGGCAGTTCGAAGCTTACCCCTAATACTAAATTAAAACCCTTAATAATAAAAACTATTTTTTCCGATCTCAAAATCAATTAA
>Ga0126342_10008573_pt1 | contig 18337 bp, 14 predicted proteins | sample Cyp1metagenome_FD_92528 | JGI IMG/M metagenome (GOLD analysis project Ga0126342, IMG submission 92528) | Coral microbial communities from Lord Howe Island, Old Settlement Bay, Australia - Cyphastrea 1 metagenome | ecosystem: Host-associated > Invertebrates > Cnidaria > Coral ...
CAATTGAAAGTAAATTGATTTCAATTGAAAGTAAATTGAAATCAATTCAAAAAAATTGTTGAAGGTGGGGGGGCGCAAAAAAATGGTCTGTTATTGAGTAGACTAAAATTGTTTAGGGGGGGGCCCTCACACTAATCAGTCGACAACATCATATAACAAAGCCTCAATCTATGTATCATAGTATTCACATACTAGCTCCAGGTGCCTTTTCGGTCTCGCAGGTCTTTCATAGCGCCTTTTTAATGGGAGGGTCTACGCCACAGAACCAGTAGCGATTTCCAGATTCAGCCCCACTTCCAGAGCCAAATAGCTATACTTATCCAACAAGTGGTGTAGCTTTGGGGAACATTTATTGGAAACCATGGGTTCAATTTATGTGTTTATAAATTCTTGGGGCCATAGATCCCGAAATATCCAATTCTGGGATGCAAATTTTCAGCAAGCCGCTGGCAATCCAAGTCTCAACCGGCCATTTAAGAGCACCCTGAAAGTGCTGATTCGCATGGGAAGTCCCCTTCAGAGAAGCAAAGGGATGCATAAGATATATACAGTAAACATGTCCATTGTTTTGCACCGATCTCATTGTTGGTGGAATGCAACACCTGGAAATTGCGCGCGGTCATTCAACCGCTCTGAATCAGCATCTGAAAAGATTCATTTGTTCGGCATATTCCCAGAATCGGAGAAGGGGGAAATTTACAGGAAACCCCACCATTATTATGGAACCCAAAAATGTAAAAAAACGAGTTTCCCGCAAACCGGTGCGTTGAGATGTAGGATGAGATGTGGGAAAAATTCTGGGGCCCAACCTGTAAGTTGGTTAAACTTTGGCACTGCCCTGAGGTCTTGAGATGGATGACAACACCCCCTTGATGGAAGCTGGTATTGACTCCCTCTCAGCTGTGGAGTTCCGCAATAAGGCGACCATTCATGGGTGTGGTAGAACAGGGGAAGGGGAAGTTGTGTGGTAAACAACCGAAGAATTTTAATGGATTTCAACAGTCAGGAAATCAGCAAGAGTCGGGATTATCTTAGCTCTTCTGATGATCAGATGTGGCAATGGAAATTCCACAAGCTATTTCAAACCTCTTAAAACATGTTTAAAACCCTTTTGGAGGTGATTTCCCGTGAATTGGGATTTTCAATGGCCATGGCGGCCATGTTTGTTGATCAGTGGGCAAGGTTTGCTTCCCATCTGAGGTGTCCAGCGAGTTCCGCTCTGTTCGTTTGCCAAGCACTTTGATGTTGCTTGGGAACGGGGCCTGGGGTCGCGGCCGGGCTGGTGATCCTTTGTTTTTCTCAACACGGACCACATCAACGTGTGGATTCTTCGGGACACCAATTTTTTGGAACATCCAGAGTGATGGTTGTGATCCAAGTAACTATCTTGCAAGTGATTGACTAAGTGTCGAGATTTCGACTTTTCTTGGTGATTTCTCTGCAAAGACAGTGTTTGAAGGCAGGGTTTCCTAAAGCCCAGCCCTTGCAAGGAAGGGCCCCTTATTTAGCTAAGTTGGTTTATAAGTAGGTTTACTGGGGAATATTTATAATATCATGAATGATGATACATCGAACATTATCGAACTAGTTACAGTAGATGGTGATAGATGGTGTAACACAACCCAACAAACATTTCACTGGCTTAAATCCCCATGTTATCCCCATTTTTCCCAGTGAACTCCCAATTCTTCATGGGAAGTGTCATTTTTTTCCTAGTTCAATCACCATGTTTGGTGAAAATGACCTAGAGTTTATATCCCCATGATATCACCCAGGTTCGACTACCCCACCCTGACGGCCCTGGCGGACTACGTCTCTGAGCAGCTGCTGCCCGAGACCGGCGCTGCAGCGCCGGTGGTGGTGGCGCCCAGTCGGGCGGCCCCCAAAGCGGTGAGCGGCGAAAGCGAGCACCTGGCTGTGCTGGGAGGGGCCTGCCACCTGCCAGGACGATGGGAAAATGAATGGAAAATGGATGGTGTTGGGATGTTTTTAAATAAAACTCTCCATTTTGATGGTGATAAACTGCTTTGAAATGGGGATTTAACAGGATTTAGCCAGAATTTACATGATTTGGGTGTCTCCAGCAAGAGGTCGCCTATTTTCAGCGAAACCTTGGTGGATTGCTGCAGGAGATAGCTGGTCCTTGGAGAAATTCGACTTCATGCTCAGCATGGGCGTGGATTGTAGTGTGGAGATGCCACACAGCAGGTGGCAATCCGACATCTCACAGTAAAGACTGAAAATGGATCTCAAGTCTTATCTTCAATGTTGATATGGCTATGGATCAATACCTATTAATACCATTTTTAGGGGGATGAACATCCATTTACCAGCTATTTTGATGTTCACCAGGGGTACAAGGTTTTGACACACTGCCATATATGTTGATATGCAGCATATGCAAAGGTATGGACACATTGTAAAGTCAGCTTGGGACCCCAACTGTCGAACGGAGCCAGGTGGGACGTGGATGATTACTACGACCCTGATGCAACCACAGGTGCGCAGAGCCAGCGTCTCTAAAATTTGAAGCTGGAGCATTCTGGAGCCATGAAACATGGAAACCGGTGGCAACATGTCAGAATGATCGGAATACAAACTTCCTACATCTTCCTTCTTGCCCATTTCAGTCGAAAGTATATAGCATGTTTGCAAGTTTTTTTAGTGGCTTGGTGCTGGCTGAAGAAACAAGTGTAATTGCATCACTGTACATCAATGTACATCAATTGTCATTCACTCCAAACCTGAACTAGAAATATCCAGAGCCATATTCCAAAACAGGCCTGGCCACTCAGATTCTCAGATGCACGGCTGGTTCACCAACTTCTGCAGTTGTTTCCATCTGCAACGCCACTCCGCAGGTCTGAAGATGTACGTTCGCCACGCCGCCTTCATTGAGGGAGTGGAACTCTTTGCTGCCACAACATTCAGTATCAGCAAGGCCAGGGGGTGGTAGCTGCTGAGGGTCAATGTGCCTAAGCTATGACAGCCCAACTGAATGGCCCTACTGTACCAAATGGATCCAAATGGCAAGTACATGGGCGATTTGAAGGCAAGACTTCAACCAACCCTTATAAAATTGCTATGCTGAGCATGTTTTTTTTTGCAATATGGGTTACACATTTATTGGCGTTTATCACAATGGTAGCACCTAAAATCCAATGGTTTATCTTGCCATGTCCTGCCCTACATGACCAGTGAGGCAGAAGCTGAGACTATGGATCCTCAGCAGAGACATTTGTTGCTCGGTGGGGACAGCTCTGTGTGTCCCAGTTATCGTCGACTGTAAAGGTCAAATCTTAAGGTTTAAAAATCCCACGACTTTGCTGGCAAATAATATGAATTTATATGATGATATTAGAGTTTTCCTATACTTAATGTCTAAAGATAATATTAGAGCTTCCAATTTCCAAACGGCGTCCACCATTTTACTGGAACTGGGCACGAAACTTTGATCCCTGGGGCCTGCCCAGTTCTTGGACCTTCCAAATATGTTGCCAGATGGTTGTTGGTTTTAAATAAGTTCATGATCTCAGTGATAGTATATAGCCTAAGCCTATAAGTATATCCTAAAAATATCCTAAGAATTGCATGTGCTGTTCCGAATCCAAGCTTTTCACATCTTTTCACCTCGCAATCGACGGACAAACTTTGAGGTTGGAAGCAGCCTTTGAAGCTCTTTCTGCAGGAGGATTCAGCAACTGGCCTGCAGCGATTCAGCCAATGAGAAGCAACCTGTTTAATTGGGAACATGATTCATAGTTGGTGGATGTTCAACTGGTATAGTTGACTAATTACTCATGGAGATAACTCAGTCATACTCAGTCCACGATTTAGAACTTGCTTAAAGCAAAATACTGGATGCAAGGCTCATTGAACATCACTCAACCATCTGGGGGTCAAACTCAAAACATGTGCAAAACGTGGAGTGTTATGCCCATTCGACTTGCAACTTGTTCAACAACTCGATTCGCGGGATGTTTTGGATGGAACAACATGGAACAACCAGGGCAGCAGCACTAAAGAAATAACATGGAGCCAAAAAACATTGAATAAATTACCCTCTGGTAATGACTAGCATAGCTATGGAAAATCACCATTTTTAATGGGAAAATCCACTATTTCTATGGCCATTTTCAATAGCTATGTTAGTTTACCAGAGGGTATCATGAATTGATGGAATTGGATAAAAATTGACCCATAGGAAAATCATCTTGGAAAACAAGATTTTTTGGGGAGAGTTCGCAGGATCGTCGGTGTGTTGCGACCCAGGCAAGGGATCCCTGATGGGAAGCTTCGGAGGTGTCTTCGTCGGCCAGGACCTGGGGGATTTTTATCTCGCTTACTTTGGATTTGGCCATTGGACATTGATCTCAGTGTCTTTTTCTTGAAGGTGTCAGGGCAAGATTTTGCGAACTTGATTGAACATTGGTCGCCATTGATCACCACATGTCACGTGCGTGTCACCATCACCGTGCCCAGGACAAGTGCGATTGGAATCGCATGATCACTGGAGCCCAAAGCCGCTCGGACCGCAGGAGTTGCATGAGCTGTTCACTATCAACCTAGAGAGTTGGTGCTCTTTCAGATTCCTGCAAATGTTGTAAGTTTAAGTAACTACCCCTCCTGAGTCAAAATAAATTCTCCTAGTTTGATGAGAAATTAGTTTATTCGCTGTATACCCTCATAAATACATATAAATACATCTAAATATGATATTTCCTCTCCAACAGTATGTCCAGCTTGGCACGTCACCGCCTTTGGCAAAAAGGTGGCCCCTACGCCGCCACGGGCGGATCATCTTCCATCAGCGCCAATCGCATCAGTTACTCCTTGGGACTGAAGGGTCCATCCGCCACACGGCAACGGCAACGAAGGGCGAAAAAATGGATGGATGGTTGGAATGTGGGAGTTTCCCATCGGGGGATCCCCAAATTTTGGGGTGGTTTATGTGATGGAAAATCCCTATGAAAATGGGTTTATGTGATGGAAAATCCCATCTATAAATGGATGATTTAGGGATAATTACCAATATTATTTAGGAAACCGCCGTGTGGGTAGGCTGCAATGCCATTTTTACCACCCATGACTGGGAATGGTTTATATATACCACCGATATATTTATGGTGATGACTGGGGGATGGTAAACATGGCATTGTTTTACCCACATTACTAGTAATGTGTTTGAAGCTATGATTTTTTATGGCGGGGTTACTGGGATATAAAAGGATGATATACTGCGATGTAAAAGGATATAAAGGGAATATAACCAGATTTGAACGAAGTGGTTTGACTGAATAAAGGGAATTTACCCCCATTTCTGGCAACTCTAATAGGGGAAGTTATAGTTATGATTAACTAGTGGATTTAAGGGTTCCCAATTTACAGACAAACACATGCATGGGGCAAAATCTATGACCCGCCAATCTGCTCATGCTTTGTATATACATGTTGGTACTAATCAATGCGAAGTGATTTGGGCAGCCGATAGTGATTTGCAGTCATAGTTTTATCAAGGTGGCAGACCCACACTGATCCTCCACTGGAACCAGTGTCTCTTCCTGATTGCTGGATGCCACATTTCTTTGACCCACCAAGATATCACCAACGCAGGTCAGATACATCGCCAAACAAAATCATTCTCCAAAAGATTACCCTCCAGTAAACTAACATAGCTATAGAAGCCATAGTCCATTTAGTTCGATGACTTACCTGTAAAAATGTTGATTTTCAGTAGTTATGTTAGTTTACCAGAGGGAACTTTCAAAATCTTTCAAACACGGGCCAACCCAGATTTCCCCAGGCTACTGTGGACACCGCCTGTTCTTCCTCCCTGGTGGCAGCAGATACTGCGGCTGTCTCTAGGATTTTATCAGTGCAGGGTGGGAGGAAACGAATGACGGGAAATGAAGATGGGCGCCCACCCGTTAATTCGTGATTTAAAATGATCTTAAGTAACAGAAGGATAGTGGTTGTTGGAATCATGATTGACATAATAGGTGGCTTTCATTCTGGTGGTGAAATACGCATGTTTGTTGGACATTCTGATGAAAAAGCAGAGAAATACTTGAAAGTAGTGCATTGTCATTAGCCTCTTGACATGTTAAACCTGCATGAGACTCAGGCTTTGCCCAAGGTCACATATTGCCATATTGGTTGGATCATGTTGGATCCCAAAGCCCGAAGCCAGATGACAGTGACATGGCAGTGGAGATCTATGAACATCAAACGTCCATGAAAATCAATGAACATCAAGTGTCGATAATTTTTACCAACTTGTGTTCTATTCCAACTTGTGATTTTGAGTGGATGTCACCCCATGAGTACTAATATGAGTACTAATATGAGTACTCAGCCGAGGCTACCTTGCGACGACGACGCTGCGATTTGGCGGTGGTTTGTGGTGTGAACATGTCCCTTGGATCCCTTGGATCAGAATGCCAGATGAATCCATCTGGATCCACCAGTCATGATTTATTTCAGGATGTTTTTATAGGGAAACCAACGGGGTGCCACCCCACAGCACATGGATTCAAAGTTTTGGATGTCCCGGGGAGATGCAGGAGATGTTTCAAGCTCATGTTGTTGATGATACCCTCTGGTAAATTGACAGAGCTATGGAAAATGTCCCATTTATAGATAGTGTGCCTATTAAAATGGTGATTTTCCGTGGCTGTTTACGGAAAGGTAGATATTTAACCACGCATCAATATCATCAGCGGGCCATAGATTCGTTCTTTTTCCACTGGGGTGATAAGCATACCAAAGCAATATTCCAAACCGATATCCTTAGATACTGATCCTGCCAGCATTTCTAAGGATACCAAACCAATATGAACCAAAGCTACCCCACTCATCGCAGCGTCGCAGCCTGCAGGTTGCTGTTGCCACAAACCTTCGTCGCTTGCTGCCAAGCCCAAATGCTTTCAAAGGGCGGTCGTTGCAAGACCTTTGATGACACGGCCAGCGGCTATGCTCGAGGCCACGTTGCCGGAACCGGACTCGGAGGGTTGGTGGGCTGAAGGTGGCTGAAGGTGGCTGGTTTCGATTTCATAAAAACTGATAAATGTGACGCTTGGTCTTTGAAGGATTTGAAGGCGCTCGGTTGATTGTTTGAGCATGTGTTTGGGAATCCTTCCAGTAATATGAGTTCATGGACGACCCCCTGTTATATATATATATATATATTTAATAGTGCAATAGTTTTGATGCTCCTCAGATCTCCATGTATCCACATCATGGTTTGTTGTTACTCACATCTACTGTACCATCCATTCACATCCACCCACGGATTGTGGAAACGCCTGTAGCTACCCCCAACTGATTGCTCATGATATGCCCAGGGTTCTGTCCCAAGTTTGCATTGCATTTCCCCATTGTTGTTGGTATACCTAGTATGTATATGTATGTATAGTTTATAATTGTATACCGTGATTCCATATATATATATATACATATATATATACATATATATATATACATATATATATATATATATATATACATATATATATATATACATATATATATATATATCCATATATAATCAAATATATATATATACACAATTAGTGTGTGTGTGTATATCTATATACATAGATGCAGCTGTATACAATATGGATCTACAATTATATACGATTACTATATACAAATATAATACTGCATGTATACATAGTTACTGTAATTATGTGCAATTGCATTATGTAACTAAGACTGCGTAAAATGACAAGTCTTATACATATCCAGTATTATTCCACACATATAATTTAGAAATGTAAGATATCCATAAAGTTACAGATCTTGTACATACTATATATATACAAAATGTATATGGATGTTTCCTAGAATAGGTGTACCAACCATAGATTTCAATACTAAAAAGATCTAATTCTAGATGATTTGGGGGGTAAACCCCCACTTGACGAAACCTACATTGACATACATATATACATATATACATATATACATATATACGTATATACATATATACATATATACATATATACATATATACATATACACATATATATAAAAAATACATATATACATATATACATATATACATATATACATATATACATATATACATATATACATATATACATATATACATATATACATATATACATATATAGCCTATAGTTTTCCATATCCAGCTTTAGTCCACATCACCAGGTGAAGGCGTGGGCTCCCATGCCCTGGAACGCTTGGGCAGCTCGCGCTCTGCCGTTGCCGAGCTGCGAGGCATGTGGATTTAACCCGGGAAAAAGGTCCAAATCCAATAAGAAGTGGGATTCACCTGGGGAATTTTTGAGGTTTATATACCTAATTCAAAATAAGGGACTTCACCAAATAGATAAGAAGTGGAATTATTTTGAGGTTCACCAATAAGAAGTGGAATTCACCAAATTCAAAACTAGGGACTTCACTGGGGAAAATGGGGATAGAATGTGGATTTAAGCAAGTTGCTGAGGATTTATAAGCGACCATTTTATGGAGATAGAATGTGGAATTTTATGCCTTTCAGATTGGTGAATGACTACATACTCTAGCCAGATATATGAGATAGAACCAATGGGGAGTTCAAATAGATAAGCAACAAGAATGGGTGATATGACACGGAACCAACGATTTTAAGATAGGGGGCTTCAATATCAGCGAGAACTAGGGGTTCAACCAACAACAATGGCGCACGGAGTCAACCAAAATGGGTATGAGTATACCGTATACCCTGGTCAACACCAAAATAAGCTGGTAGATGGTTTTTTCAATGAACACCTGGAAAAAGTTGATGCCAAGCCAACCAGCTGGGTGTGGGTAAAGTCAGCTCTCCTTGCCACGTCCCTGGCAGGATCTGCTTTGAACCAAGATGGGCGCAGCTCCAACTTGACTTCCCCCAACGGACCTTCACAGCCGCTCGGAGTCATCGGGGTGTTTCCGCGACAAGTTCCTGGAGTTCGGTGGTCCAGTGGTCCAGTCACAAGCAGTGATGCAATCCTCAATTGACTGAAGATTTTGAAGGTCAGTAGCCTCTGGTAAACATACAAAAAGCTATTGAAAATGGCCATTTCTGGTGGATTTTCCCATTAAAAATGGTGATTTTCCATAGCTATGTTAAATTACCAGAGGGCAGCGGGTTGGCCCCAGTTGAATCAAAATCACAAGCCTTCGGACGCCGCAGCCATTGGATGACCCGAGGCAAGCTGTGGTGCTGTCTGCCTTGGCAGAGGCTCAGGTGAATCCTGCCAGCCATGTGTGTACCTCGGCAGCCGTTTCCTTCGGGGTCAGGCATGTTCAAGAAATATGGCAATGCAACGCATTGGAATTGAATGGAATGGAATGGACTCTATGTATCTGTATGTTATTTTGCATGATTTCTCAGATATTATATATATATATTATGTGGAATTGACGTTAATTACTAGCCAAAAATAATTCACATATGGGAACATGATCATCGTTGATGAGTGGTTTCATGCATCTAATTCTCATGAGCTCCCAAGCTCAGACAGCGAGCTCTTCGGGGACCCACCCCATCGTAGCTGCGTTTCTTTTCCACTGAGAAACCAGCAGGAAACCAATGGGTGAAATCAGGTCCAATTGTTTGAGATACGCCCAGAAGACAAGCGGATAGTATCAAAATCGACACTGGCAATTTTGGCATGGTAAAGGAACACCCACCACCTGTAGATGATTTACCAATTGAAATTGTTGATTTCCGAGTATATACCGCATGTTAGATTGCAAAAGATATCCCATGCGAACTCCCCTCCCCTTGATGCTATTCCGGTGAGCAAGAATTCTGTGCAGAAAGATTTAGGGCTATGCTTTGTCCTCTGAATCGTTTGCAGCCTTGATATACCGTTCCATACTTTTCCCATCCGTTCTTTCACATATATCTCTACATGAAATTCATGGTTGTGCACATTTGATTCCTACAATACAAATACAAACAGTTCTACTGGGGATGAATATGCTTGTTGGAAACATGTGTGCTTATCCAATAATTCCATATAATATATATATATAATTATACATAATTCCATATGATTTCATATAAATCCATAGAATTCCATATAATTCCATATATAATTCCTCTTTTATTGGCAAACACCTCAGGTTCCACTCTCCCCAGGCCTGGAGACCCACGGCACCGGCACCGCCCTGGGGGACCCCATGGAGGTGGGCGCCCTGCAGACGGCCCTGGGCTCCTCCGGGCGCCTGCGACCGCTGCAGCTGGGCGCGGCCAAGAGCAACGTGGGACACCTGGAAGGCGGTGCAGGCGCTGGGGAAACCTGGATGTTGGGAGACCTGGATGGTTGGGGCTGGGAAGTGCTCCAAAAAAAAGCGGGTTCACCAAGAAATAAATATATAAATGATATATATATATATATATATTTAATTATACATACATATTATGTATATATATATATATGTATATATATATACATGTGTATATATATATACATGGGAAATGAGCGATTCACCATGAAAAATGGAGGGATCATCGGATCATCATGGAGGGATAGAGGAAATGGGATGATGGTGATCTTGGCGAAGTGATGTTTTTCGTGATACTGTATGAGTGTGATGGTGATGTTGATGATTCGGAGGAGAAGAAGAGTTGCAAAGGTTTGCTTACTTGCGGAGAGCCGAGCTGCTTTAGAAGGTTCAGGATTTGCAGGTGTTCGGCGCAAAGTAGGTTTACTTCCTTGCAAAGGCATGAAAACAGGATGCCCCCATATTGTGATGGACTTGGCACATATTGGCATCTACAAGTACCCTGAGAAGAAAAAACGAGGGGTGCGTTCTGCATGTTTTGCCAGGCATGGTTGGTATGCTGAAGCTTGCTTCGCTGCTCTCACGCAACTGCCTGCCAGCCAATCTGCACCTTGGCACGAAAAGATCAGCTGGATCTTGCTCTGGGAGATCTTTAGGTTGGAAATGCGAGATGATGCGAGGCAAAGTCTTTCATGCAGAATTCCAGGACTGAGATTCTTGTTTGCCACACTGTTGGGTTCTGGCTGCTCCAAGCGATCACAACTTTCGAGGGTAGGAGCTGTCAGTTCTCACATTTTTTTCGAGCAAAACCAACCTGGTAAACCATAACCAAAGATACCTAAAAGTAGCTGAATAAGTTACACAAAACAAACAAATCGCTCTTAATAGAACCAACATGTGGCTGTCTTCAGACTCCTCGGCCAGACTCGGCTGCAACCTGGCCTCCAAGGCACTTGCATGAGCTCAACGCACACATCGCTGAAGACATCGATGATTTTGCTGTTCACTTCCAATCCGAGTCATGTTCCTGGGATGATTTTTGGTGGCTGCAAGTCCACTAGTCCCCACTGGTCCACTGCGCGACACCAGGGGAAACATGGGTATGGATCAATACCTATAGATACATTTTTAGTGGGATGAACATCCATTTAGCAGCTATTTTGGGGTTCACTAGGTACCAGGGTTTTGACCCATCCCCACATGAGAAAACAAGAACTTGTCAATCTGATTCTCCTGATCATTTCCATGGGACCTGCTGAAAATAGCTACGGACAGTAGACAGAAATGGCTTCGACTCTGCACCCATTAAAGCGTGCACAGTTTTCAGCAGTTCTCAAGAGGATCAAAGCAGACACTGAAAATACCAAAAAGCTACAATTGTATACTGCAATTGCATTGCACGTTGGGTCAAAAATGCTTCACTCAGAGTTTGGGAGCCCGCTGAAACAAATCCAGGATCCAACTCACATTGGGGATGGTTAAAGATTCAGCAAACAGCAAGGGGCTTCAGAACTTGCTTGTGGTGCTAAAATGGTTTCAAAAACCCAAGGTTATGAAAATTACTTGTGTTCAAACTTGTATCAAGCAAATGACAACAATGGGCAGCCCAAACGTTGGGGTTGACCGTCTAAAAGTTAGGATAGGCCTTGCCCATCTTCCAACTCATCAAACCCAAACCATTTCAAAGCCGCCTACCATCTCATCATCAACAAAACATAACAAAACCAGGGATACACACTTTCCAAATTCCAAAAAAAAATGTCAAAAATGTCAAAATCATCTTTTCAACAAGACCCGCAAAAGCATATAGAGATGGATAAGGTGGCAAAAACTATGATTTTCGGGGTATTGGATACATGAGTTGGAAGATGGGCATGGTATCTTTTGTGTGCGGGAAAGTAATAGAAGATACGGAACTCTTAATATCTACGCCAAAAAAGAATTAGTTTTATTTTTGACATTTGGACATTCTCGTTTAGCACCCCGCTCTTTTTTCTTTTCGATGTGCCTTGCTTACCCCATTGAGTAAGTTGCTACAGCGTCCTTGCGCGATAAATGATATAATTAGATTTTAAAATTATGATCTAATTATATCCAATGGACACGAGTTCTAACGAGCCTCGGGTGCTTCGCGACAGCGATGAATATGAAACCTAGTTGGAGAATGTTGATGAGATAGAAAACAGAATGTCAGATGACAGCAAATTCCCAGTCATTGAAGATGGTAAGGTAAAAATATTATGTAAGTTGATATTTGAAATCATACAATTCGTTATAAATTATCTGGTTAATAATACAACTGTGTCTGATAAGAAAAGTTATAGAACTATGTTCAGATGCCACCAAAAAGAAAACATAATCCCATCAAAAAGCAACCAAACCCAGAAGATTTTGAACTGTCGGATGATGAACCAGCAAGTGTCAATCTGAATGAGGAACAAAAACTAACAAGTAAATTGATAGCGTTTGATTGTCCCATATGTAAGATAAGTCATATGTTTTAAATTCAAATATGAAGCGGCGTGCATGGAATTACGATTTATCAACCAAACCAAACAAAGACATTTTGACAAACCGTCATATATATATATATATAGACATGGGCAGACATGGGAGTCGTTCTAAAATCCATGCAAGACTTTTAGATACTTTTAGTATCCGAGTGACATTTGCTGATATGGATGTGTATTTTTGCTGCAGTGGCAAAAGACCGCGAAAGGGCGGCGAAAGGTTCGCGAAAGGTCTGAATACACCTATTAGACTATAGATGTATGTGATATAGTATTCATGCTTGGCAGTTACAGTTGCATTCATACAACCATTGAACAAGAATTTCGTTTTTTTTGATAGTAATGGGTTTTAGTATTGGAACTAAAACACCCGCCCATCCTCTCATAAAACATGAATTTAAAAAATCAATTTTATAGGCGAGACATCCGCGAAAGGTTGGCGAAAGGCGAGTCTGCCAGGATCCCACCAAGGCCCAAAATGGTCTAGTTTGTTTTGCAATGTTGCCACTGCAAAAACCCTTCAAAGTCTTTTCAACTTGTGTTTCCGTTGTCGGGCAATCTGCAAAATGATTTAGGCGGATGCTTCCACTTCCTTGTTTTTGATACAATCCTCCTGTGAATCTTTATTACGAAATATGCACACGAAAACATGATCATAATTCCCTGTCCCGATTCTGCTGGGGCGCGAAAGGTTCGCGAAAGGGCGGCGTAAGGGCAGTTTTCGGGCACCACAATTTTGAACAACCACCATATGTGTATATATACTGTATATATATAATTATATTATATATATATATACATACAACACATTCATATATATATATATATATATATGAATCCTTTTAAGGACCCCTATCACCATGGCACCATGGCAGATCCAAGGCCCAAGCAGTTCCTTCCCTTGCGCCTCTGTGAGTTCTTTCGGCTTTGGCGGCACCAACGGACATGTGGTGCTGGCAGCCACGGCCATCAGGGCGGAGAAGAAAGGACCCCGGTTTGTTGCTCATCTTTCTGCAGGGGAAAGCGGCCAGATGAGCCTTCATGTGAACGTAAATCAAACCACCACTATCCACCATATGAATATTCCGGAGATCCATGGAACAAACTGCGGCAAGCTTACATGTTTTGGGCAGGTCATGTGGTTGACGCCAGCCCAAGCACTCTCTCAAAGGAGCTCGCGCCTTGAAGGCACAGCCTCATGCAGCACAGAAGAGTGTTGCCTTCCTGTTCACAGGTGAGACATGCGGATGACACTGGGATACCCGCGAGCCCATACATAGGTTTGATCAGGATTTGTGCTAGTGCCTCCAATTTGAGGATACCGATTTTGATGTCCACTGTAGATAAATGATCCGAGATGACCAAAGCTGGACATCCAGTCAGGGATTAGAACACCCAAAGATCAATGAAAGCTTGGCATTGAGAATACTCTTATGTACACATCGCAAACAGGCACCTTCAAAATTGTGGATGCCCAAAACCCTTTAAGTCTACTTTTTTTCCTCGAAGATTGACAAAATCAATTTTCAAATCCACTGATTCGGAGGGATCCGCGCTTTGAAACATACAAGTACCCTCTGGTAATTTAACATAGCTATTCAAAATGGCCCTTTATAGTGGATTTTCCCATTAAAAATTGTGATTTTCCATTGCTATGTTAGTTTACCAGAGGGTACATTGTATCCAGTGTACCTTATTCTAATGACGGTGCATTTGCCGTTTCGAAATAGACCTGACGAAGTATTAGCGCCTGTGTCGCCCAAAGGTTGCAAGGAATGTCCAGAGTGTATAGGGCATAGGGCAGATAAGTCATGTTGAGAATCTATATCGTATATTAGTATTGACAATTGTATGAATATGTCCATGACATACACAGAAAGGAAACGAAAATATGTGTTTCAATGATTTGAGTGATGTTGCGTGACTTGCGACGATGTGTTACAACCTCCTATTCAAGAGCAAAGTAGTTTGACTATGACTATGTATTGCAGTTTATCAGTGATATCGCTGCGGCGGCATTTTGACTTGGCCAGCTAAGAATACCCTCCAATAAATGAACGTAGATATGGAAGACCTATCATTTACCATCTGGTTATTTAACATAGCCATGGAAAATCCCTCATAAATGGAGGTTTTAATGGGAAATCATCTATAAATGAGCCATTTTCCATGGCTATGTTAAATAACCAGAGTGTATAAATAATGTTCCTGCGGAAGCCCATGGCGTTTCCATATTACCATGACATATGTCAATTTACTGAGACTAATCATCCAGTCAGTATATCCCCATTATACCCACGTTGTATATCCTCAATGATCCTCAAGCTGTTGCTTAATCTATCTTGATCCCCGATGCATTAGCCATAAAATCGCAATGTTCGATGGTTAACGGTGAGTTGCTGTGGATGGACGAGATCCTGCACCAGGTGGGAATACTGGAAACATGTGGTAACTATGCAACACTGTAAATAGTGGCATTATATTGGAACAAACCATCTACCAACTGGTGCAGGATTTCTTCCATCCGCAATATGTTAGTTAATCCCAACATATTTGAATCATCCATATAGTTGTATGGATGAACAGTTAACCATATAGCATAACTATACAACTATGGAATTAACATAGTTAATCCCAATTATAAAAGGTTTGGATCAACCTGTTGAGAGCTGCCCACCCCGTGGTCATTGGTTTTCGTCAGGTCAAGGCTCGCAGTTCCTTGCCTGCACCCGCAGTAGTAGTATTAGTATGTATTGGTATGTGTTAGTAAATATTACTGGACTGTACTATACTAATCTAATACTAATACTAATACTATTACTGTTTCTATCACTATTGCTATTGCTCTTGCTATTACTATTTCTATTACTATACAATACCTGGTACTAATTATCATTACTCAGCGACTACTGGTATCAGTACGCACAAATCCCCCCTTCCGCCCACACAACTTTTTAGCTGTTGCAAAGGATATTGATTCAAGGGAATCTCAAAGATGGTTCAAAAGAGTTTCAGGGAATCATCAAATCCCCACCCCTCTCAAACTTTATATTCGAGGGAATCTTAAAGATGTTTCAACAGAGTTTCTAGGGAATCATCAAATCCCCACCCCCCGTTAAACTTTTTATTCAAGGGAATTTTCAAGGAGTCTTGGGTTTAGGGTTTAGGGTTTATTGTTTGGGGTTTAGGGTTGATGATGTTGATGATGATGATTATGATGATGATAATAATAATGATGTTGCAACATTCAACGCACAGGTTGCTAAGCTGTGCGTTGCAAGATGAAAGCCATGATCATGGACATGCGCATTTGTCCCACAAAACACCGTGTTTTTTTAATGTTCGGACACGTCGTGGACGTCGGCGCGGGCAAACGGAGGGGTTTGCCATGGTTTGCCTGTATCACTACTAGGTGAAATACTACCCAGAATTGGGCCCTCAGTTCATGGATAGATCCAATACTGAACCATTCGGTTTCGTTTTATTCGTTTGGGGGTTTAATGTTTAAGGGAATGGATTAATTAGTCGGGGATAAAAAAATTCAGTAAATTTGGGACACCCATTTGTTTGACATGATTTAGTGCTGCCAACTGACACTTTTTTCAAGCCCGTGCTTCAGAGGAAATAAAACATTGTCAAGGTACTCACTACTAATTAACATCTTCCTTGGAATTTTTGGAAACTGAATACAAAAACTACCCTGGTAATCCAACATACCTGTCGAAGATGGCCCATTTATAGATGATTTACTTCTTAAAGATGGTGATGTTCCAGTTCGCAAAGTGTTAAATTACCTGTTTCGTTGGTTATATTCCACTATCCCCATTTCTATCCAGATTTTCCCTGGTACTTTAGCAGGTTTAGCATGAATTGAGCATTAGATTTCTCTCAGATTCGCCATGCAAGGTATGCCAACATGGGGAAAGAACTCTACCGCAGCGAGCCCGTCTTCCGCGCTGCCGTGGACCAATGCGCCGAGCTCCTGGACAATGAGCTGCCGAAACCACTGCTGGAGGTCGTGAACTCAACAGGATTAGGAACAGTCGGGTGTGTCCAATGATGGGGGACCAACATGGAAAATGAGGATACAAGATGATACAAGTATGATATAATTGGGATTTTAACAATTGTTAAGCACTACAGTGGGGATATGATTGGGTTTTTTGCCACTAAGGTGCGGATATTATTGGGAGGTCGAATGGTTACTTCTGGAAATGAGTGTTTGACGAGCCTGGTCTTTCTGCTTCCAAGATGGTCGTGATTGTTTGGGCTACCGCCCGCCGCCGACCCCGATTCGATCGTGTTTCGGTATGGGTGTGTCTGAAAAGGAGGCTATTGCCCCAAAAAAAACAAACATGTCAATTTACGAGGACAGATACACTTTGGTAAACTAACATAGCTATGGAAAATCACCATTTTTTATGGGTAAATCCACTATTTCTATGGCCATTTTCAATAGCAAACTGTTGGTTTACCAGAGGGTACTGACCAGCAGATTTCGGGGGGGTACCCTATTGACTCGGCTGCGGGTGCGGTGATCCACCACCAGCTGCGGGTGCGGTGGGTTGATGGCAAGTCGTCAACTGGGTTGTGAACTATGTAAGAAAGCACGTTTCGATCATTGAAGATTGGCCATGTATAGTAGATCGAAATATGCTTTTAAGAAAAATAGTTGGCCAAGATATGCATAGATACTATGAAAATAAGCAACTAGTAATCAGCAACGGTGAGATTCAAACACTTTCAAGGCAGGCTAGAAATGCGAGACCATGTCGCCATCGGTTATGGGAACTCCATCGGGATTCTGAAAATGGGGCCCAAACGAGCCCCTCAGCATCCTCCAGCTTTGTTGGTTTATAAACCCCATTAATTATAGATAACATGTGTATGTATATACATATATACTGTGTATATATATATTGTAAGTCCAAGTTATTGAAGTCTTATAACCCATTTTTGCTGTCTTGAGCAGTGACTGACTACCAAAGCTTCAGTTGGTCGAAGGATGCTGCGTGGGGCTCCATGACACATCGTTAGTCATAGGTCACATCATCCACACTGGCTTGGAACCTGCATCTTGCAGAACTTGGTCAAGCGCCAGGAAAGATAAGCAAGAAACTTTGGGTTCACCAGGAAAAATGTGGGTGTTCTCCTCTTTCCTGGTAGATTGATACATCCAGCTGTTAGTTCCAGGTGATGCACTCAGACGGCGATGATGGCCTGTTGAATCAGTCCGGCGCCACAGCGCTGCCGAATGTAGATTTGGGATTTTTTTCGATCAGGACTGGGGGTAGCATATCCAAAGAATATATATTCGTATAGTATAGTATAGATATATTTATATTTATATTAATTTTTATATTTATATTTATATTTCCCCACCTGCCAGGTGAGGGTTGTTAGATTTTATCAGAGTTGTTCTCCTCCTCCTCCTCCTCCTCGGCTAGCTGTCCTCCTCCTCCTCGTCCTCCTCCTCCTCTAGTTTCTCCTCGACCATGTCTGCATCAACTTCCACCTCCACTTCCGCCTTGCCAACTCTTCGCCAA
>Ga0126342_10008574_pt1 | contig 18337 bp, 19 predicted proteins | sample Cyp1metagenome_FD_92528 | JGI IMG/M metagenome (GOLD analysis project Ga0126342, IMG submission 92528) | Coral microbial communities from Lord Howe Island, Old Settlement Bay, Australia - Cyphastrea 1 metagenome | ecosystem: Host-associated > Invertebrates > Cnidaria > Coral ...
CAGTGTTGATCATTTGCCGTGTAATGTTTGTTTATGATGGGGTTCCAGAAGTGACGCCTCAGTACCAATGGGGTAATGGAAAATCGACTCGCCCTCGACGCCGAAAAGTGCTTTTTGTGTTGGAAGTGAGTTGATTTTTGTTGTTGGGAGTGAGTTCTTGGTGTTGGGAGTGAGTCGGTGTTGGGAGTGAGTTGATTTTCGGTGTTGGAAGTGAGTTGTTAACCGTAATAAGTGTAGTGCAGCTGCAATTGCAGTTGTAGTTGTAGTTGTGGTGTGGTGGAATTAGTGCACGTAGTGTGTTGTAGTGTACTGTAGTGTGGTATAGTGTAGTGTAGACTAGCGTAGTGCAGCGTAAGGTAGTGTAGTCGTAGTTGTAGTTGTAGTGTGGTGCAGTGGAATTAGTGTAGTGTGGTGTAGTGCAATTTAGTGGTAGTTACAACTGTAGTTGCAGTTGCAGTTGTAGTTGTAGCGTCATGTAATGTAATTAGTGTAGTGTAGTGCAATGTAGTGCAGTTGTAGTGTAGTTGCATTTGTAGTTGTAGTTGAAGCGTGCTGCAGTGTAATTAGCGCAGTGTAGTGTAATGCGGTGTCGTTGACATTGTTGTTGTAGCTGTGGTAGTAGTAGTTGTTGTAGTTGTAGTGCAATTAGTGTAGTGTAATGTAATTAGATGTAATTAGTGTAGCGCAGTGTAGTCTAATTAGTGTAGTGTAATGTAGCGTAGTTTATTTGTATTTGTATTTGTTGTAGTAGTGTAGTGGTGGTTGTAGTTGTAGTTGCAGCTGTCTATCTAACTATCTGTCTATCTGCAATCTGCAAGCTTGAAAACGAAGCAATTCTGCGAGACTTCCTCCATTTTCGAAGTTGGCAACATCAAAAACGCAGCAATTCTGCGAGACTTCCTCAATTTTTGAACCTGACAACGTCAAAAACGAAAGAATTCTGCGAGACTTCCTTCAAGAATGGAAAGTTGAATGCAGAGCTGACGGCCTCGTACTAATGCGTTTTGCGATTTTTCCACTCCATCTGTCTAAAGTACTGCGCTTGCCACGAAAAAGTGATGCCAACTCATACAAACTGCTGCAAAATCATCTTCGCAAACCTGAAGATCTGATGCTCCAAAATGCAACCCTTCTTAGGAAATCAGCGGCCTGACATGTCTCTTGTACTGCGCCTGCCACGCGAAATCTATCTTTGCAGATCCTTCAACCCTCTTCATGTGTCACGTTTTTCTCACTTTTGGCACGGTGGAGAGTCCCTTGCGCTTGCCACACAAAACAACGCTTCAACGTCCAAAAGCGGCGCGGACATGTGGTGTTTTGTACATTTTGACTTCGAAATGTGCTTCGCGCCACAACGGCGTACACTTTTTGAACATCTCAACTTCCAAGAGTGCTCTGAACGTAGTGTGTTTTGTACGTGTTGACTTCGAAACGGCTTTGCGCCACAACGGCGTGCACTTTTTCAAAATCTCAACTTCCAAAAGTGGTCTGAGAATGGTGTGTCTGCTTTGTACATTTTGACTTGGAAATGTGCTTCGCGCCACAACGGCCTGCACTTTTTCGACATCGCAACTTCCAAAAGCGCTCCGAACGTGAGGTGTTTTAGCTTTTTCACTTGCAAATGTGCTTTGTGCCACAATGGCGTGCAATTTTTCATCTCTCATCTGGCCAGATGGCTCCGCACCCGCCGCTTTAGCGAGCCTACTTTTCGACAGCCGGAGCCACAAATCATTGGAGAAACACCGTGTTTCGCGACTTTTCTACCCTTTCGCGCACCTGCATCTTCTTTCTTCTGACTCTTTCTCTTCTCTGATCTTCTCTCCTCCCTCTTCTCTTCTCTGACTCTTCCCACCTCTGCTTTTGCATCTGTCCATATTGCCGGAAGTTTGACTTCTAAAACTCCTTCGAATATGTTAAAAAAACTAAGCCATTTGGATTTTTTGTTGCGAAAATGATGTTCTAAACTATATATTGGGCTTCAGTTTTCGGTTCCTCAATTTTCAGAGAAACCCAATTGGGGTTTGGTGACCTTACAAATACAAAGATTCTAAGATATTGATGAAACCGGGAATGGCTACAGTCAGTGGAGATCAATTGAGACGCATAAAAGGTTCAGCCCCTTTTGACATGTATGAAGTTACAGTTACAGCTTGAACGCCAAGTCGTTGCTGAGTTTTGCGGTGATTTACGAGGTTTGGAACTTCGATGATGCCGAGTTCATCTATCAGACCCTGGAGAATACACCAGTTGGTGCGCTTTTTGGGGGGCTGGCCTGTGCAGTGTGGTGGTGTTGTTGGTGAATATGGTGAAAGTGAAGGTTTTTTTTCTTTGGTTTGGCAGTTTAAAACATTGTGTTGCCACTCCATGAGAATGAAATAACGACTGATATGTTTCTTTCTGGAATGTTTTTTTTCTGGAATGTTGACACCACTTTATGTTCTATGTTGAATGCCAGTGGCAAAACCAACCAGACAGTCCTGAGAAATCATTTTCTCAAAACCTTGGACTCAAGGCAACCACACAGGCATAACGCACAATATGTTCAATGGTTTATTCCTTTGGGCATTGTCCAGCGTTATTTTCTGTATAACGCGGGATAAGGAATTGTAGATCATAAACATAAAATCATACGTGTAGATTAATATATAGGTCCATGATTATTTTAATAGATTTGTTTTTCAAATATATTTATAAAGATTCATTGCTCAAATCCTGACCTGCCCGTGACAATGAATCAACTATGTGTGCACCCTGGTCTGTAAATGAAATATCCATTTGGCATATCTGACTATCGCCAGGATGTCACTGTATTGGGTCTGGTTCAAGATATTGAAAAAAAACAATAACCATTTTTTTGCATTTTTTTTGGAACTTGAATTATACATGTATTGCAACTGTATATTTGTGTTTTCCTATAGTCAGATTAGATATATATTTTTATCGCACTTAAATCTGAAATCTCTTGATCAATTCCCCTCTCTGTGGTTGGTGATCTATCTTGGGACTTAGCAAGAGGGACCCACAGTTATAAGTTATTTAATAAATTTGCTCAACCATGTAGATCAATACCACAAATCAAATTCCTAGCCTAGCTACAAAGCATGTTCCCATTCAGAATGGATGATTCGATATTACCCTCTGGTAAACTAACATAGCTATTGAAAATGGTCATTTATAGTGGATTTACCCATTAAAAATGGTGATTTTCCATAGCTATGTTAATTTACCAGAGGGTAAACATTACACATGTCGTCTCTCCATTGGTACCCTAATGTTGATCCATACCCACTTCTGATATTGATTGGTTCCAACTCTCCCCTATTTACCCTCTGGTTATTTAACATAGCCATGGAAAATCACCATTTTTAATAGGTAAACCCAGGTAAACCATCTATAAATGGGCCATGTTCCATGGCTATGTTAAATAACCAGAGGGTATTTCTTCCTATTAGATTCCCGTAATATGGTTGAGTATACACCTACCTAGCTGTTGTTCAAGAACTCATACCCTCTGGTAAACATAGCTATTGCAAATCACCTAAAATCACCATGTTCAATAGGTGGATTTGCCTTTTTTCTTAGCCTTTTCAAAAGACGGTAACTGCTTTCTCGAGCATCATTTTTTCACAGCAACTCAATCATCTATAAATGGGTCATCTTCCGCAGCAAACTGTTCGTTTTTGATTGGGTATTCCCCAGCCGCGCCGCGCCAGCCCTTCGTGAGCTCGTACCTCCGGGGGTGACACAGGACTTCCCGGCAGGTGGGGATGGGCACACCTGGTGCCGCAAAGTTTGGTTTCGTCTTAACGTCCTAGCCATATAACATGGAGGAATAGAATTATCATATTTCGGCAAATCTAAGATTAATTAAGCATTTCAATGTGGTTCACGAATGGTAAGTTAATTAAGCGGGTGGTTCCCATGTATTGTTTGGATTATTAGCCAGTTAATGTATGAGGTTTTGCATACTGCGGGAGATCTTTTATAATCTTTTGTAGTCGAACTTGTATGATCTTTGCGAGCTAGTGGGTTTAACAAACAATACTCAGTACTGATGATATGATCCACAAATAGGGCCACAAACAACAAGTGTGATAATTTGCAGAGATCGGGTGGATGGTTTCATTGCTTGTCTTGTTTGCCATCCCTATATTGGGATAGCGATCCCCTATTGGGATCTATTGGATTATATCAATTGGCTGATACTTTTCGTGGGAAGTAAGAAGTGAACATCCACAATGTCGTTTGAACCCCTTGGGCCTGTTGATTGGGCAAAACCTAACACATCGCAGCGATTCCCAGCATGTCTTCCATTCTATTCATTCTTGGAATGTTCAATCGGTTGCCAGGGTTCTAGACTGGTACCCATAGAAAGATAGATGGGTCTTGATGGTTCGAAATGTGGATGGAGAGAAAATTCTGATTCCCTCATTCGGAATCTGATGGTTGTATGCATTTTTTAAAATCCCATTAAATCTCATCAATATTCCATTATCATCCATTATCTATGCATATCCCATGATTTCTCCCATCTGCGGCTTCCAAACGAGCTTTCCCTGTGCCACAGGCCTTCCAAATCCTAGAGATGGATCCAACACGTTGATCTTCCGGTTTCTTGGCCCTGGTATTTGAGTGGCATTGAACGGGATACTTATAAATATGGGATGTAATATCATGATATTATACACAAACATAACTGCAGCTATGTGTTTATTTACATGATATATATATATATATATATATTATCATTAGGTATCAGCAATATGGGCTTCTCCAACATATAGCAATGATATTATATATATGTATATTATAGTAAACAACGACATGCAGATGTTGCTTATCTTGAACTTCTTAGGCCCAGCATCTTCGCAGAGTTTGCGGTCTATGGTTTTGCGGCCCCAGTGGAGGCTGCCACGGTGCCGGACGTGATGGAAAATCACCTCTAGAGGGAGGTTTTGTTCGCTGGGAAAATCATCGAACTAAGATATGAATTTTCCATTCCTTACTGTAATCAATAAGTATTGTACTATATTAATCTATAATTCTTGTACTATACTACTTGGGTATAACTACGGTATAATATTATAAAATCTTATACCCGCACCATTATAATTTGAAGACATTGGTGGTATAACACTCAAAAAATATCCGGGGGATGTAGTTTTGTATAGTTTTCTAGCTATGACAACGGTGAACTTTTCCCCATCCGACCTCCAATAGGGATAGTCACCTAAGTCCCCCGGAAATGGTTCAGCGCTGACATGGCCTGACATGTTGACGGAGTCCGAAAAAAATCGGGTAGACCTCCATGATCCTTCATGTATTACGTTAGATCCAAATGTTGATCACTTTTTGGGGATCGGGTATAGGGATGTATAGGAATCCAAAGTAGGTCAAAGTTTGATATATAGATCTAAGAATAAAACACACTAAGATTCACCTATGGAGGTTTCCAATCCATGGGGTACCCCAAATCCAAGTCATGGATGACCATTTTGGTAAGTATTGAAACAACCATGGTGACTTGGAGATCCCCCATTTTAAAAACTCTCTACATTTTAAGAAACCCCATTGGGATTGAGTCTGGTTGGTGGTTTGGAACATTTCTTTGTTAATATATGGGATAATCCTTCCCATTGACTTTCATATTTTTCAACATGGTTAAAACCACCAACCAGGAGTTGTGTGTTCTATTTGGGCTGATCCTGCTTTGCCGGCACCTTTCAAAAGCCGTCCATCGACCAGGTGCCTTCCATGACGCCCACAGCATCGACCAACGCCTTCTTCTTTGACGCTTGACGGCGGTCGTCGTTGGTTTTCCCGACTTTTGGGATTTGGGGATGGGTCAAAACCCTGGTACCTAGTGAACCCCAAAATAGCTGGTAAATGGATATTCATCCCACTAAAAATGTATCTATAGGTATTGACCCATCCCCATTTAACCAACAGATATGGTGATTTTTCATGGTGAGTGACTCTGTTTATTCCCTGGTAATGGGATCATCTCAGTAGATCTGTAGTTTCTGGTAACAAAACAAGCGACAAAGGCGGAAAATCACCGTTGGATTTTCATCTGAATCTATGTGCCATTATCCCGAAAAAGGCTAGTTCAGCTGCATCCCGTTAGCGAGCTCGACTCACAGTCCCCCACGTGACGATTCCCAGGAAATGGGATACAACTCCACAGACACGTAGGGAAGCTGAGAGAATCTTGCGGAGCTGCTGGGTTTTGGGAATGCAGAATCTTGGGGCAGTGAAAGGATATGGCTATGGATGGGTATGGGTCAAAATGAGATATTCCTAAAATCTAGACAGTTAAAAGTCGGTTATATGATACTCAAAAATGAGCAGAATCTGCAGTCCCCTGGGCCTTAACTATTGATCCATACCCATAAAGAGGCAAAAACTTTCGAAATAGACCCAACGAATTCACATTGGAATCCAAATGCCAACAGTGCCCGGACGTCTTTCTGATCCACACTCCACGGTACCTGTTCGTTTTCTGAAAACCACCCCGGCCCAAAAACACCGAACCTGTCCCTTGCAGGTCCAACCGCCCTGCAGCTGCCTTTGTGGAGGCCAAGCCGATGATCCCCGGTATGGTCATGTACGTATGTAACAGTTCTACACGGCACTTTCGGGTACTAACGGACCTCCAAAACACCTCGCAAGTCGATGCATTTCTTTCAGGAAATTGTTGCCTAGTGAAACAACGTGGAGATGACTAAAACTTGGGACCTCCAAACTCTTTCCGGTACCACACAAGCCCCAACACTAAAACTCGGTGGATTTTCAGGTGCAAGTTCGAATGGCTCAAATCGGAGCGTCGGAGCGTCATGGATTTTTCTTTGAATCGCACTGGAGATGGGCCTTGAATAGCTTGAATTACCATTAAAATCCAGTAAATCACCATTAACCTATGGTTTGCCTATGGTTTTCAACTCAGGATTTCCAATGACCAGTCGCTCGGGTTTCCCCAGAGACCCCTCCACGTACAGCATGTACAGCCCATGGTTTGCTGGGATGAGCCTTTTTTGAGTGCCAGCCAGCTGCTCGATCCGCTCCGCGGGTTCCGGCAACAGGACAATGACATGATATGTGTGCATGAGTATATATATATATGTATACATATGTATATATAATGTAGACACATACATAGTGTATATAATAGATGGATACCTAACATTATGTAGTAGATATACTATGATATACTATGATATACTATGATATACTAACATCTATATACCAGATATCTTATATATGTATAGAGAAGTCTATATATGTCTACTATAAAGATATAGAGCAGAGATGCTGCCAGGCGCCTCGGGTGCGATCCTTGAAGAACGCCAAGGTGGACTATGCCACCACCATCATTGGGAAGGAGCGGAGCGGAGCGGAGCGGAGCCGGCGGACAGCCTGCGGCTATGGTGGGATGAGATGCATAGTGATTACCCTCTGGTGAACTAACATAGCAATGGAAAATCACCATTCTTAATGGGAAAATCCACTATAAATAGCCATTTTCCATTGCTATGTTAGTTCACCAGAGGGTATTCCCAGCAAAATGATGGGACTTCACAATGATATACATACATAGGTACAGTATATGTATACATACAGATACGTACAGATAATTATGGATACATGATGTGGATGCCAAATTAATACCGGGATATTCCAGCTTGATATATTGTAATTTGGTATTTCACTATGCCGTGCTGTGAATGGCATGGAGTAAGAGCTAGTTAAGATTTGATTGTCATGTTCATGATGATGATGATGATGATGATAATGATTGTGATGGTGATGATGGTGGTGATGATGATGATCATGATCATGATCATGATCATGACGATTGTAAGTGCGCCATCACCATCATCATCATCATCATCACCATCATCATAATGATGTGAATTTTTTGGGGCCAAACAAATCACATGTGTGGATTTAAAGCAACACATACCGGGGTTACATCAATGAAGGTAGGGATATGAGCCCAGAGAATTGGTCATGGGATGTCATAGACACTATGAATACATCCAATTGTTGGCATCAATGGTACATCTGTACCCTGTGACATCCCTTGACATTTTTTGACGACAGGAAAATCTGGTGCAATTTCGCTTGGAGACGATCACAGACATCCCAGCAGGCGGTTGGTTTTTTACGGTGACGGGCAAGAGATAGTGAGAGTTGGGCATGTGGGTCAAACCCCTTAGAATTGGGCGCCGGCTTTGGGTTGTCATTTTCTATGTATTACTGTACTGTCGCATGTGTATGGCTGCAAGAAACTGTGATGTACTCGAACTTTGACATTCACTAGCTGATTCACTGAGGTTGGATTCTGCTTGTGGTTGTGGTTTTGACGATGCGCTCTGACATATCCGGGGTTTGAGACAGGCTGAAGCTACCAAACTTTAACTGTCCCATGAAAATTATGATCACATACCCAATGTGTCCCATGTTGTTGGTTTGTCAGGTCAACTTAATATATATAACCGGTTGTGCAAAATAGATGATTTCAATTGATTTCATCATATTTGATACTGCGAAATGAAAGACTCCTTTTTTCTCACGCCTCAAATCTGTTTTTTTTTTGTTTTTTTCGGTTGGTGAAACTGTTGAACCAAACGAGTTCCATGTTTGTTGTAGACCCCACTCCACCGAAGCACTGCCGGTGTTTTAAGCATCTGGCAGCATCTTGAAATCTGCTCGGCCCAGGTGGTGGCATCGAAATCACAGTACCCGAAGGCACGGTTCCACCGAAAAAAATCATGGTGGTTATGACTAACAGTTATGGAAAACCATAGGAAAACCATAGGAAAATGGTGGTTTAATGGGATTTAATGGGATTTAATGGGATACCATCTGGTTATGACTAACAGATATAGCCATGGAAAGATCCACCATGCTTAGGTAAACCATCTATAAATGGAAAGATCCACCATGTTATAGCTAGACTGGTGATTTAATGGTGGTTTAATATTGGTTTATATAATGGGATTTATATAATTTTATATACTGGTAATTTTCATGGGATTTACCATCTGGTTATGACTAACAGTTCGCCATGGAAAGATCCACCATGCTATTAATAGGTAAACCATCTATTTCTATGGACCATCTATACCTTGACTATGTTAAATAAGCAGAGGGTAGATGGTAACCACAAAGGGGATAGATCGGTCATACTGAGTCATACTACATCTATATAATTATTTGCCCAAAGTTTCCTTGTACTGGGGGTGTTTGGAGCAACCCTGTCAAAAGAGGGATAACACTGATAACACAGTCATTTGTTTGTAATGGAAACAGACTGGTGTCATCTTCTATCATAGTTTTTTTAAAATCAGAAAACACATTGGACTTGGGAGATTTCATACTGAGTTATCAATCAACCACAAGAGCTCATGGTGAGACAATGCACATTTAGCATTTTTTGCAGCAAACCCTTCGGATGCAACTGGTTCCTTTCCTGCAGAGGGAACATGTTTGTTTTTTTTGTATATTGTAAGTGTTTGCTCGTTCAAAAGGGGTTGTTTGCCTGGTATTTCCTCTTCAATAGAGGAGTTTCAATAAAAGCAGTTGGTTGATGCTTGTAGGACCTTTTATTTATTGGGGAATCATACTCAATGAACTGGGAACCCCTAGTATTTGGTGTTTTTTTTCCACTATAGGTTTTGACGCTGCTCAATATGTGGTTGAAGTGTTACTTTTTTACGCTCCAATCGGCTGAGTTTTCAGGATTCCAAATCGACACTAATTGCGAGTTGGTGCAAGTGAGGCGCGTTGGGTGACAAGGGAAGGTGGGGGTACCACAGCAAATTCAGCCAGTTGGTTCTGTAATGTTCCGTATATTGGGGTTTTCCCAAAATGGGGGGTACTCCGAACTCATCCATTTTTAATAGGATTTCCCCTTATAAAACAACCATCCAGCTATGAGGGTACCCCCATTTCTTCAAAGCCCCATATAATGGCGATATCCACGGGAGAGATGTACCTTGACCATTGACCAAAGGCACTGACATGATGAAAAATGGCCAAGTTTTCTGGTTGGTGGTTTCAAACATGTTTATGTTCCATAATATCTGGGTAAATTCTAACGACCTCACTGCGACCGAGCCCTGGAAATCATGGTTAATAAGGGAAATCATCCCCAGATGGTCTTAATTCAGGTTCGTGAAATATTATAATTTACCCAGATAATATATGGGATGTAATCCTTCCCATTGACGAACTCCATGATTTTTCAGAGGGGTTGAAACATACCACCAAGCAGATTTATTTTCCCAGCGACCAAACACATCAAAACACCTTTCCTGGTTGCGTTTTTTGGGATCACAATGCCTCGTTGTGACCTTTCTTGTTCTGGCCTTATGGGGATAGATTCATCAAAAAGAAAACTTACTTTCACAAAAATGGTGCTTCCATTCTGATGCTGCGGGATTAGGTTTTCATGAATGAGTTGAATATCCCTATGGACAGTGAAACCACACCAACATATTTTTGTCAGAGAGTGACGACTCTAATTACTTGATTGCTACATCTTCATGTTTGCTGGCTATACTATATCTTCAACACAATGTTCCTTGAACCCCATGTTTCACTACAAACACCTCACTTTCAAGCGGCGCTTTGTTGCTGTTAAGAAAAGAATAAAGATATGATATATGGGTATGGGTCAATACCTATAGATACATTTTTAGTGGGATGAACATCCATTTACCAGCTATTTTGGGGTTCACTAGGTACCAGGGTTTTGATCCATAGCCATATATTACACTGGGCATTGGTCACCATTGATGCTTCCCGTTGGTCACCCAGATGGTCGATCTCGCCGTCAGGGATCCGATGGCACCCCCACCACCGAGTTTGAGCTGCGAAGCCTTTCTGGATTCCAGCCTGGGGTTGTCTGGCCGCCCAGTGGTCCCTTGATGCCCCTTGTTGCGGCAGACTTTACTAACCATGGAGCAGGAGAAAAAAAATGAAGAAATCGAAGAGCTATGAATTTGGGTTAGGTACTTAAGGTCCAAACATGGGTCTATAAAGTATCGAATGACTTGGTGTTTAGGCGCGAAAGCCGCCCTTTGTCGTTAGAAATTGGAGTAAGACACAAGTCCAGACATTCGTCGAAGATTGTGGTTGTGGAGTTGTTTCATCTTTCATTTTTACATACACATATCATTGCATTTCCAGACAATGTCCCGAAGGACCCGCATTTTTCTTCCCCCGTTGTCAGAGGTGCGTAAATGTCCCGCTTTGGGGGATTTTGAACATCACCTTAAATGTATTTGTTGGAGATTACATCCCCGCTAGTTGGGTGATGTGACAACTTGGGACATTTACTAACTCCTGCATGGAATATACTTCTATCCCATCCCATTACATTGCTTCATACATATTCCTATGGGGTACTTCATAATCCCCAATAAGCCAGTTTCTAGCCCCCAACAAACTTAAGGGCAACTTTCCCCTTTACAAAGCGCGTTTCAAGTTGAGTCTGTCGCCGAGGAATGGACGGTTGGTCTTGCGACTGCGTGCAGACCAAGGATTGGTGGTACCTTGGTCGAACAAAAACCAGGCTGTCGCCACAAGAAAACCACGGTTGGAGATGGTTGGTGTTTTCCATGTGTTTTCCAATGTGTGTCATATGAAATGTCACTATCATGATTATATTATCATTCTTGAGATCATTGTTGTGATTATTTAGTTCTTATGCTTATCAGTATTGTCACTAAGATCATCATTATTTATCCTGTAATGAGCAATGATATGTTGTTAGGATTGGAACGAACACAGCAACCTGTGAATTCAATTGTGCCAGCATGGTCCGTGTTGATACGACAACTATTTACAGTAGCTACTGTACAGTTGAACTGACTTGTTGATCAAAAATACTGTGCTATCGTCAGTTATTACCTACAAAGTGTTCCCCACACCCCCCAGTCTTGAGTTCTTGATAAATAATAAACCCATTCAACTCGATGAGAATCCATCATAGATCCTAGTTATCGATAGTTATCGTACTTCTGAAGCAACAGACACCTATTAAAAGGATTCAAAAGGGAGGACCACACCACGATGATTGATTACTTATTACCATTGACTACCGAAAATCAAACACCATATTGCAATGTTTTAGCCATTGTATTGCTACTTCGTATTGCAATTATTACAATGATATGACCTTATTCTCCACGTAATATGTACCAGATTTTACCATAATCATACTATACTTACATTGTCATACATTGTCAATCTTGCAATATCACCTAATCATGACCTAATCATACTATAATATGACCAGAATCATAACTATGTCATGCTATACTATATCATACCATACCATACCATACCATACCATACTATACTATACTATACTATACTTACATGGTCAATCTTGTAAAATCACCTAACATTGACCAGTTGAGTCTCCACGTTCTGCATTCTTCGCTCTTAGCGAGGCTGCGCACCATGCATTCGCGGTGTTGTCAGAGAATCCACAGGCGGCTGCGAAAAACACAGAGATCTCGAACGGAAATGTCGAGAAATGTGGGTAAAACAATAATAAACCATTCCCCAGTCAGCACCATTTTGATAGGTGGTATGTAAAAACCATTCCCAGTCATGGGTGGTATGTTTATTTTTCCCTCATTACATAGAGTTCCACAGCAAAAGGCCGTTTTTTGGCATGATTCATTGTTTTATATTGTGTTATTTTGGTGAAGATATAATATAATCCTTTCTTTTGGAGGCCAATGGCAATAATGGCGGATTGTCATGTCCTACAGTGAAACAGTGTATGAATGGGGTTAATGTCCGCCATGGATGTTTAATTCGTCATTATATAGATGCGCATGTGCCGGTCCGAGAGCTTGTCGCTTTCGTAAAAAGAGTGGTGTCTAGCGACCTGGCGACTTGGCCAGCACATCGCGCTAGAGATTTTGGAGAAAAAGAAGCTGGTTCTATACAGACCCTAAACAAGAGATCAAGAAAAATATGGGTTTGAATGCTCAGTACCCCAAATTTTCTGGTCACCAAGCCTCACTTTCAGAGGCAAAAGGTCACAGCTGTTGAAACCAGGTGGTCTAACTTTGGATCCAACGTGGTTTCCGGTTTGATCCAGTTCGATCCAGTTCGATCCAAAGATGGGCATCACATCCGCCCAGTCAACGTTGCTGAATTACCCCGTCACCGGCACGGGGAACTTGGATTGTGGCACCTTGGTGACCTTGGAGCCTTTGGTGGTACCCCAGTTCGGAATCGCTAAGTTAGTTGAGAGCCTTGCTTGTAGGTTCACTGGGCTTCATGATGATTTTGATTATACCCATAGATGGATTGGATGGGTGCATAAACCACCAGTTTGATCCAGTTTGTGCCAGGATCAAGTTACATTATTTATTTTTGCAAATATAAGGGGCTGGACACCCCCATATGTCCATAAACATTGCAATTAAGAAACACCCTAAATGACTGTGGAATGACCATACCGCATATACATGCATATACCATGTTGTTGAGTATCATACAAGTGGGAGTTTGCTTGAATTGGGGACTCCCAGAACTTTTTTCCCACTAAAAGTAGACGGTTTTAGGTATTTCATTGCCTGCCATAAATTCAGGAAACCACCAGTGATTGGGGATGATGAACATTCGATTTGAAATTGATTTGACGTGTCATCACGGTGCCAGGATTTTCTTCTACCGTCATTTAGTCATTTATGGCAAACGGGTATAAGACAACATCGAAGGTCCTGGCACAGATTTAAGCCTCATTTCGGGCAATGAGAAAACCGTCCCTTTTGGAATGACAAAACACAGACTCAAATAATATCCAAGAATGGTCCATGACAATTCGGCCGCGGCACAGTGGCCACAATGGGGGAAATGTGTGATTTGTTGCTCTCGATTTTACCAAAATTGTGACCTTTTTTTTGTTCAAAAAAATCACCCAATTTTCGCGAGCTAAGGCACCTTGATTTGTTGGGTCTTCGAGAGTTTCCAATTCATGGCCAACATCACCAATCCGTCGTGGCTTGGTGATGTGGATGGGTCGTGTGTCGAGGCCGTTACCGGCTTCGGGTTACTTCGGCTTTTTGTCATTGGATATACAGAAGATGGGTTATCTGAAAATGGGGGCGGAGAAGTTATAAAAGCCAAATTGTCATGTTCATAGATATTTTATTGTGTTAATATGTGTTAATAGGGAACAAATAGGGAATATTAATGGGAATATATATTGATTAGGCAGTGGATGGTGATGGAATGAGGTACTCCATTTTTGGACGAGCTCATGACTTGCAGTATTGATGCACTGTACCAAGTATACAGCCCACGTAGACATAACATAGTGTAAATACCTTCAGGTTCAGCTTTCATTGGCTTAGCCAGTTTGGACCCTTGTGGACAACAATGGACAACATGTTCTGGCAAAGAGAACAACATGCAGACTATTTACTGGTTTCTTTTTTTGTTCCATAAATTGCCACATACCGATTTGTCGTGCTTGGTATGGTATATTGTATGCTTGACATTGCTTCAATTTGCATTTGCTTAACTGTGGGTATGCATCTCAACTTTCATTTGTTACATCTTGCTGGTATCCTCAGGCTTGTGTCCGACCAGTCCTAGTTGTCATTAATTTATTAATTAGTTTAAAGTGCAAGTCCTGGTTGACAACCTACGATAGCAATGCCTACAGGTAAGCAGGATGGCTTGCTCAGAATGGTGACTTGCCTCTGGTAGTCAAACATGGCTTGCTGGAAAATCATTCATGGCTAGTTCGATGATGACTTCCTAGCGAACTAAACATTCATGGCATTCGTGGCTTGGGTTTCCCAGCCATCTTCGATCATACAGTAGTATCATATATACATTATATACATTCATGAAAATATCCCATGATATCTGTCCCCATGAAATCCCAGTAATATTGTTGTTTAAATCACCCGGTCATCAACACTTTAAAAAAGGCCCTGCGCTGAGGAGCGTTCGCCTGGACTACTCCACGGCAGCCCAGGGCTTTGACATCACTCGACAGATGTTGGAGGTCCCGCCTGGGCGTTTTTTGCGGTGAAAATTCTGGGAAGTTTGGTGAGAAATATCTAGCTATGGCTTAAAGATGCTTAAAGATGCTTAAAGTATGATAGTAAAGTATGATAGTAAAGTGTGATATCAACGCATGATCTCATATGTGTATTCTTTTGTATTCGGTCATGGTTCAAAGTGAATGGGCCGGTGCCACGGCGAGTGGGTTCGGATACGTACATGAAACCTTGGCTTGAAAGTAAGCGCCTACAAATCATGATAAGAGTATGGTTGAAGATTCCGCTTCTTGGACATCCTGCTTTTCAAAGCATGCATTACTAGACTTGATGTCTTCACATGCGGTGATATACCATCCTGCTACATATCATCAAATTGATGATTCGCCAACATCAAATCTGGATATCCCCATTCCATACACATCCATAGTCCATACAATTCCATATTGGGGATTCCATAAATGTGGGTACACCCCTAAATCATCCATTTTGATGGGATTTTCCATGAAATAAACCATCCAGCTATTAGAGTACCCCCCATGACTATGGAAACCCCCATATCAAACCATTATGAATCCACAATATAATATATTATTTACTATACACAATATAATGATCCATTTACTATAGTTATCCATTATTAATCCATAATATTCCCATTTTATAGCCATTTGACATGTTATCGTTATGCTTTCCATCATCAAACAGCCCTTTTTAGTCACGTTGTGCGTTGCGCGCAGGCGCGGATCCCCACCTTGACCGAGGAACAAAGGTGCGGTGCTTTATCAACGACAACGGGGCGGATTGGCAGATGGGATCCAATGCTGATTGATATATCTGATAAAGTTAAGGGATATGATGTGATCATAGATATGTATATATAGATAGTATATATTGTATTTTGCATATATATATACAGATTATAATATAAAATATATATATATGCGTGTACAGTATATGATACAAGTATGTGTATATATATATATGTATATATATATGTATATATATATATGTGCGTGTACAGTATATGATATAGTATACGATATAAGTATATCAGATTTTGTGGTCACATAGTATATTTGATAAATGCTGAGATTTGATTTTACATGGTTTTACTTTGTTACCCAGCAGTTTAGCACCAAATCTGGAAGATTTCAGGAACCGGTTTTACCTTGGATGATGATTCTAGTTGACGCGTATATTCCTGTGATGGATTGACACCACCAGCAGAGAGATGTCAAACATTGTCAAATCGAAGCACGTTGAAGTGGCAGAAGCAACTGTTTGGTGGCTTCAGATGTTTCTATGATTTTGTTTAGTTGTTTCCTTCCTAAATTGCAAAGGATCATCAAGTCCACAAGCCAATCAATCCCGTCGCAATTTTGGTCAAAAACAGTTTCTGCTTGGAAGTTGTTAATGTGAAAATTGGTTATGAGAGTCTCTGTAAGATTGAAAAGAACATGGAGTTGCGTGGGTCCCAGAAAGAATCCTAAGATCCTTAGCGGCTAGATTATGATCCTAGCTGCTAGATTGATGGCCAGTCTGTCAATCTAGCCATACTGGTACCATACTATTTTGGTTGCAGCTACTCATCATCCTGAAGTAGATAGAATATGGATGAATATGTTTTTTTCAAAATCAAAAAAATAGTGCAGATGTAAAATCCATATTCATCATGTTCTATTTTTTCTCCAGGATTTTGTTCATTCGTTTGATGGCCGTGAAGTTTTTCGTGCCAGGCTGGGCACTGGTCGCGACGACCGGCCCGGGCAAGCGAACACTTTGATCTTTGCCATCAAACTGAGCCGCCCGGTGGAGCACTGGGCACCGCGTTTTTTTTGGGGGGGAGATACGGAGAACGTGGTGATGTCAAACAGGTGTAACATTTTTTTTGCCAGCTGAAAATTGGGTAACATGTTTTTTGGAGTGTTGGGTCAATAGTCAACATATAAGTTTTAGTTCGTGCTTTTAAGATTTCAACCAGCCTTAAAATTGTAAAGATCTAAACCATGATTACAGATGTTGAGCAATGAACATGAGCATTGAAGCATGCTGCACGGAATTTTAATGGGGGATGAAACGGCCAACATGGGCTGAACACTGAAGCATCAGCATCCATCAGCGGATCATGTAGGACACAGCCAAGATTTCTGGAAACATAGCGATTGTTAAGGAACTGCATATGGACGTGGGTCAAAATGGAAGACCTAGGGAACCACAGATGTTAGTCTAGTTTAGTATTAACCATCCATAATTTTGGGGTACCTAATTTTGACCCATACCCATATAACCTGCCAAGAATATTAATGTAACATGCCATACCAGTGTTCGTGGCACATTGCCCGAACCATTGTTAGGTGGCATTGCCATTGTTCCTTTCCATGCCGGAAGTTCAAACTTGACAGTTGAATTAGAAATGCTACTGGAATGGTTTGATGCTGAATATGACTAGTAGTTGTCATATTTCACTCACTGTTGGGCAAATTGGAGACTTCCTCACCATCTATCTTGAGCGTCTACTTGGATCAGATTTCCAGACATTTTGCCTCTGTCTGTTGCAAAAAACAAAACAGCTTAAAGCTCAACCCAAGCTGGTCGATCTCGGCAGGGAAACCAGCCACAGTGTTCACCTGGTTTGAGACGCAAGGCGTCTCAAGCAGAATTGGAGTTTTCAGCACCAAACTGGAAATGTTCCATGTTTCGGGTCCAACCAGTCTTTTGTTCCTAACAGATACAATATAGCCACGTGTGTATCTTTGTATGTATGTATGTAATGTTATGTTATGTTATGTTATGTTATGTTATGTTATGTTGTGTATGTATGTAATGTATGTAATGTATGTAATGTATGTAATGTATGTAATGTATGTAATGTATGTATGTAATGTAATGTAATGTAATGTAATGTAATGTAATGTAATGTAATGTAATGTATGTTATGTATGTATGTAATGTATGTATGTAATGTATGTATGTATGTATGTATGTATGTAATCTAATGTAATGTAATGTAATGTAATGTAATGTAATGTAATGTAATGTAATGTAATGTAATGTAATGTATGTAATGTATGTAATGTATGTAATGTATGTAATGTAATGTAATGTAATGTAATGTAATGTAATGTTATGTAATGTTATGTAATGTAATGTAATGTAATGTAATGTATGTATGTATGTATGTATGTAATTAATGTATGTAATTAATGTATGTAATTAATGTATGTAATTAATGTATGTAATTAATGTATGTAATTAATGTATGTAATTAATGTATGTAATTAATGTATGTA
>Ga0126342_10008575_pt1 | contig 18336 bp, 14 predicted proteins | sample Cyp1metagenome_FD_92528 | JGI IMG/M metagenome (GOLD analysis project Ga0126342, IMG submission 92528) | Coral microbial communities from Lord Howe Island, Old Settlement Bay, Australia - Cyphastrea 1 metagenome | ecosystem: Host-associated > Invertebrates > Cnidaria > Coral ...
GTAGTAGTAGTAGTGGTAGTAGTAGTGGTAGTGGTAGTGGTAGTGGTAGTGGTAGTGGTAGTGGTAGTGGTAGTGGTAGTGGTACTCGTAGTGGTAGTGGTACTCGTAGTGGTAGTGGTACTCGTAGTCGTAGTCGTAGTAGTAGTAGTAGTAGTAGTAGTAGTAGTAGTAGTAGTAGTACTAGTACTAGTACTAGTACTAGTACTAGTACTAGTACTTGTACTAGTAGTACTTGGAGGGAGGGGGGGGTGACCTTGATTCAGACGAAGCAAAAACGCGCAGCGAGAGAACAAAGGAACAAGTACAAGCCAAGAACAGAAACAAGAACAACACCTTCCAATCAGACACGCCGGCAGGCCGGCGGATTTGCCGTTGAGTTTGCTCAGCAGAGACTCACAATTGCAACTGTGCGCAGGCTGCGTACAACGAATTCTTTGAAGCATTCAAGAACTACCAGGAGACTGGCAATGCAAGCAGGGCAAAGATCATGCTGAAATATGTGGCAGGATTCTCAGGTAGAGTTAGGTAGAGTTAGGTAGAGTGGCGAGCCAGTGTGTATAGTTGTCTACATGTTTGATTTGTTCATTTCAAATGTAGCTAACAAAAGCATTCGCGTTCATATACTTGTGTATGCGTATGAACAGCAATGCAATGTGATGTAATGAACTGCAATTCAATTCGAATTCAAGTAAAGTAGCGCCAGTAATTTCATGCAAGGTCAGGCAGGTTTGCTTGTATGTTTGTGCTGCTATTTTATGATAGTATTTGCCTTACTATATGTGTTTTGTATGTCATAGTCATAGTATGTCATGGTATGTTATGGTTTGGTCATGGAGTCATACATGTATGTAGCTTGTGTAACGTATTGTAATGCAATGCAGTGTAATGAAAACATTGAGCACGCATTGGTGGATTTTTTGGGTGCGTGCATTGCAATGCAATGCAATGCAATGCAGTACAACGTAATGCAATGCAATGTGATGTAATGTGATGTAATGCAATGGAATATAGTGCAATGCAAAGTCATGTCATCTCATATCATGTCACGTGCGGTCATGCAATGTAATGAAACCAATGTCATATAACGAATGTCCGTTGATCTTGCTTCTATCCCAGTTTCGATGACTGAAGGTACTGGCTAATATGCTGGCGCTGTCTTCCATCAATCCATTTGACTCGCGCGAAGCAAAGGTCCAGTGGCTAAAATAGATGAACGCGACCTTGTTCCTGAGTAGTTGCCGCATTTCGATTTGTCAGGTTTATCAGGATGATCCTGAAATCAGTGCAATGGCCTCTCTTCGAACGGCTTATGAGCACGACGCTCAAGCATCTTTCACAGCAACATCCATGATCCTTTCCTGATTCGACTGATTCGCTTTGCCTTCTGCAAGGCAAAATGACATTGGTACCATTGACCAGCTGTTGACCAACCCGTCCTACCGGATCCTGTCTGATGCTTTCATTCGCACCTACTTGCAGGCACAGTTTTTTGATTCAGCAAATCTTTTATTGAATTGATTGGTTTGAGATTGGCAAAATTTGTTCTGGCCAAACAGGATTTGCTGCGAAATATACGGTTGCAGGCCAGACATGTCAAGTAATGTTGCTTTCACATCATGCGGTGCTTCGATGCTTGCACATATCCAACAGAGGAAGTTGTATCACTTCGAATCATTATACTGTAATTGTCTTGATGTGGTGGACAGGTGCTTCAGAACTTGATCAAACCATACCGTTGCGTTAGCTTGGACTTCCTAGCGAAGGAGATTAATGTCACCAGTGACGAGGCACAAAACTGGCTTGCAGCTGCAAATATGTAATTGCAGGTAATTACACATCACGCAAAACGAATTGAGTCACTTGCTGTGCTCTAACCCCTTGTCGAAGTGATCCACTTGGGGTATCATTAAGTGATATTAAGTGACTGAATTGAAATGGCACTTTTTGATTCAAAAAGTAAGTTTATGTAGTTTATGTCCAAGAATCTGGATGCGCCGGGGCAAAAACATCTTTGTATATTTGTGTACATTTCCGCACCTTGTAGATGGGCTGGAGTGGGGTATGTCCAGAAACACTGACACTTTGTTCTGCTCAAGCGCTGGTGGCCTGAAGTCCTTGACTGGGCCAGGCAAAACGTGCTTGAACATCCACATGATTTAATGCAACAGTAGCCACTCAGTAGCCCAAGCAACCTCGCACCCGCGGAACATTGGAAAGGATCAACAGCAACAATAATGGCGAGAAAACCCTGATAGAATCCACGAACCCGAATGCATTTAGTCAATGGACATTCGATGAGTTAGACCAGGAAAGAAACGCAAAGAAACATGGAAACATGATGCAGACGTTTTGGGCGTACTGTGGAGCCGCAGGCAGCGAAAGGCATGCCACGCCGGACGAGATAACCTTATGTGACATTGCTGCTATCGGACTGCTTGCGAATGTGTGACACGGAAAGACCAAAGTTCAGGCAGCAACTCATCACATTCAAATCCTGACTCTCCTTGAGGAGCTATTGCGACACAATGCCGAACATGTATATAGATACATTAGATACCTTCAAAGAAGCCTTAACAATGTTTCACCAACATCATGTCACTTTGTATCCACACTTTCCTCTGAAACATGTCTGAAAACACATGACATATAATAACTGGACACAATTTCCGCGACTACTTAAAATGTTTGAACCTGTTGTCTCTTTAAAATGCCCACACCTCGATGAGTCTCGCACTGAACAATGTAGATCCCAAACATAGCGGAATCAGAAACAAACACGTCAAGAAGTGCAAAAAGACATCGGAAACAAACAAAGGCATACGACCACACAACAGCCACTCGTTGCAACATTTCCACGGAACAGACACATGCAGCAATCGCCACTGAAGACTCCGCAGCCAACACCAAATCTACATTTCACACTTTACGCTCTGTACCTGCACCTCGCACTCTACACTCCATACTCTAAGCTCCACACCCAATCTACACCCCACGCTGCCACACAAAACGACATTTCAGACCTTCAAAACCAACTGCTGTGCAGCAATTGCACGCAATTGCGATAGTCGCGGCAGCGACGTGAGTATAGCAATTTGAACAGCACCACGCCGAAGCGCAACAAAGTGTCACGCCTGCCGCGCGACCTTCAAAACGGCAACTTTTGCAGCAATCGCCATAGGCACGGTGGTGATGCGATTTAGAGACCCGTGACACACTTCGCAACAGATTGCTACGAAGTGCCGCGCCACACGAAGTAACATTTCCAACCTTCAAAATGACATGTTTTGCAGCAGTAGGCACGGCGAGGGGTCGATTTACAGCACCGTGCAACATTTCACGCCTTAGTGCCACCACGTGCCGCACCTGCCACGCGAAATCGCTCTGTCACCTGCAAAACGACACGCTTTGCACCAATGGCCATAGGCACGGCGGCGACGCGATTAGAGACTCGCGGGCGAGAACGAACCGCAAAGAAGGCTCCACCCCTAGACACCCTACCAAGAAAACAAAAACTTCGCTACGCATTCGGGAGCAAGTCCAAGATCCAATATTAAAAACGTCGAAAAGCACTAGCCAGCAAGAATCTTAGCTCAAAGTGCTGCAAATACAATTAAGATATATTAATTTCTGTACGAAAATGCTGCAATTGCCGTTTCAATTCAAATCAGAAATTGACCTTGCTTTAGCCTTCAATAGCCATGTGCCGGCAACAATGTACACATTGGCAAGAGGAAAAATCAACAAGAATGCAAAAATCAGCACAAACAGGAGAATGCAATGCCAACAACGGAACACATGTTTTTGTTTCCTAGAAAGGGCGCTGCGCCCTCAATCTCCAATGCCCCACACTCCCGCACCTGCCACGAAATTTGCGCTTTAACTCAAAGCATGCACCTTCCACAAAAGTCACAATCAGATTCTGAAGAAAAAATCATCAGTTACTACAAAACTAAGCTGGAAATTGCTGCAAATGGTTTGCACAACGTGAAAATGAGAGATTCAAGGTTCATACCACTCAAGTAGCATGGCAATGTCACATTCAGGCGCTAAACTGCTGCTGGCTTCTTGGCTTCTGAGGTTCATGTGGCTGTATTGTGGCTTCACGGTGGCTTCATTGTGCAGCATCGATGACGATGATCAACAGCGGCAGCAAGAACAGCAAGAAACACCAAAGCATTTGAAGACAACAGGGATGACAAGGACGGCAAAGACAAGACACATAGCAAGAAGATAAAGCCTTGCTGCCCCACGACATTTGCACTCCTCCATCGCAAAGTACTGCCTAAATCGTGAGTTTATGGGCAACATCATTGCAAATATAGAGCAAAGCAAATAGAGATTCAATCTCTGATATGCTGCTATTGTGCATACAGTAAAGGAAACATGAAGAACAGCAAGAAGAACGCTATGAAAGCTTACAGCCAACACCAGTTAACACAACAAGGAGCCAAAATCTTATCCCACAGCCAGCCGCATGACAAGTTCAACTACAAAATGCCATGCACAAACATTTGCAGTAACAATGAGAGATTGAAATTCGAAACTTCCAGAAATGTACAACTCAAAGATGTTGGTTTCGAACTTTCGCAGAAACAATGCAAATTACAGATTTCATTTTTCGAAATGTTGCAAATAACGTGCACATTGATATCTCTCTCTTCCTCTTTATCAATTCTATATAAACACGAATGCACATGTTATGCACAAAAGTGAGTAGTCAGAAACATGTGAACTGTGGGAGGGCAAGATCCAGATCCTGAATTTTCAGAGTGTGTCATGGGGTGGAACGATAATCATAGCGACCTGGATCGAATGTTTGCAGGACATTTCAACCTGTAGAGCACATCGCTGAGTACAAATGCGTGTCTAATTTTCAGCTGAAACACGCTGTAAATAATATCGTGTAAAGTCCACATTTGAGCTCCAAAATGCTGTACGTATGCCGCAAAAACAATCCAAATTGCAGATTTTGGTGCAAAATACCGCTAATACCTGAAACCTTTCAATTCTGAAATGCTGCAAATAGCAAGGAAAGCAATCCCAGACTGAAAAACACAACAAACGAAGAAAGACACACCTTTCATGACCTGACACCGTTAGGCAAGGCCTGCTCAGACGGGCAGTTGCGATACATCAAAGTTTTTATCCGAATAGCGAGACTCGAGATGTCACCAACCTGCATGCACGAGTGACCTTTAAAATTTCGTTTGGGAACAATTTCGCCAACAGTCTGCGTAATTAGGCAGACTTCTGCAGCTTGTATAAAGACAGCTGACATCCTATCGCAGAACAACTATATATTGGATTGTATAGTGTACTGAATGGGCTCCAACTGCTGGACAAGAAGCATTAAGACGGCAGGAAAAAATATACTCAATAGAGGAGCCCAATATCGGCTCAATATCGGCCGAACAAATCTTTATAGGCGCCAAAAAAAACAGAAACACATATATACTTTGTGGGGTGGTTGGCCGGGAGAATCACAAACTCGAATGAAGACTTATTGTCAACATTTCATGGGTATTTGGGCAACCAACCACTCGTTTGAGACTGGAATAGCCTGCCACTAGCTAGTTCAGTGCAGGCTCAACATCCGTAAAAATTGCGCAATCTAGGCATGAGATGCGCTCAAGGCAGGCACAACATGTAATGGAAAGAGACTCCAAATTGCTAAAGGTCGTTGGGCAAAGCCTGTATCTCCACACCAAGACCCTTCATGTGGACACATCTAGACTTAATTTAGCTTCCTGCTCCACGGGTCTTTGGCGCTCGGTGCAAACAGTCATGCTTAGAACATCTTAGAAGAACATGCTCGCAGCTCAATGAAGTTGCAGGTGCTTGCAGCACACACTGCGCTGCGCGCCAGGTCGTTTCTTTATTGGTCCAATTGATTTTGGATGAGAAGATTGCTGCCAGAATAGATGGCATCGAGGCCTGCCTGGAAAGGTGACATGGTACGGATGGTACGTCAACCTTTCCCGGACTCCTGGACGTAAAATAACGGACATCTGGGGAAATCTTGCAAGTGCTTTCTTAATGCTTGCTGTGACGGTGTGTGCACTTGGTTTTGCACGCTTGGAGGGCTTTCTGCAAGTCAGCTCCGGTGGTGGAGAAAAGGCAAAGCAATTCACTGGATTGCAAAAGTGGGCACTGGCCTTGGATTTGTGGCACCGGCATGGCAGCATTGAATCGCTTGAAGCAGAGTAATAAGATGTGACAAGTAAGCTTGAATGTTTGCAATTCCTGGCATTGTTGTCTCTCAACTTCTTGAATTCAAGGTGGACTCCTTCGAACGCATACATAGCGGCCTCCACGGCAAGTTGAACCAGATGCAACATGGATGAACAGCAAAAAGAAGTCAGACTTTGCATACTCTTCATATCTCTTCAGCATGCAAGTTTGAGCAGGGCTTTAAGCACACTTGTTTTGTGGGAAGTGAAGGAGAATTGCCAGACCTAGCCTCAGACGCTTTGTTATTTGCAGCCTTTGGCTCGCTTCATTGGCAGAAGATCTATCCCAAAGCAAGACTTTGCGGGTCTATGACGGTCTATGCATGTCTACGAACGGTAAATTCTACAGCATTTTGTTAGTAAAGGTGCGCGTTGGCCCGCAAGCTGAAGATTGAAACGCAGGGTGGAGTTGCTTGTGGCTCTACAAAGAACATGCCACAAGGAATGTGTATTGCCAAGATGCAAATTTGAAGGTTTCTGGAGTTTCTGGTTAAGCCCATCCACCCATGAGGAGTGTAGTATTGACCTCGCCGAAAAAAAATGACTTGCAGCAACAATGGCAGACAATTTCATGCTCACTGACGTATGTGACACGCATTGTCACAGACGATTCTGGCTGATGCAATGGCTACTGTCTTCTCCTCCCTGATTGGCCGTGCTGGCTTAACTTCCCTTTTCACCTTGTTGAAAGGTCAGCTTTGACTGTAATCTTGGGCCAACCTTGAACAAGTCGACTTGTTTTTGGACAGAATTTGTGGGAACTTCTAAGGCTTGCACCACGCGTGCGCCTTGGCACTTTTCCCAAGTGCAGATTTCAGCCAAATTCACAGCTCCAGAGCTCCGAGTCAGCGCGCGCAATGTAATTAGAATATTTAGAATAGAGCCCGCATAGTGCACGTCTTCGGATTTGACGCATAGAATGCGCGGCAGGTGCAGTGTTTTGCCTCCATACAGAACTTCACCTTGTCCCCCACTGTGTCTCCCACTGTGTGTGGCACTGTGCCTCCTATCTGGAACCTGAAACCCCGTGTTTCCCAGTGTCTTTCCCACTTACCCATCTGGAACCTTGGAACCTTTTCTGCCGCTTTGTCTCCCACCTTGTGTCCCAAAGACTTGTCTCCTAACTTGTCTCCCACTGTGTGTTGCACCTTGTCTCTCACTCTGTCTCCCACTTCATCTCCCAGCTTGTCTCCGGCGTTTGTGTCTTCTACTATGAAACTACGTCGCCCGCTTTGCCCCTCACTTTGTCTCCCAGCTTGTGTCCCGCACTTTGTCTTTCACTCTGTCTCCCACTTTGTCTCCCTCTTGGTCTCAATCTTTGTCCCTGACTTTGTCTCCCAGCTTGTATCTCACTTAGTCTCTCACTTTGTCTCCGACTTTGTCTCCCACTTTGTCTCCCAGCTTGTCTCTGGTTTTTGCGTCGTGGAGCTTTTGGAAAAGGAGTCACCCGTTGGAAAACCCCTCGAACCGCACAACTCAACTTCGACTTGCGTCATTCGGCAAGTGAGCCAACTCTCCCAAATTCTCATTCATCTCAACAAAGCCTAGTCGACGAAAAAGGAGTGACCAACAGCTCACAAGCGTTCTCAAGAGTGCCCCTAAAGGCGGGACTCTCGACTATATCCTCGCAACCGGTAACTTCGTGGGCAGAAGTTACAAAAGCGTTCTCGGCAAAGCCTTTTGAACTTGCCCAACCAGCAAGTTCACTGAGTTCACGTCCTAGGAGGTAGTTGTACCGGGTCAATTCCCACGCGGTAGTTTCACCCAAGAAGTGATACCACCACGCCCCCTCCCCGGGGTGGTTTTTGTGTCTTCTACTATTCCACTACCTCACCCACTTTGTCCCTCACTCTGTCTCCCACTTGTTTCCCGCTTTGACCCTGCTTTGTCTCAAACTTTGTCTCTGACTATGTCTTCCAGCTTGTCTCCCACTTTGTCTCTACTGTGTTTCTTGCTTTGTCTTTCACTTTATCTCCCACTGACTTTGTTTGCCAACTTGTCTCCGGCTTTGGTGTCTTCCACTATTCCACTGTGTATCTCCTTTTGTCCTCCTGTTGGCCCCCGCTTTGTCCCCCACTTTGTCTCCGCCTTGTTTCAGATTTTGATAGATTTGTCTCCCACTTTGTATATTTTTGTATTCCCTTGTGTCCCCTGTTGTGTCCCCGGCTTTGTCTCCCACTTTGTCTCCTATGTCTCCGACTCAGTCCCCCACTTTGTCTCCCAGCTTGTGTGCCACTTCAACCCCCACCTCGTCTCCCATCATGTCACCCATTTTGTCTTCTACTTTGTCTCGCAGTTTGTTTCTTCTTTTTCCCGCTTTATCTCCAGCTTCGTCCCTCACTTTGTCTCAACCTCGGTCTCCCGCTGCGTCGCCCACTTTGTCTGTCATACTGCCTCCACGCTTGGATATAAAATGTGACCCAAACATGGACGCTACTCGGGGACCTTCTGACCTTGGAATTTGGAAGCGTCACTGCTGTTGGGTCACCAACTTTTGGCTGATTGAGCTGTTTTGTGATATCTGATATTGCAAGATAAAGTAATGTTGTACTTGAGTTGCTTGCCTGAACATACGATGTGGCCAGGCCATGTTGATGAGAGCATTGAGCAGCGTGCTTCGCTGCTTGCAGCTTTGAAAGTGTTTGGGCTGAATAGATCTCTTTGAGTGCTCTGAAGTCCTATGTTTTAGGATTTTTACAATCATGAATCATGATATATCATGATGTTGTAGTCCGCTTCCCGTCCGCAGCCTCACACCTGATTGTGCACTGTCTGTCCTCATCTATGTACAGGTGCACGCACATGCACATCCATTGCACATCCTTTCATCGGTACATGCAAACAGACAGACATAGACCAACAGACCCACAGATATTCAAAGGAACAAATGCATTGCACATGGAATACGAGTACATTGCACAGCACTGCATGGCATAGGTCTGCGTCACATAACATGACCTTACTTTGCCTGGCATATACTGCATTGATCTGCATTGCATGTCATTGCATTTGTTATACACTACATTACGTAAGTTGCTTCCACTGTAGACAATGCATGCAGCGTGCTCAAACGCACACACACACAGACACACAGATGCCCATGCACATAGCATGACATGTCCAGAAATTTCCTTGCAATGCGGGACCCGCAGGCCAAGCTGGATACGCCTGATAGCCAACGGTCACCTAGCAAGCGTGGCCCTAAGTTGTTTAATTTTCCCTGCCAACATGTATTTGCAATTGCAGTGGATGCCCAGATTTTGAAACCTTTCGAGAGAAGGGAGAAGATTCATGAAGATATAAGAGATGGATAGAAATGGCAGGGTGTGCTTTTCCTGGAGGGTGTTGCTGCCGCCCTGGATGCTGCTCTTTCTGTTGCTACTGTAGCTGTGATTGCAAAGTTGCTGCAGAAATCATGGACGGTGAGGTGTCGCTCTTTGTGTCAGAGAACTGCTGTTCCCATGTGTATGGCCTGCATGGCTACTGTGTTTGATACTAGCTTTGGGCGCCGTGAGTGAGCAGTAGATTCCGGTTAGTATTGAAAGCACCTGCAGTGGATTTCAACTAAAAGAAACCACACGAAAGCGGAGCCTGAGTTGGAATACTTGATGCAGCTGCTTCTACCACAGGGCCTGAAGGATTGAATCACTCAGAAATAGCCCCTCCTCTTGTTGATCCTGTACTGCTGTTGATTCTGATAGTGCCACAGGAGGCTGTGCCTCTTTTGTTTCCGATTGCACTTGCCGCAACGGTCACAGCTACCACCGGCAATGGTTGTCGCTCTTGTCGGTGTCATTCGTTCGCTTTGTGGGTGTGTCAATGTTGGTCTTGATGTGTTTGGAGTTGTCATTGCTGCTCAGTCCATCGTGCCTTGTTGTCATCAGTCCGTGCAAGGCTTGTGAATGATGGAAAGCCAGTGCTGCTCATGCTTGCGGAGGTGAGAGCAGGATGGACGTTCAACTTCTTTCTTCCTGATTCTTCCCGCTACCCAAGCGTCCCGAGTGAATGTTGATTTCCAAATCACAGCTGACTGGAAAGCCACAATCTTGTTGCTCCTCACAGCTTCTGGCGTAGTGTCATGGGTGAACTTTAGGGAGATGAGGCCATACCAAACTGAGCTAGCACTCGGCTGCTGAGCCTGACATAGTGATTTTCAGGTACTACAAAACGTCAGCTTTGTAGTCTCAGAAGGACTTTGAACAAACCTTTGGCAACCACTGAATGAATTCATCTAATTTAAATACGTTGAAACTAGCTGCATAAGGATCTTGGCAGCTGGCATGGTAAGATTTGCGAGTCCATAGGAGCCCATGGGAGTCCATGGGAGTCCATGAGTCAGCTTTGCATTGCTTGGCATTTTGGAGACAACGCTGCCAGGCTTCGGGAGAAGCTGAGACGCAAGAAGTGTCTGTGTACCTTGGCCGCTCAATTTTGGAGCGTAGAAAACCTGGAGCATCCGGACAAAAATGGAAAAGAACTGGACAAAAGAAATGGATATATAATGATATATAAAAGATATGTTCTCATGTTCTTTGATACGTTTTTCAGCAGTAGTAGCTGTTGGGTTTCAACTGGGATGGGAATGTTATTTCATATGACTGGTGTTTAACCAGTCCCTTTGTTGCGATCTTGGAACTTCCTATGTGCTCTGACTCTTCCAGTCTAATTTTGGTACATGTTCCATGCCAGGCCCGTCCCGCCAGTCATTGATATTGATGACGAGGACATGATTTGGAGTCGCACTGCTTTCCGGATTTTTGAGGATGCCAGAAACGGTGCAGGCAACGCCACCGCGATGCAACTCAATAGGACTAGAATGAAGTCTCTCCAATTGCCAGCTTTGAAAAAAACCGCATTCACTGGGACAGAGGTGCCAGCACGACCCGAAATGTGGGCCAGTTGCAGCGTGAGTTGTTCGTCCTTACCAAAGTGCCACTGCCCTCCTGCTGTACCGATGCCTGGTGATATAACATGATATATATATATATGTTATGTATTACTATCACATATAAAATATAAAATATACATATACAGTTTAATTCAATATATATATATTATACAATATAGATAATCATTATATATTATATATAGTACATCTCATAATATATTAGATATAATATGTGAGATAAAAGATTATATATATAATATATATAAGACACACTATACAATATTTAAGTTATGAAAAACACATATGATATGTAATTTGAATGATAATTAATGTACACGATATATTTAACATTTAATATATCACATATATAGTATATAATATATAAATATTACATTACATATAATATTGAATACATATACAATATATCATGTAAAATACATAAACTAGAATATATATATATATAATAATATACAACATACAATATACCATCTATACAATATATATAATATACATTATATTATATACAATATATATATATATATATACAACATATTATATCTACTATACAATATATTATAAACAATATATAACATACACTATATGATATATACTATATAATCACACACACACATATATATAAATTACATAATGTATAGATATTGCCTCTACTTGTAGTTGATTGATAGAGCCAGCTGATGTTTGATTTTGTGGGGCCGTCTGTATCTCAAGACTCCCATTGTTCAGTGTGACATGGACGGGGCCCATCTTGCTGCTGGCGCCCTTGGATTTGCAGTTGGGTGGCTGGTGCGCTTCATCAATACCGAGAAGGTAGAGGTGCCCAGCTGTCCGCCCTGCCGCTGCGAGTGTGCGTGCCAGCTTCTGCAGCCACTGGAAAGCAACTCAAGCACTCCATCCATCTACTCGTGGCTTGGTGCATTGTGTTGCATAGGTGTCTTGGCAGATAACGCTGTACTGGCGTGCAAGGTTTCCTTTGTCTGTAAGGTTGGAGAACAGGAGTTAGCAATTTCAGTGAAGGGCAAAGCCAAGGGTCAAGGTGTATACAATCCAGTTAGAGGGTTTCAACTGACTCAAGGATGAATTACCAACCAGGGGATGTACTGTTCATCAATTACGGGGAACAGCCACCTGTCTATAACACTCGAGTGATCCTTTCAGTGGTCGACCATAGCTCGCAAGAGTACATCGTATTGACGCCAGACCATGACGTCTACTGCGAGATGCTCAACTTGAGAAATGATGACATCCAAAGCCTCCATCCTGCTGGGCCAAACGGATCCATTCCTGCTGATGTCCCCGGTCCTCAAGTGTATGGATTCCAACCCATCACACCAGCTCAGTTGGCTGAGTTTATGCAAGCTGGGCGTGATGAAGCGGTAGCTGAGAGAAATCGAAGAGGAATCCAGCCTGGACCAGTTGCAGGCGGTGAACGTTTTTGGGTGCTTGCTGAACACGTCGAGGGAAGGTGCATTGGAGATAAAGTTAGTCCTCCTCCTGGCGCACCAGTTTTAGGAAGCTATGGCCTCATGGAAGTTACTGACTCCAAGCAGAAGACGCGTCCTTGCCTCATCCGACAATTGACTGCTGAGGATTTAGGGTCATGCTGTGATGAGCGCCTCATCCTTGCTCGGAGCAGCACTGCCAAAGAGGGGGAAGAGCTTTCGTCTTCAGACGACATTCGGACCATGGCCGTGCATTGCACCGTACATGGAGAACGCCGCAGGGGCTTCAAAGACGCCGTCGGCGAGATGGTGTCCACGGAGATGGATGATTTTCCGTTTGAGCCACGTACATGTCTTGAGTACTTGAAAGCAATCTCCACAGTTGCGGAGAGCTCGTACGGTCAGCACCTGGCCTGGGTCCAACAGGCCAGGATCCCGTGCCATTTTTGAGGATCAGACACTTTCCCAAATTTTGGACACAGCGATTTGCTACGATTGCCTTCAGGTGTCCAACCTGGCCAGCTTTGAACTTCTTGTCCGCAGGAAGCAGCTTCTGGCGGAAGCTCATTCCCACAACCCAGCGGCTCCATCATATGAAGGTGCTGACTACTGGATGGGCAACAAGTACAAACATGGTGGCGCCATCGTCGTTCCAAGCCTCACGGAGCATGTCAGTAAGAAGCTGCAGGCCGATTCACAGATCTTGAAAGAACGCGGAAAGTTGGAAGAGGCAAAAGGTCGTGGCCGAGGCCGTGGCAATCCTCAAGGTGGCCCCCGTGACAAGAAGGCTACGGGGGCGGAGCAAGGCTAGTGAAAGAATCACTGCTGGGAGTGCGGCGGCCCAGCAGTAGAGGCAGCCGCTTGTTTTTTGCATGATGAGATACAACTCTCTTGGCACAGATGGGCGTCAGCGGGATGTGTTCCCCTTGCCAACAGTACAAACTTCAGGTAAGGTGGTGCATTGTGTCTCTAGGTCTGTCGCTCGTCGAATTCAGCGTCGTGATCGCCTCTGGAAACGGGTCAACAGGGCCATCCTTTCCTTGAATTCACTTTACTATGGTCACGATGGTCGGTATGTTCGTGTTGCAGTTGAAGATTTGAGTCAGCTGCCCCTTGTCCAGAAGGAGGCCATACTCAGGATCAGACAGCAGTTGAAGTGTCTGGGACCACCTCCTGACCATGCAAGCTACCAGGGAGCCTTGTCTGCGCTCCGGGTTTCCAGCTCAGCTTACGTTGAGGCTGAAGCTGGCGTTGGGGAAGTGGTTAGCATGAACTTTGCTGCACTGTCACTGCCTTCAGGGAATGTGGCCGGTGTGGATCTGGCATGTTCACTTTCCGGCAGCATTCCTGATGTGGTGTTGAATTATGAGGAGCACATGCTACAAGATGCAGGCACATGGATGGACTTGGAAGAAATAGCTGGTAAGATAAAAACCTATGATGACCCTCAGGGCTATATTGGTTTCCTATGTTGTTTGCATGAGTGTGATATTTTGGGCTTCACTTCTACTTGTCGTGGTAGGGTCGGTGCTTTTGCTGTAAGTAAGAAACCTAAATTTGTTGATGGCAAGAGAGTTGACCGTCAAAGGTTGGTTCTGGATTGTAGAAGTACAAACTTGCAGTTCAAGGCGCCCCCTATTACCAGACTGGGCTCTTTGTCCTCATTGGGTGAGTTGGAAGTGCCTTCAGATCACACCATGTACATGGCTGGAGCTGACATCAGAGATTGCTTTTATGGCTGCCGGTGCCCCCCAGGTTTGGAAGACTTTTTCTGCCTGAAAGATGACCTCACCTTTGCGGAATGGGATTTGGTTACAGGTGGGAACGGTGATGCTTCTATGCTGGGCCCTCGTATTTGTCATTGTATTAAATTACTGTTTTACCTATGGGATTCACCTGGTCCTTTTATATCATACAAGCGTTGCACGAGCAGATCATGCACACCCTCCTCCTTCTCTATCAGGTAAAGATGTAGCAGCAATGCCTTACTGCGACAATGAGTCCATTCCATTTCGCTTGACGCTGCCGCCTGTCAGGATGGTGCCGACAACATCTGTGCTGGGTTGCGCAGCGCTGGCTTCGAACTTCACGAGGAGGTCGGAGCAAGCACACTGTTTCCAACTCTTGGTGGCGTGGTGGCTGGGGTGGAGGGTGCAGTCAAACCGAGCAGTAATAGGCTTTGGAATCTTATATTTGCTTTTGAATATGCTTCGGAAGCAGTCGTCTCAACAGATTTGGTTCAACGGCTTTTGGGGCATGCAATGGTTGTTTGTGTTTTACATCGAGGTGGTATGTCTATCTTCCGATATTTATATGATTTTGTGCAACGTGGGGGGCCTCCTAGAAAGCTCAACCGTTCTGAGTCAAGTGAGTGCAAGACCTTTGTGGGCATATGCTCTGATGCTTCTCCTGAAGGTTTTGGCATCTGCGAGCTGGAATCAGACTTTGTCTCTGCTCGCGCTTTGGGCAAGTGGCAAGAGCGCTGGCGCTTCCGGAGATTGGCGCCGGAGGAGTGGAAGCCTCGCCAACGTAGTTCAGGCTGGGATCCTTTGGGGGATGTCCGGACAGCAAAGGGCAGCTTGGCGGAGTTTGATGATTTGGACAACTACATTGAGAATGAAGTCTTCCCTGAGGTTCCCCTTGAATTGATGATTCCTGAAAAGTGGAAGACAGTGTCAATGGGCAAATGGAAGCACGGCCATGAGCATATCACTCTGAAAGAAGGTAGGTCTTTGGTGCTAGCTGTTCGTAGAATGACAAGGGCGTCTCAGCAGCGAGGGCTCAAACATGTCGTGCTGCTAGATAACTTGTCACTTTGTTTTGCAGTTGGGAAGGGTGGGTGCCACAATTTCCAGCTGCTTCGCGTTATTCAGAAGTTGAGTGCTCTGTGCCTTTCCTCTGGCATTCTCCTCCGTCCCCGCTGGGTTCGACCCGAGATTAATGTTGCGGACGGACCATCGCGAGGGCAACTCAGTCCGGGTCCTTATCAAAAAGATTGGGGCCTTGGTGCGGGACACGTCAAGGACAGCGAGAACTCCCAAGGCAGTTCAAGTTGTCAAGAAGAGGATGGGCGTGTTGCGATCTCTAACGTCAAAGGCTTCATGGCCTCAGTTTCAGGAGAAGAAGAAGGGCCAAAAGAGAACTTTGAATGCTGGCCCGTGCCCTCACAAGCCTCCGAAAGCCAGGAGGGTCGTCAATCGTATCCCCAAAGAGCTGGAGGAAGGTGTGGGAACCAGGGCAAGGCAGAATCGCCTGACAGTCCTGGAGACCCGGAGCGTGAGTGCAGAGATTCAGCACCAGTACCAGGGCTACTTCAGCAAGTTCGAGGACTTTTGCAAGCTGAACGGCGTTGGGTTCCCAATCAGTCCATTGGATGCCGATCCACTTTTGGCCGATTTTCTCGACCTGCTGTACCTAGATGGCAAGTCAGCAAGGGAAGGCGAGAAGACCGTAGCGGCCTTGGAGTTTCATCAGATCGCCTTGAAAGGGCATCTCCCTCGTTCAAAGAGGGCACTCAGAGGCTGGCGAAAAGCCGTCCTGCCTTCCAGCAGATTGCCAATGCCCAGACCTGTTATGTTCGGTCTAGCCATGAACTTGCTCGCAGAGAACAAAACGGACATGGCTCTATTGGTGCTGGTGGCTTTTCACCTTTACTTGCGCCCGGGAGAAGGACTGGACCTGAGAAAGAAGAATGTAGTTCCTCCCGTCCGTCAGGCAGGCAAACAGTTCCAGCACATCACGGTGATCATTCGAGACCAGGAGGATGGCCGCCCAGACAAAATTGCTGTGTTCGACAACAGCCTGCCACTGGACGACAAGAGGGTAGACTACATGGGATCAGCCTTGCTAGACAAAGCCAAGTCAGTTCCACGTCCCACAGATCGGATCTTCAATTTCTCCATGGAAGACTTCCGGAAAGCCTTTGTAAAAGCAGGGGAGGACTTAGGGCTTGCCTCCCTCCATCCATACCAACTCCGGCATGGCGGTGCCACGGAGGACCTTGCCTCCAAGCGCCGAGACTTTCAAGGTGTGAAGGCAAGAGGAAGGTGGAAAACGGATCAGAGTGTGAGAAGGTATGCGAAGATCGGTCGCATCCAGCAGTTGCTGGCTCAGATGACTTCCAGCGACAAAAGCTTCTGCAAATGGAGCGAAATGAACATGAGAAGGATGATGTCGGGCCAGTGGCCCCCAAGAAGTCCAAGTGAGCCATGCTGCGAGGGATCTTTCTGATAAGACTGTACCACGGCCTCATCGTTTTGCCCTAGAGATTTTTGCTGGTTCAGCGCGAGTTTCACAAGCACTTTGCGATGTCGGCATTCCTACATATCCCATTGATATTTGCTTGTTTCCTTCCCACAATGTCTTGGATCCACTGGTGCACACATATATTCGTAATCTGATGTTATCTGGGCGGATCTTGTTGATCTGGTTGGGGATGCCAGGTGCAACTTTTTCGAGAGCACGTTGAAACGATGGGAGGGGACCGGGGCCTCTACGTGATTTGGACCATGTCATGGGACTACTGACTACTTGGTTTGTCGTACAATGATCGTTTGAGGGAAACACTCTATTCTTCTTTTCTATGGACATATTACGATTGGCCCTGTCGTTGTTCAAAATCCCCTTACGAGTTTGGCTTGGTGTATGTCACCCATGAAAAACTTTTTGGCTTCTCCTCATGTTCATCTGTGTGATCTGGATTTCGGTCAATTTGGAGAACGATGGCAAAAACCTACAAGACTGCTGTATCGTGGGTTGGATCTTTCTTCACTGGCTGTTCAATGTCAAGGCACCCACATGAGTTGTTCTCATTCCAAACGGCCTCACATTCCCTTGGTGGGCAAAGACTCCGCGGGCATGTGGTGGACTCGCAGAGCGCAGCCTTTCGCACAGCTGGCGCTGCAGCAGCTGCATGGTGGCAAGGCTGGCTGATCCACTGAGAGGCCATAGCACAGCGTGGTTAGGGGCAAGTGTGTATGGTGCTGCCTTTGTCAGTGTTTTCCTTTCCACTGACGTGCGATTTCAGCACCGGTTTCCCCTGGCGTGATGCCATTTTACTTTGAAACCAACTTGGCATGACTTATGCCTTCTGGCCCCTGTGATTTGAAAACAGGGCGTGGCGGCATCATTGCCTCTACTTGTAGTTGATTGATAGAGCCAGCTGATGTTTGATTTTGTTGGGCCGTCTGTATCTCAAGACTCCCATTGTTCAGCCTCCTCCATTCCCCACCACGTCCATCTGGGGTAAGTGTGTGGGGTGCTGCCTTTGTCAGTGTTTTCCTTTCCACTGACGTGAAATTTCAGCACCGGTTTCCCCTGGCGTGATGCCATTTTACTTTGAAACCAACTTGGCATGACTTATGCCTTCTGGCCCTTGTGATTTGAAAACAGGGCGTGGCGGCATCATATATATATATAGTACATACAACATAGAACATAAAGCATATGTATTTTATAATATATATATATATATTTAAATATTTCACTTAACACATATACAATATAATATATACAGCATATACAATATAGTATATATATAACATATATAATTTGTATAATATAACATAATATATGTACATACAGATATACATATGACATATAATTTGATATACTACAACAACTACAAGATAATTTAAAAAATAAAATAAAATAAATAAATGAATAAACAAATAAATATATATATCATATTAGATAAATAAACATATAGCATAATATATATTAAAGTATTTTATTGTGTATATATATATATACAACATAC
>Ga0126342_10008576_pt1 | contig 18334 bp, 17 predicted proteins | sample Cyp1metagenome_FD_92528 | JGI IMG/M metagenome (GOLD analysis project Ga0126342, IMG submission 92528) | Coral microbial communities from Lord Howe Island, Old Settlement Bay, Australia - Cyphastrea 1 metagenome | ecosystem: Host-associated > Invertebrates > Cnidaria > Coral ...
TATATATAAATATATTTATACATAGCTATAATTTCGTATGGGTATAATATGGGGCTCAAAGGATCCAAATTGATGTCCCCAAATCAAAATCCCAAGCCCCATAATTGACTGCAAAAGTTTATAAGCAAACAATTTTACATTTGACTCATTTGACTATCGATATCCGGAAAGCATTCTGCATCATTCTGCATCACATTGTAGACAAGCTATGACAAACTAATGTGAAAAGAACATGAAATCGCGCAAAACATCCTATAGGTACTATAGGCCCCTGGGCGCACATGGGCTACTCAGCACACATTTTGCTGCACAAGTGCTGCAATGAGGGCATCACATAGACATTGATATGATAAAAAAATCGCATCGTCGGATACATGCAGCGCCAATGAGTTATAGTGAGTCCAACTTTTGTCAAACACTTGGAGCACAAAGGGTGCCATTTTGCACAACTGGTGCAACAATCTGCTAGTTCCATCTAGTTTCATCATCTCCAAGATGTAAGTTGTGGCCAAATTAGAGCGATTTGAACAGATGGGGCCATCGACCGAAGAGATGCAAGCGACGTAGATTATTTCCTTTTGAACGACAGGCCACAGCGGCCACAGCAAGCACGATGGGTTTCCCAAAACTGACATTTGTAGCAAGGTATTTGCCAAGGAGTCGGCGGCGTCGAATTTGTCCCATGTTCTTTCTGGAGCGGACTTACAAACTGGAACACGCCCAGCAAAACACAGTGGCAAAATCCAACAAGATCGCACAAGTATAAGATGTGTTGCAAATTTTGGTTTGTTGATTTGTCACCGGCATTGGACACTAGGTGTTGTTGCAAGCGATTCACAGGCAAAATCAGTCCATGAAAACAATTTTGAAACGAAAGTACATATACGAAAATCGTGCTTGAGAAACAAAATCTGACCGTGTGAAGGATTTGTCCGGCAGAACGATTTAAATGCAATTTATTTGGTCGTGTTTGGTTTGGGTCCTGCTGGGGCGTGACCAATGTTTTAGTGCTTTGGTTTCAACTTACTCGCCTGACTTGCAGGAGCTGGTATAGCATGGCCTCCGCATGCCTCCGCCACTGTATGTACGATGAGCAGGACATCCCAACAAAATTGCGCAACCTGTTTGTCCTAGCTGAACGCCTTGTGTCAGCACAGCGTATTTGCCCGAACTGGTGAGGTTTTCAGCTTGATGCCAAAAAAAGAACGATTTACCTTTGACAACAAAAATATAAACTCCATTATATGCACGAACATCTTGAATCTTGTTGGTGCACGCGCTGAACAACATACTGGCAGCTTGGGATTTACACAAAACATCACAAGACTGTTCCGCGCAACAACCCTCGACACCGCCAAGCTAACCTGATGCTGTTGCAGCTACGCTGTGAAATTTTGAACGGATTTGCACTTCTGTTTGGTTGACTTTGCCTGCGAAACCCTGGTTTTGAAGAGCAGGTTGCGTACCTATGAGTCTTATGTGTTGCCTTTGGTCACGCTTATATAACGTATTCTTATCAGCCTGGATGTCTTTGGCTTGTTGGTTCCTGGTGGCAAGCAAAATTGTGGCTCAATGCAAAACGTTGCCAGTATTTGGTCGCCTTCCATTCACGTCCGTAGATTTCACGCCTTCGAATCAGGACTTCGCAGAGCGTGACACCAATCGACGCAGCTCATGGCGAATCTTGTGAATCCCCAGCGCGCCAGCGCATCTCTTTTTCTCCGGAAAGACATGCAGCTGGAACCCCGCTACTGTCGCTAAGTCTCCTCAACTAAAAGATATTGGCTCACAATGTTAGTTGGCCTTCCTGACTTTGCAAGGCATCATGGTGTCAATCTTCCAAATTGAAAAATACATCAAAAACACATTCAATAGATGTGATTTCGACTGTTTTCGACTGGTATACCTCTTTGTGTGCTTGCCTTGTGAGCCATCAGCCATCCCAATTTTCCTACTCACCTCAGTCACATCCAGCTTCTCAGGAATATCATGTCATCCATATGGAATGCAGCCTGTCAGGTCCGGAGATCGGATCATTCTCAACATATTTGGAGTCCTATGGATGCTGTGAATCCATATATTTTAAGATCAACATAGGTGGGATGATCCTCAGATATTTCTCAACAGATTTAAGGATCATCCCAATCTGTGAGCTCCACGGCTCCAGATACATATCATACATGGCTGTGAAGTGATGTTTGACCCAGACTGAAATGCTCAGTTGCACGGCTCCCTTCTCCAAACACACCCAAAACTTTGGAGTCAGGGGCAGCGGTACCGGCTTGACAACGGCATTAACTGGAGAAATGTCAACTGTTTTGTTTGAGACCGACAAAACAAATGAACCGTTTTAAGCACCCATGTTTAATCAATACGGACGTCAATGCCCGCTACTCATGGAGAAAAATGATGAAAAATGCACTTTTTGTTGGTTGTATTTCATGTCTTTGGTGATGCGATCACGCCGACCCCCAACGGCACCACCACCTGGGATGTCGCCGCGGAGAGAACCGAGACTCGAAGTCGTTGATCCTAGGGGTTGACCACCGAACCGACTGGTTGAGGGTGGATTCATGGGGATGTCTTGTCTTATCAACTGAGTGGTTTGTTCACCATCAAAATCAGAAAATGATCCTGCTGCCTGCCAAAATAAGATCTTTTATAGATGCTGGGGGACATGGAAATACGGCGGGGCGGGAGCAGGGCATGATGCAACCATAGGTCAAGCCAACAAGGTAATATACAAGACATTGTTGGACCATCGATGCCATCGATTTTAAATTGTGACCCACCCCTGTACCAAAACAACATTGCAAACATTCCTAGACCTATATATCAAATTGAGGAGTAGAATTATTCACTATGGGAGCAGGGCGTCCAATCGAGCTCCTTAAAAAACAAAAATCAAAAAACGCCTGTGTCTCAATTCTGCCAACGAAAGGTGACATGGAAAACCCACCAACAAATGAAGATACCAGTGAGTCAAGATCCTCATTTCTGGAAGCCATGGTCGGCCAACCAACTTTCATCAAACAAATCATTACAAGCCTTTGTGACTTGCCAGACCCATGATGTCCCTTTGGGACAAATAGAGGGCCCCGTTTGGTATACCAGCTATCATCATGTCCCATTGGCTGTTGGGGTTCGCCACTCCATTCATCGTCCATCCACTGGCAAAAAGACAGATGGCTATCCATCAGATTCTTCATGTGCGGGTAAAAATTTGCTGATCTTTGTTCCGAAGGGTCAATCTTCACCTCAAACATTGCCCCAGTCATGTACTTGTATCTCAGAATCTCTATGTTATATACATATATATATATATATATATACATATATATATATATATATATTATTATTAAATATATATATATACATTGTTTATCTAAGGATATATATGTATATACATAATACATATAATACATATGCAACTTGCAACGTACAAAATATGTTGGCGATATTAATATTACCATGAAACTATAATACACGCAGTCTATAGACACGTCATGATCTGATGGTTGTGATGCTGAGGGTGAAATCTTGTGGAACTAGTGACCTAGCTGCGGGCATCCCACTGCCAAGTGTCTCTGCTGCACAGCACGCATCTACCAAGCCATGTGCCAACACGCATTTGGCCTGACCCACAACAGTAAAAACGTGGGGATGGGGTCCCTTTGCAATTACGAGATTTCGTGCATTCATTTGATTGGAAATGTCTTAAACATGTATACTTGGAATCCACATACCTTCTTCCGAGGTTTTGGTTACCAAAATGATGGTCAACCATCGAGAATAGCGATTTCAATTTAGGTTCTAGGATGCTCCATGCCAATCCTGCGATGCTGGCTGGGGTGTGTGGAGCCTAGCAATGGAAGCTGCATCAAGTTTTTAGCTACAGGGAGAGAGATGAACAAAAACATCGACCGTTTTCCGTCCATTTGTTGGAAATGTTTGAAGGAAGAGAAGGCAAGTTCTTACAACACTTTTTTCTATGCGGGCAGTGGGCCGTTATATGATGTTATGTGTTAATGATGTGTTAATGATTTGAATGTACTAAGTTATGAATGACAAACACACTGAACACACTGTAATTTATGTGTAATTGTAAACAGCAGTGGGTGTGTGCACAACGTGCACAATATATCGCAAATGCCGGTAAAAATGTCCCGCCGGCCACCTGTCTTGAGGCACCTCAGCTGATGAAACAGCAGTTCTTCACTCTGGGATAGGCAGAAATGAGAATATCCTATTAACAAATGATTAGATTTGTTTCAGGCGTTGTTTCAACACTTATTGGCAGAGCATGATTCTGATCATCCAAAATCATCCAAATATCTGAACTCACTCTTGCCGGACTACTAGTATTGCTACGGTATTGTAGCAATGTTTTGATTGGCAAGGCATTGAAAAACTGTACCCCACTCCTTGCGTGGTGTTTTTAGTGTACATTTGTCGATGTCACGCGTCACAGTCCATCACTGGCCACCATTTTTGCTGTCGCAAAGCGCGTTGGACCTCCGGTGCATTTGTAGCGGGGAGATCATTCATTTGAGACCCTGTGCTTCCAGCAAGTGACCAAGATTACACTTTGGCACTGGAGGAAGGTAATTTTGAACTCGGAACTCAGCAAATATTCCATGGCGCAAAGAGGCACGATTTGCCGTTAGAAAGCAAATGAACAGCAATTTCTTCTGCAAGAAGAGTAGTTAAGTACATCAAACTTCAGTCGCGTCAGGTACCCAAATATCTCAAGCTCATTGATTGGATTTCTCTCGCGTTGACTTGCATTTTTACCTAATTCCCGTAACTTCATGTTGCCCAAGGCTTTGACTGCCACATCTTTCTTCCAACATGTTCCAGTTTTTCACCGTCAAAACCATTGCAATCGCCATCCTTTGGATATTCGCTGCCCCACAAAAACTAGACAGGAAACTGCAAATCCGAAGTCCACTTCTTTGATGGACACGCCCTCCATCCCTCGGGGGGACTTGGTAAGTTGCCCTCCACCAACTGAAGTAACTTAAATCATGAATGCCAGACATGCCCAATCACATGTTGCTCTATCCCAAATATCAAATCTTGAATAGTATTGGGATGTATCTGGGATGTCCATATCTTCAAGGCCAAATTATTGCAGGCTGAATACCCATTCCTGATATTTGACCATGGGGGCTTGGCATCGCTGTTTCCCCTTCCTGACATTCCTGGAGCGGGGAAACTCGCTACTTCCAGCGCAGAGAGTGGCTTGGCACGGTCGCTGTGCTGGCACCAGCTGTCAGCTGGGCCAGAGAGCTGAGGCTCAGGAAAAACCATCAGGACGTCTTTGAAAACAAGACATGAACAAGACATCCAGATATTCTTTACACCTCCTTGACATTTAATTTTGAGAGAAGGAAATCATCTTGCGCGGTTCCATCTCAAATGTCCACCACGGGTTGAAACCCTTCTATGGCAGATCGTTTCTTTTCAATCGCCTTGATCTCTTCTTCACTCTTTTGCATCTGGAAGTTCAAGAATCGTTCTTTGCCGCAACAATAAAAATAGGGCGTGTGCCTCACGTGTGTCCTTGGCAATCGCGGGCGCTTAAAAATCCAGCAGCTTTCTAGTGGTCTCCACAGGTCCAGTGTGTCTATGCTGTAAACCTACAGCTATGGCCGGTCTGGTTCAGTTCTAATTATTCTAATTCAAAAGCCACACTTCTTTAAGCTCAATGGCAACACACCTGTAAACCAAGCATCAGTTGGATTCTTCCTCTGGAACGCAGCCATAGACTCACCAGAGTGGTGGATGCGGTGACAACTCCTGACAGTGTCAAAGCCAGTGATTTTGAGATCCCCAAAATCTCATGTCAATGGATTGGCTTAAGGGAAAATCTTAACCGGAAACCATCGATTTTCCCATTAAATTATATTAAATTATGAAATATGGGGCTTTCCTGTAAATTTTCCCTTAAACCAATCCATTGATCATGGGTACACAACCACTGTGACAATCTATGACAACTTCGCTGACAAGAATGCGCAGTTTTAAGACTGTGCTGTGCTGGGTGACAATGCAGTTCTGGCACCTGATCGGGATTGCTGGAAAAACAAAATGAGAGAAACATAGAAAAACCAAGTTCCAAACTCTGGGAGTTTTGATATTTTTGGGGCGTACTTAGTATACATCTGTATACCCATGGTATACCCCATTTCTGGATAAGTCCGCCACCTCCCAGCGACAGCAGCAAGGGCGGCATCCAGGTCGCCAGAGATTCCGCGGCCTCGAAGACCATCGGGGCAAAGCCACCGAAGAGGCAAAAGCCGACCTGGCGAAACGCTGCGAGAACCGCGACGTTTTTAGGCCGTTGAAATGACGAAAAGGTGTAGTTGGTGGTGCAGTTGGATGGGAAATGAGGGAAATAGATAAATAGTATTATATTAATAAATAATATTAAATAATATTATACTAAATAAAACATAATAAAACTAAATAATATTAGATATGTGGAAATGTTTGACAACTGGAGGAATTTTTTTTCCATCAACTTGATTGGGATTTAAAAACATCAAACAGTAGGACTCAGGAGGAAAATTGGGATCCAACAATCCAACAGTTGATGAAAATTGGATGTATCATGATGTACATCTTGGGTGGAAATTGGATCGGCGGCCATCAACAAAAATCAAGATTGCAATCATCGGTTACGCATGTTTACATATGTTTACGCTATAATCTATAGTCAGTCATTCTTTTGGAGGGAAAACATCAAAGAAAAATGCACGTCTCAAATACGCAGCCAGGCACGTTGTAGCTGAGACCCATCCCTGCAGTGCGCACTTCCACTGGAAAGAGTTCAACCACCTGAAGGGAAGTGGCAGTGGTCTGAGCAGGAGATCTAAAGCCAAGGATTCAACTGGAACGAAAGGGGGATTGAATGGGATTGAACTGTGCCGATCTGCCATGGCCTGTAAGGAATGAACCATCAGGAATGCTTGTAAGATTCCAAAGCCAATGCCGTAGAACAAGACAACCAGCCTCGGGAGATCTCGGGAGGCTGGAAAATCACAGATCTCATGATCTGGTGAATCATGGTGAATCTGTGGAGCCATCTGTGTTCAACACATGTTCCACTTCAAATCGTGGCATCCAGCAACGGAAACCCTGAAACTGTTGGTGAGACGAGATCGCAAAAAATGAATCTGCACATAAGGCATATCAAAATTATCAAAATCTGTCATTCAAGATCTATAGAATCTTATCCCACCAAGCAACCATGGGCTTTCAACAGACTCCTCAATGCTGATCAATAATGGCATCCCAACCGCAGCTAATGCCACGCCGGTGATAAATTGTGTCCATGCCGCTCCGTGCTTGTCTGCGACGCAGCCAACCACTGGTGCCTGCTTGAGGGGTTGAACACAAGAACAAGCAAAATAGGGTAGGAGAAGGAGAAGTCTTTCAGAAAGCACATGGGTGTATTTGTCTTAATTATGCAAAACTATATGCACAACTTAGGTCCCCTGCAGATTCCATAGCTTCCACGTTCCCCTTACTGATTCCAGAGCATTTTTATCACCGTCAAATTTCGGATTTTGAGACATATGTAAAGTTTGCTTCTGCGAATCCTTGGTGCCAGAAGCAATACCACACAATTGCTGGTGGCTCCAGCGACTGTCCGAAAGTCGATGGACAAGCCGTGTTTCTTCAGCGAGACCAAGCCCCAGGTCATCCCTCCATAGAGATTGACAGCCAGCGCAGCTACTGCCCCAAAACCAATCAACACCTGCCAAACCCAGTGGATTTGACTGGTACACATAAGAATTTAAAGCTATTTGAACCAACAATGATGGGTCTCTCTTAAAAGTGGGGATCTGCGTTGCAGCTCTCTCGCTCTGACCCACCAGCTGCCCAAAACCGAAGAGAAGCTTTCAAACCTACAAGAATCACAAAAAACAATCCTCACCTTCAAACCCACCCATCCATCAATTTTTTGCGCTTGCACCTGCGGCCAATAGGATGCCACCAACTCCCAGATCTTTATCATGGCCCTCTTGGCCTTTCCTGTTTCCAGCTGTTCCTCTGCCTCCGATGCCAAAAACATGGCGGTTTCACCCAGCCTGCGCCGGCCCCAAATGGCCAGGCTACCAGGCAGCAGCGCCAGAAGGAACGGCAAGCGCCAGCCCCACTGGGTCATGGCCCCATCCCCCAGGGCACCCTCGAAGGAAAAGGTCACCAAAAGGGACAAGAGATTTCCCAAGCTGGCTGTGGCTGGGATCATCACTAGGGAGCTAGCCAATGAACCTGAGATCTTGGATGACACCCATTGACACACCCCCGGAAATGAACGAACACGTTTCAAGAATTTGGGTTTGTTCTGGTGAACGAATGTGAAGAATGGACAGTTATATACCCTTGCTGGCGAGCAAACAATACAAATAAAATACCGAGCAAACCAAAAAAAAACGTCTTAATTTCTTGACAGCAACGTGGGTTTCCCACCTCAGTGATGTACGTGCTCACCGTGGCAATTTCTCCACCGGTAAAGATGCCTTGAAGCAGTCGCAACATCACAAGCAGGCAAAGGCCCAGGAAGCCTGCTGCTGGTCCACTTTGATATGTCGGAAGGCACCCTTGAAGTACAGTACCTGTTCCAGGGACCAACCTGGTCTGTGCCAAAAGCATGGAAACTGCCATGGATTCCATTGATGCTGTAATGTTGACGCACCGCCGTGTCTTCTCAGTGACCTTCTGACATGCACTATTTCAGCAGGAAAAAACCGAACACAAACTTGAATTCCCAAAAAATCACATGTCAAAGGCAAGTCACTCAAGAGCATTCCAAAAATGGACGGGAAGGCTGCAACCTTGCGGCCAAAGACATCACCAATCAAGCCTCAGTACCAATGACATGGCTGGTGGCCAAGCTTCTGGTTCTACATCGGTCTGTGGACTATCATTGCTAATGTTGCAATTGTTTTGACTTGTGTATCATATTTTATGGTTCCTATTAAATTCGCTGCGCTATTTGGCAATCATCATCTAACCAATATTCTTACTACTGTCGTCGTCATCGTCGTCGTCGTCGTCATCGACATCGTCGTCATCATCATCATCATCATCATCGTCATCATCATCATCATCATGTGTAATCAGCATCATCACCATCATAATCATCATCATAATAACAATCATAATCATCGTCGTCATCATCATCATCATCATTGTCATTGTTATCATTGTCATCCTTATCAAGAAATCGCCAAAATCACTAGATGTAATCCTGTAGTATTCTATGTATGGGATATAATATATATATATATATATATTTTTTGTTGTTGTACTGTCATCATTAGCCATCAAGATATCAAGACATCTCGGTTCTTACTCCATATTACTGCTACGCATGTTCATCATTTCTCAAGTGAACTAGCAATAATACGACTGTTTTAAGGTGCTTACTCCCATGTTTTCTTATCATGTCTTATCATATGACTGCTTGTTTCATATTTCATCCCGTTTCCATTACAAAAAAATCCATATATAAAACAATATATATATATATATATTCTTAGGCCTATCTACATATATATATACAAACATATTATATCATATATTCTTCATACATTCTCCATATATTTCCATATACCATATATTTCCATATATCATTCTTATTCCATATATCATTCATACATCATTCATTATCATTCATATATATATATAGATCATTCATGATCATTCATATAAATCATATATATATATCACTCATATATATCAGTCATATATATCATTCATATATATATATCATTCATGTATATCATTTATATATATCATTCACAAATATCATTCATATATGTCATTCATATATATCATTCATATATATATATATATGAATTCATATAAATATATATCATTCATATATATCATTCATATATCATTCATATATCATTCATATATCATTCATATCTCATTCATATATCATTCATATATCATTCATACATCATTCATACATCATTCATTTCTCATTCATACATCATTCATATCTCACTCATATATCATTCATATATCACTCATATGTCAGTCATATGTCATTCATACATCATTCATATCTCACTCATATATCATTCATATATCACTCATATGTCAGTCATATGTCATTCATATCTCATTCATATATCATTCACATGTCATTCATTTGTCATTAATATGTCATTCATATGTCATTCATATGTCATTCATATGCCATTCATATATCATTCATATATCATTCATATATTTTATTTCTATATATCATTCATATCTCATTCATATATCATTCATATATCATTCATATATCATTCATATATCATTCATATCTCATTCATATATCATTCATATATTTTATTTCTATATATCATTCATATCTCATTCATATATCATTCATATATCATTCATATCTCATTCATATATCATTCATATATCATTCATATCATTCATACATCATTCATATCTCATTCATATCTCATTCATATCTCATTCATATTTCATTCATATACTAGGTCCTGATGAGTTAGGATTTAGCAGTTCCAAGGATTTAGGTTCTCCCTGGGGTTGGCTCCTAACTCTTGTGCTGCCGAGGCTCAAGTTATATTTTTTAATGGTTCCAGCAGAGATGTGACAGGAGTCGCGTAAGCCTCTAAGTCCTATCTCATGTTTTTCCCTAACATTCAAAAAGAGCCTCAAGTCACGGATTATGCGAACTTCAAAAGCAGAGAACGCCATGATAGAGCAGACTACATGAGTTAGGAAAAGAGCTTGAATTTAACTTCCTTAGTTCCTATCTCTAATTGCACAAGCCTAGGGATGTTTCTACCAAACCTTGCGCAAGGACAGATGAGTTAGGACAAACTCTCGAAATTGCTCAAGCTGTTTCCTATCTCATGTGCATCGGTAATACTCACCAAGTTTTGTATTGACTGCCTCAAACACTAGCCTTGAGCTCCATAAGTCCTAACTCATCTGCCTCCTCTCTCTCTCTCTCTCTCTATATGCCCAGCCTATACCCCGCTGGGCTGCTTCTGTATTTAATTGATTCAATCAAAGAAAAGGCCTCAGTTAACTACATGAGATGGGACTCAACAACCAATTTTACTCATCTATTTCCAAACTCATATCTAATTTGTTCAGCTATTCTCAGGACACTCCAAGTGCTGCGATAGCCACTTGAGTTAGGAGTTACCCTGGCTTACCCTGGCAAATCCTATCTCACATAGGGACACTGCTCAAAACATAGAAAATTTAATACTGTTTTTCATTTTTTGTTGCTTAAAATGCAATAAAACCCCTCCAGAGTTAGGACTTACATACATATTTTCGATCCAAAAAACAATTTCCACCTGAGTTAGGAAATTCAATTTGCGGGTTCATCGGCAGAGTCCTATCTCATCCTCCCCTAGTATATATCATTCATATCTCATTCATATCTCATTCATATCTCATTCATATATCATTCATATATCATTCATATATCATTCATATGTCTCTATATATATCCCAAGGTTTCCCCAGCTCTTCCCGTATCTTCCCACCCTACAAAAGCGCCTTGACCGTGCCGAGGCACCCAGCACCACGCCGCCTAAGGGCCTGGCCACGAAGGTGATGGCGAAGCCCAGCCAGGCAGCCACGGCGGAGCCCTGGAAGAAATTCACCTGGCACCGGACGCACCGTGGGACAGCGAAAATTCCAAAAAATGGACCGACAAATTGGAGATATTCTGTATCTAAAAGAAATGGCTCCACCGTTATATACAACGTGTATGGAATAAGTATTCATATTACTTAGTTGAATGTTGTTGTATTTTTACCTTACATAGGTATTGTGATGTATTGAGTGCATACCATGCTGTAGTTGATTCTGTTTGTGTCCTTGTTGATTTACGAAGACAATAGAAAACTCGAGGAAATGGGGATCTCGGCCCGAAAACACTTGCCATGATGCGTTCTGTCGACTATGAACAGTGGCCTGAAAATAGGGCGACAAATAGCCGAAGAGCGTGAACTCCTCAGCTGAAATCATATCGCAGATTCCAAAAAGGCTTAGCAGTTGCTGCTGGAGAAACAAACTCCTGAGATACGAGGGAGATGTGAAACTAATCACAAGAATAACATGGCGCTAGCTTGTATAATCGCACTTTTCTGATTGTTGTGTTCCTGATAAGCGTGACAAACGTGGAGGAACTAAGTACCAGTTGCCAGTGGATGCTGATGTGCCTAGAGATGCCTAGAGAAGAAAAACCTAAGTTTATTAAGTTCCTTTCTATACTCCCCATGCACGTCACCTGTTGAGAACAGTTTTTGCGCCTGACCAGCCGAGATTCATACCACTCCAAGGCATTTCCCAACAACAGTGGCCAATAAGTTTTGATCACGTGCCAAACGTCTTCTCTAGCTGCACCCATGGGCAATAAAACGGCACTGCTGGGGTGGCCGAAGCGGATCTCTGAATTCTTTGCAGCTGCAGAGGGTCACTATTGGACTATGAGCCCCTACTCACAAGCACGTGGCTGGCCGAAATTCGGACCCCATCCAAACTTTGGTGGTGGTTTGACTAACTTCTATAACTACTATATAGTGAAATAATGTGAAATATAATGTGAACAAACTAGGGGTCCTAGAATGGGATGTAGGTAGAGCACCCGGTAGGGCTGGTTATCTTTCGCGCATTTTGCCTCACTCTTCTGAACCTCATTCTGTGGGGAATACCCAACTTCAGGATTTTGGTGGTCACTATTGTTGGGAATGGCTAGGTAATGCTAGGTATCTACATCTTGAATCCCCCTTGCACAGGGCCTTAACAGGGTACGAGTAACAACTGCTGTCCTGTCACACCCAATGGAAGAGTGGGAAAAACCAAGGTGCCCCACTCGCCATCATCTCGTGTTACAAGTTGTTGTCTTCACGTCTGCGTTCGCCTCCCATGGCTGGGTGTTGTGACCTGTCTCAGTCATACGCAACCTCTACCTTCCCAACATGGAAATGCAAGTCGTGGTCCTGTGGGGAATGCCTGATTGAGGAAGCAAATCAGACCCAAACATGATAAACAAGAAGGTTAAGGCTTCACGATGTTTCACGATTTGACCACCAAAATTGGATGTCATGGGCCCATTCTTGAGCCACATCCCTATCAAACAGCACTCCGCCGCAGCCCTCCATTTTCTCTCCACCAGACTGCAGCGGTCACTGTCCCCGGTCTGGGTTCTAAAGGTTCCCTCAGCAAAGATCTGTGGTCTGCAGAAGTTGGCTGGTTTCAAATAGTGTTTTGGGTGGGATTGGCGTTGAATCTCACGGCAGGAAAGAAATATTACATGGACTCCTAAGGTGCGTTCAGCAATTTGCAGTTTTGTGTTGAACATGGGGTTTGATAATAAATCACAATTGCTGGAATATCAATGGACCACGCGGTGTCCATCAAAGTCAGAAAATGTGTCTGTAACTCCTGTGGTTAGGACGTTGCAGCCACAAGAGTCTTCGGCGAGGAGAAACTGCTCACGAAGAAACTGGTTGCACGCAAGGCACGCAAGAGCTGCTTGAAATCCCCGTTCAGCCCGTTCAAAGTCTGTTAAAAGCAGCAGAGTCTGAAGAAAACATGTGTATACAGTATACATGTGTTAAATATTCAGTGAGTCTGGAACATCAAGGGCATCTCATCAAGAAGTGGCACCAAGTGTTTCCTGAAGAAAGGGCCTCAAACACTTGAAACAACAAAGTGTTCGGTTCAAAAAAGGGTTGTGTCAAACAGGAGGAGGCCCTGAAAGGAACTCTACAACACACTGCTTAAAGAAAGAACTGAAGGCAGTCGAAGGTCTCGACCCTCCCAGCAGAGAACTTGTGGAAATGACACAGCGGAAATGTCCAGCAATGATTTTTGGCAGGCAATATTCATGTTCAATTCGCCATCCAAGACCACAATGCAGTTTCCACTAGGTGGGTAGATAGGCGCAGAAATCTGTCACCTACCCAGCTGCAGCAGCAGCTGACATCAGGGACTGACCAGGCTTCAGAGCGTTCCAATCTGCTGCATAAAGATTTTCTGCTTGTTTGCATCCTGACAACCGGCAGGGTGGTCACAGCAGTCTCACTCAGCTCATCCAACCAAGAAAGTTGCGGAAACATCTCCAACAACTGAAGATCTTTCCCCATAGTTTCCAGGCATCCAATTGTTCTATCTGTTTTAATCTTTTTGTTTGGGGGTGCTAGGGTCAATTGTTGTACTGTTCGTTTGACATGTCCGAACCCTTGATGGCTTCTGGCTACCGTCTTGGATCGACTGTCGAATCGACTGCAGGATCCAATTTCACCCAGAAACCGCTCGGAGATGGGAGGGAACATGAATGCAAATGATAACTATGGTCTATATAGTATACTATAGTAACTATAGTCCAACCAAACATTCCTCAAACAACATAGACCCGACCCGCATTACCCAAAGCCCACAACTCTTAGTTCTTCAAATTCCCTCAATTCCCTGCCCAGACCCCATGGGCTCCGTAACGGGCCCCATAACAGGCCCCGTAACGGGCGCGGAGGATCTTGACAGCCCAGTGGCTCACATCATTTAAGAGTTCTTGCAAAGACGATGAAGATGTGGTCAAAGCTTGCCTGAAAAAACCACCATCCATGTGGACATGGGAGTAAAACACATTTTTGAAGAAAGAAATGCCCGGGTTTGCACTGTTTGCACAGTAAAATACAGTAGTTGATAGATAAATGGTAAATGGATGTTTATCCCCTCAAACATGATATCGCAATGTATCGTAAGTATTTTTCAAGCATTGACCCGTCCCCGTGTCCCTGTTCACTATCACCTGGGATTGTCCCGATCAATCTGTGCCTGGTCGTCTCCACCCATCACCCCATTGCATGCTTGTCACTGGGCATAGTCATCCCAGTCACACAGAAAAAGAATCAAACCAGCTATGAACTCTCAGGATGTTTGATTCTCCTCAACCACTAACAGTATCTAACAGTCACTAACACGTCAGTTCGAAATTATGCCAACCCCCACGGCACTTCTGCCGAAAAACATTTTCCGCCAGCCCAGCGAGGGCTGGCGACATGTCGGGGTATTTACTTCGCTCCAGTTGTTCTCATAGAGCCTCTCCACCTGGAATCGACTGGAAAACTCCAAGGTTTGGAGTGTCATGGCGTTATATGGTGTTGGTGATGTGAAAAGGCTCCGCTTCTAAAGTTGAGGGGCCCCATGATTTCCGAAAAAAGGCCAGAAGATCCCCACTGATGACGTAAGTAGATGTTGGTATCTACACAACTTGCAGCAACTTGCAAAGTGACACATGGTGAATGCCCACAAATATAAAAACAGTCAATCAAAAAATGCCCACTCTCCCAGAATTTTGGAAGTTGGCCCCCTCCACTCGATCACCACTTGGAGCTATGTCCGTCACATTCCAGCCTCACGTGTTCGCAGCTCCTGCAGTAGGATCCCAAACGCCATCCGTGCGCGGACAAACGCTCTGAGCTTCGCCCAGTGCGTTTGGCCGGACCGCTGTGCTCCCGGCGGCAGCCAGGGCTCCGTCCAGGGTTTGGTCCAGGGGGCCAGCGCTGAAGGGCTGGCTCCCTGCTGTGCCTTGGGCTAGGTGGAAGTGATTTCAACACGGAAATGGCCCATCTATTGTTTGTGGGTTCAGGTTCCGGCAGAGATGGTTTCATTCTTTAAGACTTTAAGATTTAAGACTATATAAGATGGTATCAAAGCATATCAAAGCATCAAAACATATCAAAATGTCCACTGCTGGGTCTTGAGGATCCCACAAACCGTTGACAGGTTGTTCTTACCACATACCACAGATCTTCAAGCGCTGTACCTTCGAATCCCCCATTTTACCAAGTTTGTGTCATCCCACTGACACGAGTTCACACACCTTCCCCATCATCGATCATCAGCTGACTCAATTTCATCTGAAGCACCTTTGGGAGATGCCGAAAAAGCATGGCATCCAAGCCGTCATAGCATGTATCGCATGGCGCAACACACTGCCCCATGGCGCTGGCTCAGCTCAGAATGACACCCCTTCTGGGAAGTTCAAAGTCTGGTAGTTGCGCCAGGATGATGCGCGAGTGTCAGCCAAGCTGTCTTCGTTTCAACGAGATCTTGCGGGTCAGTTGTTTTCTGGTTTATCTGTCCTTCATTTCCCTCATTCAGCAGGTGGAACAGCTGCTACAGTAAATGCTGGCATTGCCTGGCATTGAAACACGAATCAAGCAGGAATGAGTTTGCTTCCGTGTCTTCAACAGATGCAGCCTGCCATTCTTGTCAACTTGCTTTGTGTCACAGTTCCTGAGCCTGCAACCCGATAAATTTGGCTAGCACAAAACATGAAAACCCAAACCCTGGATCTGTGCTGATGGACCAGGAGTGTTGACAAAAACTCACCACTCTCCCCAAAATTGCCTTCCAAACTATGGTGAGATGCTGTATGTCGACTTGTCCACTTGGGCACCGTCCCTGGCACCTGAGCTGCCTGCTGCTCCGAAGATGCTTCAGGGGCTGAAGCGTGGTTCAGTTGTGATCCATCGTGATCCTGGGATGCAACTTGCGCAACAGCAATCAAAAGGGGTCCCACATTTTCAGAAACACCATAAGTACCCAGTATAGCAGGGTCATCTCAGCATCAAAAAATGTCATCCTGATGATCACGATGAAGTTTGCTGGATTGCATTTCTGCACTTATCATCTCGTATCGCAGAATTATCCTGCCATCTCTAAGTCATTCCCAATGCGCAATCAATTTCAGCACCGAAGCGAGGGTGACGCTGCCAGACTGCGAAAGAGCAACACCCTTCCTTTCCGTACTCCGCACTCTGCGGCAGCATTCAAAAGTGAACATGCTCTTGCTTCAACTTGCGACGGTCTAAACATGGTATTGATTCCATAGTCATCAGTTCAGGGGGTATCGCTCCTCAAGGTTCCCTATCGCTTCACACGGGGGGAGCTCGCTTTTGCTAAATATGATGAAGTATGACATCTATTTTCAGGCAGGCCTTCTGTCAATGAGATGTAAAAATTACCCAGCGGCTAGTTTTGTAGCCAGCGGTCGCCTTGGCAGGGCACTCTCCCCCTCAAAGTGCCCAACCACTTTCAAACCCCCTTACAACGGAAATTGCTCACTCAAGCTTCGCCACTGCTGGTAGAGAAGCTGGAACTAAATAATGATGTCGGTGAGGCCCGCCACTTGGCTTGAAGGGACGCACTTCAAAGTCCGGAAGCAGCTGCCGTCTTCTCTCCAGTCTGGGGGACTGTCTACTTCTGGTGATTTGGGGTGTCGCTCCAGGTATCGAACTGCATCGCTTCAGACATCGTTCCCACCAACATGTCATGTTGCTAGTGAGTTTTGTGCATTCAAATGATTGATAATGATTGTTGCTTGGTCGGGTTTGGCATGTCGCTGAAATCCAATGAGATGAGGACTTGGTCGATTGGGGTGATCTTCCCACTTCAGGAAGCAAGCAGTGAATTATGTACATTGATTTTATTGTACGGTATGCCCATGTTGGTTGATTGCCCGGTCATCATCTACTGGTTGCTCGTTTCAGCACGCCATGGATGGAAAAACAAACCATATCTGAAGACCCGGGCTTTCTTACTGAGACCGGCTGTAAATCATCCTATGTGTTTGGTGTGGTTGCCTCTAGGAGTGCGCGCGCCTTGCATATGTTTAATGTCAATGTCATAGGGGTTTGCATCAGATTTGGTGGGGTTGGGGGCAATAACGTCCTGCCCAGTGCGTACTTAGGTGATGCTACGTTTTTAATTCTAGATATTTTCTTCTTTTCAACATAATAATTCATGCTACGCTGCTAGATCTGTTCTTTTACTTTCTAACATAATTGTTGCTACACTCAAAGATCTTCTCTTCTACTATTTCCAACATATTCGCTGCTACGCTTTTAGTTCGTTCTTCTATTTTCTAACATACCGGTAGTTCATGCTACGCTGCTAGATCTTTTCTTATGCTTTCTAACGTGTTTGGTGCTACACTCAAAGATCCTCTCTTCTTTCTAACATATTTTATGCTACACTCAACCTTTTTTCTTAGACTTTCCATCCGACACACCTCCTCAAGAATCTTGTGAAGAAATCACCACTTCGGACATCTTATCTTGCTTGAAATCATTGAAATCATGTGTATATATATATGTTGTTTGCCACAGCATCTTCAATCCCTTGCAGGTCACCTCATACCGTGGCCTTGGCTCAATGCCCCGAGGAACCATTCTGTTCACCGCTGTCGCAATGAGAGGTGAAAAGAGTCCGATTGTTTAGGCCAGGAGGCCAACGGTGGGAAGGGTCAGGAGACCCA
>Ga0126342_10008577_pt1 | contig 18330 bp, 12 predicted proteins | sample Cyp1metagenome_FD_92528 | JGI IMG/M metagenome (GOLD analysis project Ga0126342, IMG submission 92528) | Coral microbial communities from Lord Howe Island, Old Settlement Bay, Australia - Cyphastrea 1 metagenome | ecosystem: Host-associated > Invertebrates > Cnidaria > Coral ...
ATATACAATACATATATATATATATACAATATATATATATACAATATATATATATATATATAATACATATATACAATATATATATACAATATATATATACAATATATATATATACAATATATATATACAATATGTATATATACAATATATATATATATACAATATATATATATATATATTATTGTAGTTGGAATAATCCCGGATATACATACAAATATGGACATAGATCGAATTCCGTCCGCTTAAGAAGATGTATAGTTTCGCAATTGCGGGTGCAACCAACAAGATGGTAGATTGGGTGCCTGTGACAATGGGCGGGTTACCCGGACATGGCAATTCTAATAGGGAAAAGTGAATAGGATGATAAATAAGTGAATTTGAGGCATTTGAGGGTACCATATTTTCAGACAAACTTAGTTGCCATGGTTTTGAAACGTCAACTGCAGGGGGCTAGCTATGAGAAGAGAAGCTTTACCAGCAATACATCGGGCATTGATGGGGTTAAACGAATAAACTTGGTTAAGCAATGTTTTTTGTTTTATCCAATAGACATGGAGTATTAATTGGGATTAAACGGCAATGAACTTGTTATATGTATAATATATATATATATACACGTATACATACACAGTAAATACACATATATGGGGAATATGCCTTTGTCAAAAAATATGGGGAAAAACGAGGAAGACAGCCAACCATATCTGGTTGTATCGCGGACATAATACACAACCGACAATCTGATTTGGGTTTGTCCAAAAGTCGGGGATCTCAGACATGTTTTCGTTCAACATTGGTCAACCAGAATCCAGTGAATTTACTCATTAAAAAATGGCGAGAACACCTTTATACATACAATATATATGTATATATATATGTATGTACATATATATATATATATGTAAATGTATATATATATGTATGTATATAAATATATATATATATATATGAATTATAAATATATATGTATATATATGTATATATATATGTCTACATATATATAAATATGTGTGCATATATATACATATGTCTATATGTATATATATATAAATATGTCTATATGTATATATATGTATATACATATATGTATATATATGTATATACATATATGTATATATATATATATATGTGTGTGTAAATGTTTATATATATATATATATGTATATATAGATATATGTATATATATATATATGTATATATGTTTATATATGTGTATATATATGTTTATATATGTATATATATATATATGTATATATATATATATATATGTATATATATGTATATATATATGTATATTTGTATATATATATATATATGTATATATATATATATATATGTATATATGCATATACATATACATATATACATACATATATATATATATATGTATATGTATATGTATATGCATTTGTATATATATGTATGTATATATATATATATATGTGTATATATATATGTATATGTACACACATGTATATATTTGTCTTGAACACCTTGTTTCCCAAAGAACTGGCCAAAAATTGGGTTAACCACTTGGCTGTTTGGGGATCCACATGGGTTTCTTAGGTGACAACAGCGCTTCCTGGAGTCCAAGCCTATGTAGGTGGGACCCACTGGCGACATCTGACATGGAACTTGTTGTCTTGGAATTTGGAGGGTTGAACTTGCTACAGTTCAATAGGTAAATCATCATGAATCCTCTATGTGCCATTTTGGATAGCTATGTCATATAAGCAGAGGATATGTCCGATATTTCTTTTGATTCCACTTCAGTACCAGGTTTCCAGCCAGGAAGACTACGGTCATGGAACCAGGCCCATTGAACCAGTCACAAAGGGAGACCAGAAGGACGGCTAAAGATCGAAACCCTGGTATGCCCGTGAACATCAATATACATGGGTCTGTCTGAAAATGGGGTATTCCCCAATTGTAGCCATTCAACATCATTCAATGGGGAAAATGAATGAACATTATTATGATCAAACATAAATAAAAATTGAGGGGACCCTATTTTTAGACCCCAGATTTATATTTCAATGGATGTTCATGCCGGAGATGACCCTCCGAGGGTACAGGATTCAGTTTTAGCATGTTTTAGCTACTGTCAAGAAACAGGTTGGTCTCAAAGAGGGTTGGATCCTCCCCAAACTAATCCCACGTGACTTCCGAAATCCGAAACACCAAGTCACATGTTTCACTGGATTGCTTTAAGGACAATTTTTTAAAGGAACCCCCTATAGATGGGGAAAACCGACTGGTAGATTTTCCCAACAAAACCAATTCATAAATCGCCAGGTGGAAGCTGCTTGTTGACGCCTGGCTCTTTCATTGAGCTTTGGGAGTCCTTCTGATGAAAAAAAATGCTTGGGAGTCCTTGGCACTTGGGAAATGCGCCACGGAAATGTGGGACGAACAAAAAGGCTAAACTGGCTATTGGAAAGTTGGTACTCAGACTTGATTCCAATCAATTTTATCTTTCATTGGACGTGGGTACTTTCAGTCATGCCTCATGAGCCAGTCGCTGTGATCAGTACAGTTCCGCGATTTTGTTGTGAAGGGATGCTCATAAGTAGATACAAAGGCAGATTAATGCAAACTTGGGTTTCAAGATCATAGAAATGTATGGAAATATCTGATCATTGAAATATCAGTTCCCAATCCTAAAGGGGCTCAGGTATCCCTCGTCCTGATCTTCTTGGATGTGTTGATTGAACATCATCATGCGGATGCAGCTGTTTGCTTGAAAAAGAAGCACCAAATTCAAACCGAAAACCGAAGAGGCCACCACAGCTATAGGAAGTTGGGTACTGCCAGGACCTCCATCATTAACCATGATTAGCCATTGATTAACCATGGATTACCATCATTACTAACCATAGATTAAAGGACTTCTCAGACCAACATCAGAACGGAATCACTGGGAGTCGTCCCGCCTCGGAAGTGGTGCCGTCGCCATGCTGCAATGTGTCTCAGCCGTGTCGGACAGGCGGGAGAAAAGGGCACGACCAAAAACGGCGACGTCGGGGCTGTAGGAATCACCAAGTGGCCAAGCTTTTTCAGATGGGTGAAGAAAAAGCCAAATTCAGCACCATTTTTTGATAGCCCCATTATACCCCTATGAGTTTGTGCACCAAGCAGTTGACGGGAATCTCAGCAAATTTTTCTAACAACTAATGTCTGGGATAAGACTCCAACTTGTTTCTTTCCATTCAGTCTGGATCAAGCCCATGATACCCCCATATATCTTTGCCGAATCAAACATGGATCATACCCCCATAGATGCTGCAGGTTCAGCAGCCTCTCTGGCACACAGGCGTGACGGAGCAGTCAGATTGAAGCTGTGCCATGGTCCAGTTAGGTTGTTTTCCCACAAAGGGGGATAGTAATCCATTCATAATGATAATGATTTATATATCCATGATAATGTATGAGGATTCCGACTATGGGATTGGGATGGATGACCACAAACCACATACAATCTTTCGACCATGGCACACATGAAGATGATGGAACATGGGTTTGATCACCAATGAATGGGAGGGGTTCACCAGCAGCAAACATCTCGGGACTCCCAATTTGGTTCCAGATAACACCGGGAATCGCAGGTGGTGGGCGGGAGCGATTCGGAGGGATGGGAAGCCAAGGACAGTTGGAGCTACAATAGACTTTTCCAAGCCACATGAGACTTTCATACATCATGTCATGATCCCACCTTTCTGACCCACCAGTTCCATCCAGTTCCATCATTAGCATCCCTGTGCTCGTCTCGCCAGAGCTATCAGTTCCTCATGTTGGGCTTGGAGGGAGCGGGCAAGACCACTTTCTTGTACAAGTTGAAGATCAACGGGTGCCCCGGGGCACCGGGGCCAGGATTTTTGGGCGATCCGGAAATCTGGAAGTCCGAAATTGAACAAGAGAGCACTATACATTTGCCTAGAGTCATAGGTGGGAGACTGATAGACATTTATATGATATGATAGAATATCTATATATAATATTATATAATTAGAACTTATAATAACCCATATAGACATGTATAGACATACAAAACTATGATTTGTTTGTTGACAGCGATGGGAAGCAAGAAACAATATGTTGCGCATTTTGTTACGCTAGACTAGCCGCTAGACCCGATGACCATAAAATCGCATAAAATCTTTCGACCCCAGGACCTTCCTTTCCCAAACATTTGGGACCCCAATCATCTACCAATTCCGGGTCGATCTTGGCAGATTGAAAGATATTTGTGTCTGAAAATAGGTTCCCTACAAAAAATATATTGTTGATCAATGTTGTTCAACCGTCATTTTCCCGCCACAGTGTTGGGCTATCTGCAGCTGTCAACGCTGGGAGTCAGGTACAAAAAGGCGGACGTCCAAGCGGACATGGTCTACCTCAAAGAGGTGAAACAAGACCCCGGGTGCCCCGAAAATGTTGCGTCTGGGGTGCATGGGCTTGGATATTTTTGGGCCACGGTTGGAAGTGAAGTTTCTTTTTCTTTTTCTTTTTTCAAACATGTTTTTTGTTGTGGGGTAGGGGTAATGGATGAAACATGAATGATGTAGACATGCTTTGCGGATGATAATCTTATATGATATCATGATCATACCTATCTACGTCATAAGATGTGTGCATGATAATTATATGACATGTGTGACATTTTATGACGATGTGCCAACACACATGATTGGAGATGTGCTTAGATATGATTTGATTATGAATAACGATCAATGATTCATCAGTGATGACTTAGCAATGATGTAGGTCGTATTTCTTTTGACATTCCAAGAAACCTCTTGAGCACTTAAGGTTTCACTTTGGCTGCTGCTGGTGCCCTAAAAGAGGGATCTGATTGAAATTTGGGAAGAAGCCTATGGCTTTCCATGTTCTTCCTGATCTTTTTCCACAAAAAGGAATGGGACCACTTTGAACTCTGAGGCACTTATTTCAGTTTCAGCCGCATGACATGTTGGCCGACATGTTCCATTTGACGTCATGGTGCCCCAGGTACCATTTCGAGGAACTGAGCAGTCCAACCATTGGGCCACGGGGACCGGGATGATGATGCATATCGTAGATGTGACGGCAGGATTCTTAGGGGCTTTTCGCCAGAAATAATCACATGACGTTAGCCAATAAATCGTGAAGGACAATTGGGACACGCTCACCCTCCAATTTACCAAACATGGCTGCCTCGTTTGTGGATGTATTAGCCATGGCAATCGGCATGATTTGATCTTGGTTGGGCCGCTGGGAATATATATTTGGATACAGGTCAAACCACTTCAAAACACCAGTGTCCTGATAAACATGCCGAAGACGTCTTAAAACATGAACATACTTCAGAGTAATGTTGGTAAACGGAATGCCATAAACCTATCCTTTGATGGTAATTTTTGACCACCCATTTGTGGCCATCTTGGTATATGTTGGTATACCATCTGGTTATTTAACATAGCCATGGAAAATCACCATTTTTAATAGGTAAACCATCTATAAATGGGCCATCCATACTATATACCATGGCTATGTTAGTCATTACCAGAGGGTACATTGATATCTTGGGTAGATTACCATAGCACTATTTAAATAAATGGGGCATTAATATTGGGCATTAAATAGTGCTGTGCTATACTATTATGGGTCACCCCCGGGAGGCAATACAGCATCTGGGAAGTTCCTGGGAACGACGTGATGCGCCCCTTGTGGCCCATGTTCTACAGGCGCATCCGTGGCTGTGGGAGCGCTGTGGCCCTTTGAATGGAACCCTTGGTGGGGTAAGTGACAAATGGTAGGCTTTCATGGCTTAGTTTAGGGAAATAGTAGATTTTCATGGCTTAGAAACTCTGGCAAAATGTTAAGCATACCCAGCTCTTTGAGCCATTTGGAAGTTTCCTAAAATGGGGATACCCCCAAATCATCCATTTTTCCATAGGATTTTCCAGGATTTTCCATGAAATAAACCATCCAGCTATTGGGGTACAGCCATGACTTAGGAAACTCTCCAGCCATGGACGTCAAGCAACCGAGGTATCTGCACATTCATGGGGTCTTCTTTGTGGTGGCTGGCTCAGATGGACAGTTCATTTATGGAGGGTTAATATGATATTAACCTCTGAGAAACATACAAAAAACTATGGAAAATCACACTGTTTAATGGGTAAACCATCTATTTACACAGGTGATTTTCAATAGCTATGTTGAATTACCAGAGGGTAACCACTAATAACATGGGGGGTTCCAAAAATGGGGGATATCGCAAAATGGATGGTCTATCATGGAACATCCCATTAAGATGGATGATTTAGGGGTACCTCCATTTTAGGAAACCTCCATATGATATTAACCACTATTCATTAACGCCTGTACAAAAAATATTACGATTATATGGGCTACTTAGATATGTTCATCATCATGAACTGTTCAGAAGTACAAAGTTGGTATCTAAATTAACCAGTACAAAGTTGAACATCAATGGATTTAACCACTGAATGGGATGGGATCATCCCCAGGGCTTAATCCTTTCAGCTGGGGATGATCCCCAATGGCTGCCATGGATGTGTTTAACTTGGATCCTGAAGACTGACTTGGAGACCTTGAAAAGATATTTCATGATATTTCCAGTACCTTCAGATATGATGGCACCAGATTTCGTTCCCGAAGGTGAAACTGATCAGGGATGACATGATGTCCTGGTACGAATTATCAGCATTTCTGGTGGATAGATTTAAATGCATTGTACTGAGCAATACAATAATTGTCAAGGACGTATTCCAAAGTCCCATATCATGTTCACCAAGTTAACACATGTTTTTACATGTGTACGATGAAATACTTGCACACATCAGCACATGTTCAATAAAGGGGCTGTTTGCTTAGAACATCGAAAGATCCTCTTACACGATTTCCATAGACTTTCCTATCGATCTTCGCAGTTGTAGGTACTCATCAAGCATCCGGAACAGTGACAGCCGCTGCATCCCCCATAATACTATCTAGCTTGAAATTGAAGTAGATGGATTTTCAATTTTAGTGATTTCCAACCATGAAGTACGCACCTTTGTATATCCATCCGAATCCAACCATATTTTGTATGATGATCACCAATGACGTTTACACATCTGGGATGGGCGGGCTGAAACCACCAACAGGCCGGTTTTTATCCATAGTATTTTGGCAAGCAGTGGGTCATATAATGTGGATTAGGTGGTCCCAGAATTTTTAATGACTACCACACACACATATACGTATATATACATATGCATGTATACAACACACAACATATAATCTATAAAGTATATACAATATATATATATATATACATACACATATATATATATATATATACATAAATATGTATATATATACATATATATATACATAAATATATATATACATACAATAATGTGTAACATATGGTAATGTATATAAATATAATCATTATATATAATTATATATATATATATATATATATGGCCAAACCTGTCGCCCCCTTGAAAGCCTGGCTGGGCGTCCAAGGTGGACGCCTTCTCCCCCACGTGCTTTGACTTGGATCAGGCGTGAAGATTTCGTCTTTCGCCATCAAAATACCCAGATCACTAGGGCTTTAACCAGCAAAGCAATGGTGATTTCAGATGATTTAAAGCATTTTAATAGGAGATTTTCGCCAAATTTTACCGTTGTGATGGTGATTTCACCAAACTTGATCATTTGACCAAAGGATTTTGATGCGGGTTGCTAAGAAAACATGGTGGAACGTGAGCTTATAGCAACCAAAGCTGCTGGTTGCTTCCCCCTGTGAGACTTGTAGATTGACTGTACAAGTAGGTGGTATTGAAGAATGAAAATTGGAAACCCTCCCGACCTGCGATTACCCATGGCCTTTGTATATAGAAACCACGAAGTTATCAATAGGATGTCTAAAGATGTGGCTAGAGTTTCGAGATCGACAAGACAGGGAATTGGGCTAACAAACTGAAGGTATGAAATAACCATGTTGAGCCTACAAGAGCCCGGATGTAACTTGTCGTACTGTAGATGTATAGATATCATCTATGTGTTTGGGGATGTGCCGTTGTCAGCAACGCTCGTGGGTCAACAGCTTGATCGGTTCCACCAAATCGATGACGAACTGGTGACACCACTGTGGGTTTTCCAATGTGTTGCCTCTAAAAAGGCGTACGCAGCCCTGTATTCGCGAACAAATCGATCTGGTCTAGAGCAAGAAACAGATCATTTGGATTCATTTGGGCCTTCAGTTTTTCACTGGTTCGCATTCGCCATTGGTGCTTTTCGTATCAGGAGAATTTTCGAAAGCTGAGCAAAGCGCGGAGCCTGAGGAGAATGCTTTGAGAAGAGCATGTGCTTCAGATCACTGTTGTTTGAGCAGGACATTACTGTACATCGCATCAATCGATTCTTCGCACTCATTCTTGCCGGTACAGCTCAACCAAAAAGCTGCCATCACTCTGATCAAAGGATGCACCATGACCTGGTCTGATCTTGGGATCCTCGATTTTGCTGGATATATGCCCCCCCAAAAAATTGATGCAAAGCGCATCCATTCGTTGGCCAACGCCTCAGGTTTTTATACATTCACCTGCTTTTTGTTGTGTATCTCCACTGATGTATGACCTATGTATCGATTCCCCTCCGCTTGATGCTTCAAAGTATGTAGAACACATTTTGATGTACAAAGATTCCGCCTGGAATGCTGATCCCAAGTGACAGTATTGGGGATGCGTCGACGCATATTTCAGGCCCGGGATGCGTTGTTCCACCTGCTTCATGAGGACTGGGTAAGGGAAGCTGGGATGTTCCACTTGTTCATAGCAACTGGTGAGTAACTGCCATAATAGCCTGTATAGCTAGTTAAAAGGCATCCCAATTGGCCCATCCAAGTTGAAATCACACATTTGTTCCTTTTATAAGGGGTATGAAAGTTATGACATCTTCAGTTTTCAATAGTTTTCAGCTCTGTCAATTACCCTCCGGGAATCAAAGGTGGCTTGCTGGCAATTCCCGATTTTTGTCGATCATTTTCACATGTGTCTACCCATTTAGTTCGGGTATTTCTTCTCCATTATTTATCCACTATTGTTGGTTAAACCCACCATTATTCATCATTTACAGATGATTGGTCCTGATGTTCCATTATTGTTGTCATATGTTATCATCGTTGTATACTCATCAAACATATCCCATGCACTTTTTCTGGTTCGACACCCCTTCCGGGTCTCCTCCAAGCGTCTTCCCACCAGGACGAACTCCGCGTGTCGGTCTTCTTTTTAGTCGGGGATCCTTAAATTCTGCCGGGTTGGCGGCTCGGGGAGTGGCATCACGACTCAATGGCCATGAAATATGAAATCATAGGGAAGCTATGGTTAAAGTGAAGCAGTTTTCGGCGAGTAAGATAGCGGAAAGTTGAGTCCCTTAAATGGGAAATGTATGGAAATGTAGTTGATGAATCTAGGTGATCATCTAATTGATGTAGCAATTGTTAGCATGGTAGATTGCTATAAAAGCTCATCAGCTATAGAGGAAAGTATGAACAACCGCTTTGCCCCCCTGCCATGGCAGGGTTTGTGGTGGAGGTCTCCAGCTGCAGGTTTTAAATGTGAACCGCAGCACAGAGGATGCTGCAAAAAAGGAGGAAGAGGACAGATGCTGAACAACTGACAGAAGTCTTCCTTGGGATTGAAGTCTAATTGCCATTCTTGTACTGTAGATGTACCATAGGGATTTATCACAATGATTCTGAGGATCGAAGCTTTTCGAAGCCATTCGGAAGACATGTCCACAGACCTGCTTGCCATCCACTGGTGGGGATTCCGCCTTTAACCCCCATGAACCTTCAGAACCTCTGGATCAGAGGAGCAGGAGGAAAATGCTCTCTTCGAGGTGACGGCGTGGTGACGTTTTCTGAACGGGCAATGTGGAACCCTAAAAAAGCCGGGAGAATCCCTGAAGTTAGATGATGTCAGATGCTTTGAAACTGGGACCGTAACTGGGAGATAAGATGAGGCCTTGCACTTAACGTATATATTATAATATATATATATATCATAATGATAGTATATGCACGGACTGTTTAAAACTGGGGTTCACTGGGGTCTTTTACTTTGAGATACGTCGGAACATCACAATGCGTGTCACCACGAAAACTTCAGAGACGATGCCGGTGCCGGTGCCTCACCGAAGCCGCGAATGGGATAATCCAGTGGTTTGTCATCAAGTTTCCCATTGTTCAATGGCACCAAATGAATCCATTTATTGATCTAGCCTCTGGTTATGACTAACAGTTCGCCATGGTATAGATGGCCTATAGAAATAGATGGTTTACCCATTATAAATTGTGGATCTTTCCATGGCAAACTGTGAATGTCATAACCAGGTTGGGTAAATGGCCAGTGATCAATTTGCAGCGGGGTGGAGCCCTGGTGTCCGGCTGTCCAGCCATGCTCAGATGCTGGGCGTTCCTGAGATCGAACAGATGGTCCACATGAAAACCCGCTTCCGCAAGGTGACGCGAATGGGAAGCGGTCCACTGGCACCTGAAAGAATGGTTGAACCCGGTTGAACTGTGGTTTTCACACCGGTGAACGAAACATTTTTTTTGATGGCGAGAAAAAAGACCCAAACGCAGGTAAACCATCATAAACCATTGAACAGTTGACACTTTAGCAACAAGAAATGGTTGCATGGTCGGATATAATACACATATATATATATATATGGGATATTACCACTTAATGGGGACAATCTGCGTGAATTTTTGACGCCTTCACGTCGCGACGTCACGTCGGAATCATGGGAATTTGGATAGGGCAACTATTCCCAAAATGGCCTATTAATATCCTAACTGTGCAGGATTTCTCCATCAAAATCCTATAATATTCCTATAATATTCCTACTACATAGCCATATTAATTCCCCGTATGTAACCATTTGTTGGTTAGTTATACCCTCATTCTACTCCCATCACCAACTCAAAGAAGACGATTGAGCAGTGTCAAAAAGCCAGTGGTTTGTTCTTAACATTGGAGTTCTTCGCTGTTGAAAAGGATGAACCGATCCATTATTGGAAGAGCTATAAGAGAACCGGTAGAACGTAGTAGAACCAGTTCGCAACCAGGTTTTTGATTGACGCAAAAAGTTATATGGTGCCTGCCTTGGGCGTAAGCAGGGTAGCAAATTCTTGGCAAACATAGCCAAATTGATCCACTAGGATTTAGTGGTAAATGTCACCTCTTTTTTTGTATTTATTCAATATGTTGATTTGGTTTACACAAAATATACCAATAAACATAGAAGAGGTGTATTATATACCTCACATATATATATATATATATATAAAGTGTAATATATTGCATATATATAATTATATATATGTCACTCAATATAGTGGGTGATACAAATATTTTACCAATCACAGTCGCTCCCTCCGTCCCTTGGAGGTGGTCTTGAATTGTGCCAACATCAGCCGAAAAGATAGCAAGGGATCCCAGCAGGATCCCAGTCGAGTACAGGGTAGCAGAGTGGCAGGATCCATAATACAGTAGTAGATTCAGTGGATAATATAGATACTAATTACAACAAACACACACATGTATATATATATATATATATATTCATATAAATATAATATACATTATAGATAGATAGATAGATAGATTAGATAGATAGGATTAGATAGATAGGAATAGATAGATAGGATTAGATAGATAGGATTAGATGGATAGGATTAGATAGACAGGATTAGATAGATAGGATTAAACAGATAGGATAAGATAGATAGATTAGATAGATAGGATTAGATAGATAGGATTAGATAGATAGGATTAGATAGATAGGATTAGATAGATAGGATTAGATAGACAGGATTAGATAGACAGGATGAGATAGATAGGATTAGATAGATAGGATAAGATAGATAGATACGATTAGATAGATAAGATTAGATAGATAGGATTCGATAGATAGGATTCGATAGATAGGATTCGATAGATAGGATTCGATAGATAGGATTAGATAGATAGGGTTAGATAGATAGGATTAGATAGATAGGATTAGATAGATAGGATTAGATAGATAGATAGATAGATAGATAGATAGATAGATATAGATAGATAGATAGAAATATAGATTAGATTAGATTAGATTAGATTAAATAGATAGATAGATAGATAGATTAGATTAGATTAGATTAGTTAGATAGATTAGATTAGATTAGATTAGATAGATAGATAGATTAGATAGATTAGATAGATTAGATAGATTAGATTAGATTGGATTGGATTGGATTAGATTAGATTAGATTGGACTAGATTAGATTAGATTAGATAGATAGGATAAGATAGATAGATAAGATTAGGTAGATAAGATTAGATAGATAGGATTAGATAGATAGGATTAGATAGATAGGATTAGATAGATAGGATTAGATAGATAGGATTAGATAGATAGGATTAGATAGATAGGATTAGATAGATAGATAGATTAGATTCGATTAGATTAGATTAGAATAGATAGATAGATAGATAGATAGATAGTATATATATAGAGTAGATAGATATAGAGTAGATAGATATAGAGTAGATAGTAGATAGCAATAGAGTAGATAGATATAGAGTAGATAGGTATAGAGTAGGTAGATAGATAGATAGATAGACAGATAGATAGATAGATCGATCGATCGATAGGTAGATAGATAGATAGATAGATAGATATACATGGATGGGTGGATGGATGGATGGATGGATGGATAGATAGTAGATATATATATAGATTAGATAGATTAGATAGATTAGATAGATTAGATAGATAGATGGATAGATAGATAAGATAAGATTAGACAAGATTAGATAAGATTAGATAAGATTAGATAAGATTAGATAGATAGATAGATAGATATAGAGTAGATACTCAATATTTTATAAGCCTTTCACAGAATCCCAAAAAGCTACAAGGCCGTCCCTACCAGAGATTGTGGTCTCCACCCACCACCGAGGCAACTGGGAAAACATCTTGAAGGCCGATGGCACAACCGTGCCATTTATGACCACAGTTTGTTGGGAGCTTTCCGAAGTCATGGGGATACCCCTAAAATCATCCATTTTAGATTGGGATGTTCCATTAGAAAGCATCCAGCTATTGGGGTACCCCCATTTTAGGAAACCTCTTGGAGATTGATGTCAATGCAGTGAACAAGAATATAGACAGAAATGACATGCAGCAATACAATCATTTTGCATCATTTAGCCATATATCAGGAACGACAAATGAGGAGTCTATGGGCATGTCCAAGACTTGAGAAATCCCAATAGATTCATCGTCGAATCTTTCATCGTGCCCCCACTGATGGACACGCGAGGTATAAGTCAAACCCTTATTTTGTTTCATGATTTTGTTCCAGAATCCTGTTGGTTCCATTTCCATGTTGTTAGGCGCAATCCCGATTGCCAGGACTTTCGAAAAATGCAAGTCCAGATCCAGTCCCAGATAGGCCTCCGACGACCGGGGGTGATGATGCTGGTGCCCTCTGCACTGTGAGCAGAAATTGCTGGACACTTTGTGAACTCACTTTTGGGTCAAAACTGCATTGAACAATATTGAAGATCTTGAAATGTAAAGAGAATGGAACGTATGGTACTGGTACTGTAACTTTGGGGCTTTCTACATATCCCTTAGGTGAAGAGGGCTTTATTTCAGTTGGTTTCAAGCCGGGTACACCTTGGTTTGGTCGATTTAGATTGGTAAAGCCGGGAGATGTCGTTTGAAGCTGAGCAGGACGAGGAAGTAACTTTGTGATTTGCTGTTGGTTTTTGTTGTGATTTTCTCCTTGAAACTCAGGGTTTGGATTGTTTGAATTCTGGCATTTTGACAAACTTTGAGTTGAAGAGGGTTCCGGGATTTTTCAGCGTAGTATTCATGGACCTCCATTCTCACTGGTCGGTTGATGAAAAAAGAGAGGTCCCTTCATTTTTGGACAGCCGATTCAACTGATGAACAACATATTCTGGTCAATGACGAAAAAGTTGTAATTGCAACAACATGAATAATGGTTCCTCATTCCCATCAGATAGATCATGATGGTAAATTGCCCCATCACAGGAAGCTGAGCCGTTTCACTGACGGCGGGCCGTGGCAACAAGCCAATGATTCGTCCATGATAAGGAGAATTGAATGAAGACAAAGGCATAATTATGCACACATGTCGGGGAACAATATTTATATATATATATATATGGGTCATATATTAAATACCCATTAGTGATGATTAATGGCAATTATAATACGCACCGGACTATCGGAGGCGACATAAACCATAGAAAATCAGCCTTGTTTATTAAAAAACATTGACAACTGGGGCATTTGCCAACCAGTCTAGGCTGTGCTGGTCCAAACTTCTCATCAACTTCCTGCTCTGCAATCTCCTACATGTGCTGAAATATGATGGCGCTATGACGCTATGATCCCGAAAATACCAATCGGTTCTAAATTACAACTGACTCCATCCAATAGAAACCCATACCCTCTGGTAATCAAACATGGCAATTGGAAATCCATTAATGGAGGTTTGAGTGCGCACAATCTATAGATGGTGAATTTTCCATTGGTTTGTTCGCGGTTGTCACAGCTGCCGTGCTTGGCCGAGAGATGCCGTGCTTGGCCGACACAGGGGATGGAAAAAAACCAGCAATTTTTAGTAACCCATGAGCCCATGAGTCAGCCATAGTAAAACTACTAAAAATACTAAAGCCCATTGAGTGTTTCATGAGTACCATTGAGCATACCCTATGTTTGACCCAAAGATCCCAAATGGACCATGGACCATGGCGATCTCAGTTTTCGACCTTGCCACGAAGCTAAGGAAACCATCACACATCCCCTCCCCCTTTTTTAGACAAACCCAAACCCATTTTTAAACTACTCACTAAGCTGCGAGACTATCATACTGAATCAATCGGTCAAAATAGATCTGAACGGTGCGATGACTAGATCCAAATATATGCAAATCCATGCAAATCCCCTCAAATCCCGAAAAAGTCTTTTTTTTTCCAATTTTTTTCTAGGATGTTGGCAGATGATATTGAGCTCATAATTTTGTGATCAGCTTTTCTGGCCTCCATGGCACACATAGCTGGCATTGCCCTGAGCCGCAAGCTGTGAAAAGGTCCTTGGAGGGGCTGGGTTCAGCTTGCTTTTTAAGCTGTCACTGGGTTGGTTTAGGAAAAAATGCAGGAAACCACATGTGTTTTGAAGATGTACATTTTCTATCATTTTCTAAAGAACCAATTCTACCGAGATTTTCTGTATGAATAATCCCCTCCAACCAGAAGAAACGGATTGTCGGCCAAGATGCAATGAACGGCGAAACGAGCATTGCCCACACGGCGGAGCGGGAAAGACGAGTGCATTCGATCGCTTTCAGACACAAGATGCAAGGATGTGCTAGGTTCGCTGTGCCGCTGATAAAAGGCGATGTGGCTGAAACAAAAACAGTCGCGGCGTCGGAGCGACGTATTTGAACATTCGCGGCGAAGATCGAGCGCGGAAAACTGGGAAAGTATCGGAAGTGATGACAGAAAATTCCAATCCCTGTTCATATTAAATGGGTCCCATTTTTTGTGGTTTCATCCCCTAATTACTTTTTGCCATGGTTTTTAATAGGCAGCGATTCACCGACCTTGGGTGACCTTTCTCCGACCGAGAGAATGGCGTCCGCCTCATCACGAGAGAGAGAGAGAGAGCGTCCGTTGGAGCGTGTGAAACTTGGTTACCCTCTGGGTATGGCTAACATATAGCCATGGTATAGATGGCCCATAGAAATAGATGGTTTACCTATTGAAGGTGGTGATTTTCCATGGCTATGGTAAATAACCAAATGGTGCTTGATGTATCTTGATGTTACTTGTTCCATATACCCTCTGGATCCCTCTGGTAATTTGTTACATTGGAATTCTCCGGTAGAGTCAAGGGCGCCCCTTGCTGGTGTCCGACAAAGCGTTGCAAAGCGGTCCGAACTGCGCAGAGTAACTTTCGACCAGCAGGGTCGCGTGATGCGCTGTTTATCGGATGATACACATCTCCAAAAATTCCACAAATAGACTCATATCCTGAATGGGTTTTATGAACGTTTACGAACCTATGTATATATATATATATTATACAATATTATACATACTGCACATTAATTATTATATATATATATTTTTACAAGTGGGGCAAACGAAAATCGGGTACTACACTACTTTGCCACACAGCTCTGAATCGCTCCTTGATTTCCATCATGCCTGGGATCGCGACATCTGCCCAGAAAACATGTCGTGGAAATACTGCGAAAGCGAAAGAAATGGAACCGCAATGTGAATCTTTGTCGTACTTTGTCATATCATGTATTGTCATACAACATTATACAACATTATACAACATTACAACCTGTCACAACGCCTTTTGTGACTTCAAACATCAACGAGACGTGGGCACGATGCGGGACTATCTTGGACCATAAAAACGCGTAACCGGCGTAACCAAAACCAAAACCGGAAAAAACCAGTCCAGCTCTCCGATTAAAAGATATAAGACGTGACATCCCCTGACGATGTCCTGAACTGTCGCAGGCGAGATTGAGGTGTTTTGGCCGGGGGTTCGAAGACTTCGATTCGGGGAACATCCTTCGCGCTTGTACTGCACGAGAATGGCACGAGAATGAACCACTGCATGGTGTTTATTGTATCGTATTCTCGTATAGAATGCGAATGCCCTTGCGCTGCATTCATTGGCGGATACAGTAGTGTCATACAGTGTCGATATGCAGCAGGTGAGTGAAACATGCTATTTCAGAATCGTTCACAGGACAGAAGTTGTACCTAAGAGGTTGGCCTTCACAGTTGGGTTTGTGTCACTTTTTGATCCTTTTTGTTGTTGGCTCATCTACATGTACATCTTCCTATAAGTGTATATATTCGTGATTATTAACGCCTGTTCATACATGCAAGTACAGTGTGCATGCATTCATGCGTTCACGCAAACAAATGCGTACAATACATAGCATGCAGAAACACAAGCATACATACAGACATCCAAACTTCCAAATCTACAGACACTGACATGCACGAGCAACTTGCTGCTTTTAAAGCGGCGTGTGCGCAATTATTGTCAAAATGGGTGGATTTGCTTGAAGCTGAACACACGGAAGGAATAAACAAACGCAGCGTTCCAAACTCAGGTCAGTATTCTAAATGAGATTAGGTAATACAAAGCGAACTCGCATCCACCTAGCCCTTTGAAGTAGGGTTGGAAAATAATCACGGTCCTACCTGTGCTGTGGCATGATATCAGCTGGGTCCCTGTGGAAAGCTACATCTTGCTAGTCATCATTTTGTAGATTGTCTCACGATGACAACTGCGGACCTATATCTTGCAAAGAATCTGGTTCGTGACAGTTGAATGTACAAAGGACTGGAAGAATATAGATATTTTCTTCACAACTCAATTTGCGGGGATAAACATGTGCAGCTGGGAACAGATCTTGCAAAAAAACATATCCCGTGCTCCAAAATAAGAACCGGAAGGTTCAGTGCCAACTTGGATAGTTCTAGTGAAATCGTGCGTACCGCCTGTCAAATATGGGTTGTTTCTTTGTGTCAGTTCTTCCTCTTACTCCTCTTCCTCTCCCTTCTTCCCTTCCTCCTCTTCTGGTTCCTCCCCCTTCCCCCTCTTCCTGCTCTTCCTCCCCCCTTACTCTTCGTCCTCATCTTTACCTCCTCTCCCTCTACTTCTCATCGCTTTCTTTGCGCTGCTATCAACTCAGTGTGTATGGTTGTGTGTATTCTCCAAAGATGTCATCCCCATAGCAAGCTAGCGGATCGTGTGCCCCACCGGGCCTCATGCCTCTAGCTCGGGGGCTGGCGCGTGCTTCAGCCAATCGCACGTTCAGGCGCAAGGCTTTTGCAATCATCAACCACCTGACCATATGGCAAGTTCGCGATCAATGTTTGCCCCACCATCATTGATTGCAACAGCCTCTCAGGTAGTGTAAGCGTAGGCCTCGCCAAGCCCCCTTGACCGCCTTGCTGATAACAATTTCACGGGGTTGTGTTTTCGTGTGCGTGTTGAGACATTGTTGTTGAACCGATTCCAACGAATATGTTGCGGAACATGGCAAAGGTGAATGTTAAGACCTCTGTTAGAATACGTGCGAAAATATACATGGGAGCCGTCCGTAAAAGCAGGTCACAAATTTATGAATTGATGCGTTTACTTTGTTTTGCGCGATTGCTAAAACCTGCATCGCGATAGGCTGAGCGATTGGTTGGCGATTGGTTA
>Ga0126342_10008578_pt1 | contig 18329 bp, 6 predicted proteins | sample Cyp1metagenome_FD_92528 | JGI IMG/M metagenome (GOLD analysis project Ga0126342, IMG submission 92528) | Coral microbial communities from Lord Howe Island, Old Settlement Bay, Australia - Cyphastrea 1 metagenome | ecosystem: Host-associated > Invertebrates > Cnidaria > Coral ...
AGTTTTTGCAAAATCGAAGATCTGGTGTGACACTTTGCGCCCTACCTTTTTTATGGAGCATGTGCGTCATGGATACTATCTTTAGGATTCAGTAATGGCAAGCTGAAGGGAAGGGAACTTTTCAGAACTCCTTAAAGGCCGGTATTGTTTATTCTGCATTCTTGATGCAATCAAGATTCTGCCTCTGCTCTTTGGAAGGCAGCAGTGATAGGCAGTGAAATGATGGGGTTAAGTAAAGACATGGGGTTAGACTAACCACAACGTTAAACCTTGTGGTTGGAAGGTCAGGGAATTGTGTTTTATTTTACTTTTTTGTACTTCTCTGAATTTTCTGATTTTTTTGGATTCTCTGAATTTTCTGAGTTTTCTGGATTTTCTGAATTTTCTGGATTGTCTAAATTTTCTGATTTTTTTTATTTTCTGAATTTTCTGAATTTTCTCAGTTTTCAAAATTCTGAATTGTCTGAATTTTCTAAATTCTGTTTTTTTATATATTTTCTGAATTTCTGATTTTTTTGGATTTTCTGAATTTTCTGAGTTTTCTGGATTTTCTGAATTTCCTGGATTGTCTAAATTTTCTGAATTTTCTGAATGTTCTGAATATTTTTTTTGTCTTTTACTAAGTTTCTGAATGCCTTCTTTTTTTTACCTTTATTTTTCCAACATATTTTACTTCAAATAAAGGAAAGGAAAAAGAATTCCCCTGAGGAAACTACATTCAACCTCAATGATTCATTGCAGGAACTTTTACAGGAACCATCCTTTTCAGGAATTCTCCTTTGCTGGAACTTTCCTTTACAGGAACCACCCTTTTCAGGAACTCTCCTTTACTGGAACTTTCCCTTACAGGAACCATAGTTTTCAGGAACTCTCCTTTACTGGAACTTTCCTTTGCAGGATTCCTGAAAAGGATGGTTCCTGCAAAGGAAAGTTCCGGCAAAGGAGACTTCCTGAAAACCATCATCATCGAAGCTGCACGGTGGCTCGCCGTAGCAGCCCTGCAAAGCAGCTCACCGCTGCAAAGGTCAGGCCTGGGGGGGGAGCGGCCCCCCCCCCCACCCCCCTCCCCCCCGCCCCCTCCCGGATCCGGGGGTACAAAAGGATGTTGGTTTCGATCCAAAAATAATCGAAGCTTGACTGCAGCCTTCCTAATTTGAGCCATTTGTTTTAACCAATGAGTCACAACACCTTCATTGCCCCAACCAACACGCGCGACCAACATGTTTTCCGGAGCAGCGAACCTTCTCAAATGCCCAAATGCTTGACACTCCCAAAAAAGATGCCAAGTGCTAGGACAAACAGCTTTTTGACAGAACCGGCAACTGTCACAGGATTGCCATTTGGCTTCACAGGAAACTCCACCAGCCATGACAGAAAGTTCCCATCCATCAAGTGACTTACAAGCAGTGTGCAAGTCATCAACAAGTTTGGGGGTAATGTTGAGGGGTAAACCTCTAGCGATTTCAGCATCGTTTCTTTGGCTTTGCAGCCATGTTTCCATTTTTCTCTTTCTCCAATGGTTTCTGAGCAAGTGACCCAACCTGTCGCACCAGGCGAGAGGGGTTTCTGAGGACCAGACCGAGTCATGAAACCTATACGAGGCTGGACCTTCAATGGTGCAGCCAAGTTCCGTCATAGCTCTGGTCAACAGTTTGATGAAAGGAGAATTCTGCGGCAAAAGCACCGCAGGGTTTCGTTCACGCCATTTACAAAGAGCCTTCAAAGCTCTTAATGAACTGGTCAAAAGGAAATCACTGCCATGTCCCAGGAGAAAAACCTGCTGTAACTCCCTGCTAGTCTGAGATTCCTTGTGATGGAAACCTTTCACAGCATGCACATACTGTTTGTGTAAGCGTTTGCAAGACTTCTTAGTGGGAAAATGTCCACCGAGAAAAGCCCCCCAGGTCATAGTAGACGTGAGCATCAAGGAACAGAGGGTGGCAAGAAACTTGTGTGACTTCGGAAGGAGTGCCAATTTCTCAGAATAGCGCTCACTTTTTGTTTGCCGCTGCAGTTCCGAGTTACTACAACAACGGCCTTCAAAGCCACAAGAAACCCCCAGGATCTCCACTTGAAACTGAGGTTGGCGCCCTTGGGCCTGAAGGTCAAGAAACCCTTGCACAGTTCTTGCCCAAACTTGGGTCTTTTGGACATTTGTTCGCAGTCGAGTAACTTCCTCCAACTCATTCCAACAGGTTTCGACATTCTGCAGAGTATTGACATCGGGAGCGAGAAGCGTCCGATCATCAAGATAGAGCAGCGAGCAAGCAGCAGGGACCGTTCTTTGAGATTGTCTCAAGGGCAGCAACAACGTCAAGGCGAGTGCCACCGGACTCCATGGGTCGCCCTGCGGCAATCCTCTTGTGCCGGTGAGCGGCGCAGCCGCCACACAAGAGGCGAAGGTCACCCAACGACGATGTCGACGCCACTGGTCAGCCAGCAGACGCACCACTCGAGAAGGAGCTCGAATTCGTTCCAAGATATTAATAGCCAAATCAATATCCAGCGAATCGAAAGCTTTGCTGTAGTCAAGACACAAGGCCACGGGGTAAGCCTCAGAGGTCTTGTCCAACTCCATGGTGAGCAGCAAGGTTGTCACATCAGGCCCTCCGACTCCACCGGCTTGGTGCGTGCCCAGGAAACTGGCCAGCCATGGTTTCATCTGATCTAACCTCAAGGAGGCCCAAACACGGTACAGAGTAGGCCCGATGCAGATGGGTCGAACCTCGTCCAACCGCGCCACATTTCCAGCTTTCTGTTTTGGGAGAAACACAATGCGCCATTCCAAAAGGGCTCGAGGCCAGGTGCCTCGACGCTCGAAGAGGTTAAGAATTTGAGCTGCTCTGATCAAAGCAGGTTGAGGAAGAAGAGAAATCATGGCCCCGGAAAGGCCATCCGGGCCATTGGCCTTTTTCTTCAGTTTCCTTGCTCCGGCAAGGATTTGTGCACAGGTGATGGGCCCCAACACCGGAGCATCACCCCCATCAGGAACATCTCCAGCGTACTTATTCCAAAAGGCCGCCTGATCCAAAGCTTGTTGTCCAAAAATAGTTTGCCAGTAATTTCGGAGTTCTTCGGCAGCAAAAGCACGATCTCCAGTGATAGCTCCGGATGAGTTTTTGATGATCCAAGGAACTGGGTTGTCTTGCCTGACCCATCGACAAGCACCGGAAATGTCACTGATACACTCGTGCCATTTGCGCAGTGCCTCATCATGTTTAGTTTTCAGCAATTGCTGCAGTCTGGTAGTAGCCGAAGTCAAGGCTGCACCCCAATGACCCCTTTGCAGATCACATCTTTCATTATGAGGAACAGCTTGACGAAGCAACTTTCGCAGCAAGGTAGGATTTGGCTGGACACCGTGCAAAGCAGCACGGCGAGCTTCTTGAAGTCTTCTTATGTACCTTCGCAGCTGACGCTCCGGTACGTTTTGTTGGTCGGCCATCCGATGTTGTCCTGGAACAGGAGCAGGAACGGAGCCAAGTTTTTGTTCGGGTGTTCGATTGCAAAACAGGCCAGCATGTCGGAGCCAGAGCTCAACGTCACCTATCCAACATTCCCAAATTTGATCAACACTGTCCGACAGCTTGTTGGACCACTCCAAGTTAGTGGAAGCAACAGTGGCCCAATCCGGAACTTCTTGTGGCAAAACCGGGTTTTCAATCAAACGAGGAGGTTGAGGAAAACGAAGCTGCTGCCAGGTTCGGGCTTTGCGGTTCATGTAAAAATCACTACAGGCAATGGTGTGATCACCAGGACCGTCAATTTCAAGGTTGACACCAGAGTCGGGCAAAGAGGACCAAATGGCATCAATAGGGGCAGTGCTAGATTGGTGTTGCGCAACAGAGTGGCGATGCCCACCAACGGCTTGCATTTGTTGTGAAATCACACCATTAACCATGTCGTTGTTGCCATCCATACCGACAATCCACTGATTGCCATGGCGGACTTGCAAAATATGACAAAGTTCAGTAGGAATTTGAAATTGGTCATCAGAGCCGTGACGGTAGAGGGACCCCAAAAGAACAGATTCCTGGAGCCCGTGACATTCAGCCATGATGAATTGTCCATTTTCAGTTTGTTGTCTATCCAGTTCCACAATGGCCAGTGGAGGTTTAACCAAAACGGCAACACCCCCACGATTTCGCGAGGTAGGCGCCGCATGTATCATCTGCCACCCGTGTCTTTGCGCCTGATTCATAATGGAAGGCGTAGCACTGGCTGAGACATTCGTCTCCTGGAGCAGTAAAACGTCAACTTGCATGCTGGCCGCATCTTCAAGAAGAGCCAAACAGTTTGTGTGCCACGATCTCATGTTCTGGGACCAAATTCGGAGATGGTCAGGTCCAGGATTGGTAGCCTCTCCCAGCTTCTTGGCTCGAAGGCCTTTCTTGGTAGCCCGAGTCCCATCCGCAAATTTGCTGAGTATGGCAGTCTTATGGGCTTCAGCTCGACATTTAGCCCAAATAGCCTTCCTATCTTTCAGAGTCGGCAAAGGCTTTTGGCTTTTGGCTGCGGGACAAGAATACAAATGCCATGAATTTCTTTCAACTTGAATTCCGCACTTTTTGCAAACATGAAAAGGCGAATAACATTTCCCTTGATTTTTGGAATTGTATTCACGCCACACAGTGGCTTCCACGGGAAGGTCATGTGACCGAGGCCATCTGGCCTTGGAAAAAGCTTTCCAATGGTGTTCCCAGCGAAGTTGCAAGGAGTCACGGGCAGCATTCAATCTTTTGGGGGCAAAGGCAGCATTGCTTTCCCGCTGACCCGCATAGTTGGTTCTCAAAATACCATGTTCAGCACGAAGGTGCTTGAATTTGATTCGTTTTTGTTCATAGTGCGTACTTTTGAAGACTTCAAAGCCGCAAGTACAACGCCACCAAACAATAGGAATGGAGGAAGACGAAGTAGAAGAAGCAGGGAAAACAGGAAGATTGAGAGACAGCTGGATGTCAGGACGAGAGGAGTGATGGACAGAAAGAGGAGTTTCCTGCTTGGCAATAACTCTTTCGATGCGTTCCTTGTTGGTCAACTCTTTGAGTTTATCACCTTTGAGATTATGCACGCGATTCAAATGCTTTTTCCGCCGTTGAGGCCTTTTTTCTTGGGACAGGGAATTGTCAACCTGAAAGTTACAGTTTGGAAACGGACAAGTCCAGTAAGCTTCTTTGGCTTGCTTTTTGCTCTGAGGCTTGGGCACAACAGTGACAGGCGACTTCTTTTTCTGAGGATTGGACTGTACTGTAGTTTCAGAGTGGGTTCGTCTACCATTTTTAACAGTGGTGGCAGTCTGAGGTGTCCACGCCTGCTGCTTTCGAGAACTAATGGTTCTAGGCGTTGACACAGGGATGCTAAGGCTTGCACTTGGGGATTTCCCCCTTGAGGCTCCGGCCAACTTGTTCCCGATTGTCTGAGATCTTCCAGACGGAGTGACCGGCGGAAGACTGAGGGCACAGCTATCCTGATCGAACTTGTCTTTCAGGACATACTTTTTTGGCGTCTGCCTACTTGACCTAGCAGGAGTTTTAGCCTGTTGTTGTAAAACAGTTTTGTTTGACCTGAGCGAAGGCGTTTCAGGAGGCAAGGACAACTTACCAGCTCCTCGAAGAAACCCACGAGTGCGTTCCGGCGTCTTGAGTAGCCAAGCATCAGGTAAAGCAGTCTCTGAGTCAGGAGGCTGAAGGAACCAAAAATGATCAGAAATCAGCATCAAACAAATAGGCCTAGCATCCTTACTGCAACAGACAGCTTTTTCGTTTTGAAACTTCTTAGCAAGAACGGTACGTTTCCAAGACAGTTCATCAGGACACCATTTGAAAATGATGAAGACCGACCCAATTCGCTGCATCAGAGCTTCAAGAAGCATGGTATCAACCCAGAACTGTTGGTTGCTGGCACTCATACAGTAATCGGAGAAATCTTGCGGAATGTCTTGCTGTGCACAATGTTCACGAGTAGTATCACTGTCCGGCTTCCACATGTGCGCAAAATGTTCTTTGTGTTTGATCAGGTGACCGGTCGTAAAACACCTAAGTTTGGAAGCTTCACGGCAAAGCTGTTCTTCGTTCAAATTCTTATTTTGGTTGAAAGCAATACCCTTGGCAACCGTACGAAAACCACAATCGCCTGTTCCGTGGCAATCAATCACAGACCATCCGGGGTAATCGCGCAAAAAACAATCTTTAGGCTCGTTGTTTCTAGCACTGGAGCTAGCTGAAGCCGGTTCGTTGGTCTTTGCAGTCTGTCCCCGCCGAGGTGACCGAATTCGGTCAGCTTGCAAATCTCTCTGAATAAGGTCCTGGCCTCTTTGGGAATCCTGAGTGCCCTGTTCCAATTGAGTAGGAGCAACCTGAGGTTGAGCCTGCTCATTTTGCACGGGCGGGCTCTGAATTTGAGGAACATAATCATTAGCAGTCAAATGCTTGTTTTTGTTCGGAGGTTTAAGCCATTCCATCGGAGAATGTTTGGTTTTGTTTTTGCTTTCAGGCATAATGGTGAAAACACATTTTCCACCAGTGTCACGAAACTGCCAGTAAACACCTTTGACATCATCGTTTTGTAGAGGAGCCGGGCCCGCTTTGAAGATCCAAGCATGCTCGAAACCACGCCGAACTTTGGCTTTGATTTCAGGGTCTTTCCAACCAGTTTTTTGAAGAAAAACAGTGACCTCATCCTGCGTCCAGTAACGAGGACATCCATAAACTTCAAAATGTCTGGGATGGTTGCTTTTGACTTCAGCAGCTGAGACCCCGGCCACTCCAAGGTCACTGTTGCCACCCTGTCTGAGAACCAGAGGAAGCTTTTTGGAAACGGCCTGGGCTTGAGCTCTCTGAAGGTACTCTTCATCACTTTCATCCTTTGATTTTCGCAGCCAAGACACCAACGCCTTGGTCTCTTTTTCAACTTTTGTGAAAAACAAGGCACGTTTGCCCGAAAGAGCAACGGTTTTGTTTGCCAGTTCGAGTGGCACTTTAACATGACCTATGATAAACAAGCCGTGTTTATGTTGAACACTTTGCCAATTGCCACCACACAAAGTGGCCGCTCTACATCCAACCAATTGAGCCCATTCGCTGATAATTCTTTGCGGTTCATCCCGACCATACACCCCAGCAACAGTTTTGCGGTAGTGTTCAGGAGCAAGAACGCGAACAGTGACCAGCTTTGGGGTGTCTTTGATGTCAAGTTCAACACTTTGGCCCTTGATTGGGGTCGGGCCATTTGTAGTACCCGCTTGCCACAACACGACTTTTGCCCGAACTGGTTTGTGAGTATGCTGTTTACGCAGGTCCCACCAGAGGGAGACCGTGTGAACAGCTTCTTTTTCTTCAGTGATGGTAGCAACCGTCAAAGCAGATTTGATGGAATACGCATTCCAAAGTTGTTGGATCTCCTTCTGCACTTCAGAGTCTTTGGTAATGATCAAGTTGATAGTCAGTTCCCTACCGTCTTCCAAGGTCTTTTTAACTTGATTCAAAGTACCAAGCTGGGGAGGAGACGTCCATTCTAAGGCCTGGACTTTGGCAGCAAATCTAGGACCCCCACCTCCAATCTTTTCCGCGTGAGAGCCCCGCGAGACAATTCTAGGCCCCGCACCAGAGTGAGAGGCGGAAGAGGATGTCTTCGCGGACCATTTTTCATGTTGCTGTTGGTTCCAGTCATCCTGAAAATTGTTTTGAGTATAGTAGTAATTCGCAGAATTCCAGCTGGGCGTATTGGTCTGAGGCCAAGACGAGCTGTGAGTTTCCCACGCTTTGTTTGTTGGAACCTCTGGTTCCCAGCTATCCTGTTCAGAGCCTGAAACATATGGTTGTAAAGTTCCCAGCATTGTTTCAGCCACGTCTTGGTCGTTCCAACGTTCTTGAACAGCATTTTGAAGCACTTCCATCAACAAGTGAGCCAGACCCTTTTGAGGCTCAGAAGTTCCGTGGTTATGCTTGGCACGCTTGCTATGCCTGGTTGATTGAAATTGTTCTAAGACAGCAATCATTTGTTGAGCAAGGTTATGTTCGTCCGTTTGAGTTTCCTGTCTTTTCCGCATGGTGGTTCGACTTCCTCCCCCAGGTCCTGGGTTTTTGGCCTCTCCAATGCGAACCCCCATCAACGGGTTCCAATTTGACAGGTTGGCCAAAAATCGGTAAATCAAAGTGCCCAAACTGGCTTTGGGATTTCCCTTCCACCACTGCTGAAAAAACCGGGCCAAGTCTCTCCCAAAGAAAACTTGAAACAATGATGGCTTTGTGAAAAATGTGTTCCCGTCTTGTGCGGGAATTCACTTCCTCAATCTTACTATGTTGTTCACAGTAATGCTGACGAAGTTTGATGTTTAACATGCGCATGTGAAACAGTCGACCCTTGAGTCTGTACTTTTTGAAACAACACCTGTGCCTCCTGCCTCCTATCCACCGACACGGCCCGAAACGAAACCGTGTGCACTTGGCTTTTGGAACGACTTGAAGCAGCTTTTTGGGTTTCAACCGCCTTTTCCTGGCAGAGACCCAAAAGATAAAATGACCATTGTGATGCCAAAGCCACAAAATACTGAGAGCAACAGTACCTAGAAAAGGTTGCATAACACTCAGTAATTGTTTCACAAAAGCTTCCCAGCCACACATCTCCTGCAATGGCTGCTCTTTGAAGTAAAGCTGCGCAGCATCCGCTCGCCAAGGGGGCATTGCTTCATCGCTGCCGGCCATTGCACCGATCGGAAGCGCTCGCCCCAGGGGGCCCGAGGAAGGGCCGGTAGAAAGCTGTAGGTAAAGCCCACAGTGAAGGTCATCCATGAAGCACACACGTTCGTCAACGCGCGAAGCATGGCAACCAAGCATGCAAGAAGCAAAAAGCAGGAAGCACAGGGGGGTCAAAGGGTTCAACAGGCCCGGACACCACTGTGTCTTCAGGATTCTTTTTTGAATTTTCTTTTGTTTCTGCTCAGTGAGCTCTTTTTCGGGCTCTTTCTGCACTGTTCTTTTCTTGATCTTCTCCAGTGGGAGCTGGAGGGGATACATGTGAGCAACTTTTCGCCTAAAGACCCTGGCCTCGGTCAATACCCGCCTCCACCACGAGGAGGAGACTTCCTGAAAAGGATGGTTCCTGAATGAGATAATATCGTGAAAAGGATAGTTCCTGAAAAGGATAGTTCCTGAATTGGATAACGTCCTGAAAGGGATAGTATCTGTTTAAAAAACTCAAAACAAAAAAGTAAACCTTCAACCTCTTTTATCCACGAATTTGTTTCTTATACCGAATCGTTCTTGCTACGTTTTTTTTAAAAAAGAAAATGATATCGCATTATCAATTCTAAGCCTTTGAAAGTTTCAACAAAAGTCAAAATAAGCAAATATAAGTGACAATAAGTGAAAATGAGTGAAAATAAGTTTTATGATAAGTTAGAATAAGTACCAATATTTTCATGAAGTGCCTAAAGTGAAAATATCTAAAATTAGTGGTCTTAGCAGCAATTAGGGATGCTTATTACCGAGTAATTACTCAAAAAAACATCAGAAATTTTGAGCCAGTCCCACCTTATCATCCTTCTCGCCAAACTCCAACTCCATCTTGGGGACGAGGTCCGATATCTCGCTCAGAGGCATCGAAGCAACACCCGCACCTTTGGAGATTTCTTGCTCAAATCCCGCCGTGGCAAGTGAAAGCAACATCTCCCGGATTGCGGCCTCCCAAGGGGCTATGATTCGCCGCAACCCATGTGGCCAAGCAGATCAAACCAATGAAACACATCTTTCAAAAAATGAAGCTGGATCTTGGGATCGGACGTTCGCCAATTTTCATCGCATGCTGGGTTCTGCCAAGTCATTCAGTCCTACCGGCCAGTTGTCCTGCCTCTTGTGCCGCAAACTTGGCGTCCAAAGTTTTAGACAGCCAGATTTTGAATTCGTCGTCGATCGTCATTTTTGCTTCCGACATGGCGAAGAATCAACGGGCGCAGGATCAGCCAATAAGTGCGTAAGGAAACCCTGCCTGTGGGATCTGTGGGCATCAAAGCAACATGTGGCTGTATGCTGCCTGAAAAGTAGATTGAGCACAAATGCCGGATTGCGACAGCCCAGACTCTATGAGACCCTATGAGATCTGATCTTCGACTGGCCATGTATACAGCTCAAGTCATCCGAATTATTCCAGCTGCAGCCAGCATAGCTTGCAGATGCTTCAAACGTGTCATAGTGCTAGAATGCTTCCAATTTTTTGGCTTCTGCGCCGTAACAAGCCCTTGCAGTTTTTCAAAAAGGAAAAATTGCACATGAGGGTTGAAGCCGCTATCAGCTGCACTTGGGTTGTGATCACCTTACTTCAGCATGTCAAAACATGCACAAAATCGAGGCACACAAGATACTTTCAGCGCGCGCTGACTTTCATCTCATGGTTCATTGATGGCGTGCAGCGTGATGCAGTTATGTGTTTGGTTGCAGGGATGGTGAGTGGTTATTATCATACAAACCCTTCGTTACCATCTTCATTTGATAGGTTCTTTGCAAAATGCACTGCAATATCTACAACTAAATTACACAGGCAAGAGCCCCTAAAGAGTGTGGGGGGTAGGAAGTCAATGTGCCAGATACAAGCAACAGCGGGTATGGAACAGCGACAGATGCGTTAGACATTACATCGCAACTTCGCAACTGCAGCAGCATCACCTTCCACTGTATGTAGATCCATATAGAGGAGCTCACAAGATCTTCATACAAGAACTTCCTCCAAGAAGAACTTTCATACAAGCACCAACGCAGAGGATCTTCAAGATGCGAATGCAAGGAACTCTTGTGGAGGATTTCAACAGGATCTCCACAAGATCTTCTCACAAGGACCTGCGCCAAATCATGAGGACACCGAGCGGATTTCACCAGGACCTCTTGCACAAGAGCAGGCAAAGGCCTCTGAAGGCATTTGGCTACGATCTCCACAAGATCGTCGCACAAGGAATTGTACAAGACCTGGAGCAAGATCTTCATGCCAGGACCCCTAAGAGAATCCCACAAGATCATCATACAAGGACCTGCCGCTGCTGGAGCGGACCCTGCAAGATCATGATACCAGAACCTCCGAAACAAGAGCATCTGCAAATTCCTCATGCAAGGACCTCTTCGAGAGAATTCCGCCAGGATCTCCACAAGATCTTCTGTTAAGGTAAGGGCCTGTACAGGATCATGCAAGGGCCTCTTAAAGAGGGATTGAGCAGGATCTCCACAAGCCCGTTGACGCGAGAATTTACAATGAAAAACCCTGCGGCACACACACTCTGCGCCAGCCTGCGCGGCCGAAATGCACTGTGACAAGAGCCATTGTCTATGTGATAATTGACAGGAAACGCGGCGCACAGTGGGCGCAAGCCTGCGACACACATGGACAAGTCACACGACAATTTTTTGCGAAAATGTACAGGAAAAATGCCGCCACCCTAAGTCGCGACGCACAGTTTGTGCGAGCCTGCGCTGTCGAGACACACATGCACAAGTCACAAAAGCAATTTTATGCGAGTATTTACAGGCAAAATGCTGGGGAGCAAGCTCGCGCCACAGACTTTGTGCCAGCCTGCGCAGTCAAAATGCATGTCACAACAGCTATTTATGCGAAAATTTGCAGGAAAAATGCCGTCCCCCAAAGTCGCGACGCACACTTTGACACCTTGTTCGACCCTGCGCAGTCGAAACGCACATGGACAAGTCACAAGCAATTTACAGGAAAGATGCCGCGCTCCAAGGTCGCGGGGCAAACTTTGCGCGAGCCTGCGACATGGCGCACAAGAGCCATTTTATGTAAGAATTTACAGGGAAAATGCCGGAGGCCAGACGGAACACCCTTATCTAACCCCGGCCTTTTACCTACAACCCCTCAGTGTGGACACATTTGGGGAACAAAAGGCTCTTTGCCTCCTGGTGGGTTTTCTGGAATATCAAAATAAGCCTTCCCCTGCCCAATTCAGGCAGGGCCAAGTTCACCCCATCACCAGTGTCTGCAGATGTCAACTTGGCCATCCTTCATGACAAAGCTTGGTTCATACAAGAATATCCTGCAGTGAAAAACAAAAAACCTAAATTTCTCGGAAATAGGCCAACGAAGGCATCAAATGATGACCTTTACTGACATATGCAAAGGGTTTCTATAAGACTAAAATGACTTGAAATACCTCTAGTTCCTGCCCAAACGACTTTAAGATCATTAAGTGCGCTAAATATATCTAAATCTGTCTTGCCTGTGGGCTTCACCATAGTCCACCGTGAAGAAAACAACAGTTGGACCTCCGCCATTTGTTTCTTTTCACGCCCCTAATTTTCCATCCGTCTAGCGCTGCGATCCTTTGGATGCAACGAAGGTTTCAACGAAGGGTGAAAAAGGTTTGGAGATGTGCGTGCATCTCACCTCAGCAATGTGCTGATCCAACATGCATCCTGCATAAACTTTGATGGGATATGATATACTGCAAATTTATACCAACAATCTTAAAGCCACAAATATAAAGGTAACAACCTATAACATCTGCCAAACACACCACAAAACAATAAAGGGCCACTACCACCGCCACCATGACCACCACCACCCCCCAAAAAAAAATAACTAAACACCATTCCGTCACGACATTCTCGCAAGACCTTTGCGTTCTCCCGCTGCAAAACGATGATGCCCAGCGCCCGGGCCATGCCTTTTAGCTGCAGTAAGCCTTTGCAGAATTCGGTGATGGTTATGAGGCCGTCTCCATCATCCAAAATCTCAAAAAGCGGCCCCGTATCTCGAATGCTCACATCCATGGACTGCAGGAAACCTCGCAGAATTCAGAATGACAAGAGATACTTTACCGACAATGGAGATGCCACCTTTGTATACAGGTTGGCTGATCCACACCGAAATATCGTTACAATCACCACGCGCCCTAGCTATATAATCCAGTATAAACCAACATAAACCAACTTAGCACTGGGGCACATGTACATCTGAAGACAATCACAGAAAATGTCGAGTTGTTCGCCTCCGCTTGTCTTCCCTTCTGTGGGAAATCTGGTTTATGTCGGATTATTTTCTTAGTTTTTGTGTTAATGAAAAACACCTGCGTGCAATTTGGACCCGTTGTTCCCGATCATCATGCGTCCAGGGAAATTACTTTTTTCAACGTAGTCTTCACCATGCGGCATGTATTCTGGCACTCTATCTGGCATTCTATCTGGCATGTATTCTGACATATCTTCTGGCATCTTGTCTGGCATTTCGATCTTGCGTTGGATGTGGCATTTATCTGAGATGTACTCTGACACTCTAACATGCTCTCAGGCATTCTGCATGGCATATGTTGTACATTCTATCGGAATTGTTTATTAGACTTGTGTGCTGTCATGTTATCTGACATGCAATCAGGCGTTGTACCTGGCATTTGATCTGGCATGCGGACACTCTAGCTGACATTCTATCTGACATACAATCTGGCACCGTGTTTTGCATTCTATCTGACATTTTACCTGAAATTCTATAGGGTATAGTATATACTATATACGGTGTTCTGGCCGGTTCTGGCACATGCTGACGGTCTCTGCCAATTAATTTGGAATGGTGCTCGGGTCGGGCCCAGCGGGGCCCAGAAAGCCTGCGATCTTGCCATTCTGTTCGGGCTCTGCAAGGCTAAAGGGTGGCGAGCTCAAATAGGGTTCCTTTTCACAGAGGGCGGCAGTTATATCCTTATCCTCAGGACTGCTCATTGCTCAAGCACTTCTTTGCAGCACTTCTCGGGCAAAAATGTCTTGTTTCAAAGGTCAAATGTCGGAATCGCGTGGCTCACGGTGCTCTATGGCTCTATACCGGGAACCCTGTAAATGTCAACCAGCCAGGTCAGCACGGCCACTTTTAACTTGGGGACAGCTCGCGGTGCGCCATCCAGAAAGCGATGATGGTCAGACGCGAGGATGGTGGAATCCACGCGAAGGTCCATAATTAGCCCTGGTCCCTTCAGTTGCCTGGCACAAGATGGCACAAGTAGGTTCACGCCGACTCAAACACAGCATGGATTATTACACATGAGCGGGTTAGTCGGACCTTTTTGTCCGACGTGATTCACATGTAGCTTCATGTCGCCAACCCGAGGACGCACAAAAAAGCGCTAAACAGTGTTAATAAGGCGTACAAGGAAGGGCCCTCAAGTTAACATAAAGTTAGAATTGTTTTAAGTTGAGTCAGGCAAGTTAAGTTGAAGTTAACATACGTTAAGTTATGGCAGGAACAAGTGAAGTTATACATTTTTAAATAACTGTCTTATGTTTTTTTTGTCACTTGTTACTTTTTCTTGGAAATAGCATAGCACTTGTTTATTGAGTTTTACCTTTTTCCCGGGTTCAGTCAAAACCCCTGGTTTTGCAAAGCTATACAGAGAAAGGCTGCAAAGAAAAGAAGAAAGATGAAAAAATCAAGAGAACAGCTACCCACGATACCACACGTGTACAACACATATGTGTTATGTGCTTTCCTTTCCCACACTATCAAAACGCATAAGTATTATACCATATTTCAGCAGCCAGAAGCTCAAAACACATACGTGTTATCTGTATTTGGTGGCAAATCTGCAAGACGCATATGTATTATGTAGTTTGAGGAAAAAGAGCGAAACACACAAATAAACACAAACAAAACACATTTTGAACACATATGTGTTTGGAGGGCGTGATGTGGACATGAAGACAAAACACAGATGTATTTTTAGATTGGCTACATGATAAACTTGGAAAACAGGTACGTGTTATTGCATAGCTTCGCTGGAACTTGGAGAAAACACATATGTATCTTATAAGTTTTGCTTCATATCTTGAAAAGCACGTATGTATTTTGTGTTCCTTGTGTATTGAAACATCATGAAATTGAATTCCTCACATGGCTTCAACCTCCCTTTGGACTGGAAAAAATGCCAGCTGAGCGACAAATCGGCTTCGGACTCAAAAACATCTGAAAAACAATGAAATAATACAGAGTCATCCTAACTTTTCAAAACAGAAAAGTAAAAAGTCAGCTAGAAGCTAACTTTCATAACTTTTGAATGGGTTATTTATAACTTTGCCCCAACATAACACTAACTTAGGTTATAAGTAGCTATCTAAGATATAACTTCCAATGCACTTAAAAGTTACAACATAAGTTCCCCCCACTTAAAATTTAACTCACCCCTAATCTTTTTTAACTTGACTTATACGTAGGGGGCCCTTCATTGTAAGAATGCAAACAGTGGTTGCGCAATCCTGATCCAACCTGTGCTGTTGACTCATGGATTGACTATGAACAGTGGGAAAGTCCTGAATATTTGCGTACCACGCTGAAGCTCGCAGAGCTCCTTCTCTTCTGCATGACTGGCCTCTATCGCAAGCCGAAACCTATGCACAGGTGCCGACTTCAGATTTGTGCCATAAGACAACATATTCTCACTTATCCTTCAAAATGGTAGCTGACGGAGCAGCCAAGCAGCCCACCAGAGCGCCAGAAGGTCACAGGGATAGCCTCCAGAAAAATCAGACACCTTTTCCGGTGAAAGGGTTCCTGGACAAATCTGATGTCCGCTTGGCTTTGAAGAGCCTTGGCCACATGTGACCACACTGTGCACAAGCCACCACCAAGCACCGATCTTCTCCAAAGCCCCTGGCCCAACAAACATCACCTCAGCCCGCGGAATTCTTCAGATGCCTCTGCCACGACCCTGCATGCGGATCATGCGGATCATGCGGATAGATACGAAATGTACCAGCAGATCAAGTCCGGGGGGAGCCTGACAGCCTGTAGCTCGCAATTCTGTGCCAATAGCTGGCGAGCTCGCCATTCTGTTCAGGTCCGGCTGGGCCCAGAGAGGAGGGCGCAGAGAAGAGGAGGAGGAAGAAGAAGAAGGAGGCGCGAGATGTTCACAAAAAGTCTAGAAACTCCCACCTGGCAGGCAAGCAAAAAAAACGTCATTTCAAGAAAAAGATAAACAACTTCATCATTTTTCATGTGAAATGCTGTCCATTTCGGATAGCACTGGCTTCTGGAAACGCATATGTGCTCCCACTCTTGGGACAATAAATTTCACTGTCCCCTTTTGAAGTGAATAGAATAACATTAGGGGATTGTGTACTATGGACTTGACAGATCCCAAGCTTCGGAAATATCATTTATAACGCTATTCTATCAAATCTACTCCCCTGCGGTGCTCCCTTTTATTGGGTGTACCTCATCACAAGAACAATTTTGCATCTTCATGTGTGCTAGTTGTACAGACATGCACATACACAGCATATTCTGCTGTGTTGAAAAAGGATGTGGTCTATCATGTAAATCTCGAACTTAAAATCCCAATTGGTCAAGTTTGTCCACATATAATTGTATTATATGTAAATAAATATATATATATATATATGCACCAGCCACATGACAATTTTATGCTATATTGGCTTCACTGTTTCGATTTTAGTATTTTCCAAGAAATCACCTCATATTTTTCCATGAGACAATATCTTTCCAGAATCACACTAGAATGGTCAATCTCCCGGTATTTTTCACATCACCCCATATGTTCCGGTCACTACCCAGTGATTCATGTAGATCCCCGCCATCTGAAGCTCGCCTTGCACGGATGGCAGGCTCAAGGCCTCCACAAACTCGTCAGGGGACAGGTGGCCATCACCATCATCGTCAGCCGCGCGGAAGAGCTCCTGGGTCGAGATTTGCTACCGGACTTTTCGCACCAATATAACTCAAAAGCGGTGATTCTGGGATGAATCTTGGATATGTCAAAAAAAGTTTTGTGACAAACATATGGGAAGATTATTGAACACTAATTCTGGCGTAGCTGTGGGAAGAGGTGTGGTACTTTCCAGCAAATTGTAGGCTAGGTCATGCTAGGTCGTTCTGGGAAATTATGAAACAATTATCGGACAATTCTGTGACAATTATCGCAGCAACCACCGCCAATTGGAGTTAATGTAGTGAAATTGGCTACGCCCCGTCACCGGGATGATGTTTATTGTGATCCTCATGGTTCTGCATGATTGGGTTTACAACATTATTACTTGTATCTGTTGGGTGCCTTGAACTGGTCACCAACCGTAGTAGCAACACAGCAGTCCTTCTCGAAGGGATCTTTCAATCTACTAGCCAACCTTTCACAACCGCCACTTGCAAACCCTTGATTCATTCAATTACTACACCTTTGGACCCCAGGGGGCCAGGGGACATCACAAATGTAAGCTATATTTCAATATACTTAAAACGCTCACAATTTACAAAAGAGCAAACGTTTCATCATAATCATCATTGATATATAAGTGATGGGGTTAGTGACATCTGGAAAATGTGAGACTACAATTTTAGGTGTGCACTTCTGACATACTCAATTTGTTCATTCTGCACCTCTGACAGGTAGCAGAAGGGGTGGGGGATATAAACAGTTAAAGTCCTCACCTGGGCAAGGTACATTGGGATTTTGCATGTTCAAACTTCCCACACCCCTACTAATATGTTAGGGGGTGACCTGGAATTCTCCTATTGGTTAGGCAGTAGGGGTACCGTAGTCATTTGATGTCCTTTGTAAAAATCAGATTTTGAGCTGAAATTGAGGTTCCTTGGGCAGTTGTTCGGATTTTTGACATTCCAACCCTGCCGCGCTGGAAGTCACCACTCCTCCAGCTTCATCTGGGCCTCTAGGGCGGCGCGGCGGTTGTCCTCCATGACCATATCCGAATCCAAGGCTGCGGAGGCTAAGGTCTCCTGCATGGCAAAAGGTGGGTCGTTGTGGGAGCCCGCAAAGGGGCTTCATGGAAATATAATTCGACTAAAACAATCACCAAGCCTTTCAAGAACCAGGGCTTTGAACAAATGATGTAACTCCAAATCAACTACCAGTAGTACCCGCACGAGGCGGGGCGGAAGTGGATATTTAAGACCTTTCTCATCTATAGAACTTGCATGCGCCGCGCCAGCCAAGCCCGTGCGTGCGTGCATTCTGCGAAAGTGGTGTCTTCACATGTCACATTTGAAGCTCCACTTCGCACTTCACACTTCTCACTGCACTCTTCACGCTCCACACTTCACATTTCACACTCCACACTGCACTCTTCGCACTCCACACTTCACTTCACACTGCACTCTTAAGACTCCACACTTCACACTCGACACTTCACACTTCACAGTCCACACTTCACACTTTCACACTTCACACTCGACACTTCACACTGCACTCTTCACGCCCCACACTTCACACTGCACTCTTCACGCCCCACGCTTCACACTGCACTCTTCACACTCCACACTTCATCTCATCTGAGCTCTTCTCACCTTATCCCAGCTCATCTCTTCTCATCTCATCTCTTCTC
>Ga0126342_10008579_pt1 | contig 18327 bp, 17 predicted proteins | sample Cyp1metagenome_FD_92528 | JGI IMG/M metagenome (GOLD analysis project Ga0126342, IMG submission 92528) | Coral microbial communities from Lord Howe Island, Old Settlement Bay, Australia - Cyphastrea 1 metagenome | ecosystem: Host-associated > Invertebrates > Cnidaria > Coral ...
AAGAGAGAGAAAGAGAGGAGACCTCAAGCACCTTTCGGTCCATCAGTGGATTTGCTCTGCCATCCCGGATTCACAACAACCAATCTCTCCTATAGGTTTCCTATTTTTGAAACTTCCGCCACCGCCTTGTGCGGTACTACTGGTATAACTATATATTCGAAGGAAGTTTCGAAGTCAAACTTCCGACAATATGGACAGATGAAAAGCAGAGATGGGAAGAGTCAGAGAAGAGAAGAGAAGAAGAAAGAAGCTCAAAGAAGAGGTTGTCAGAAGAAAGAAGATCCAGGTGCGCGAAAAGGTAGGAAAGTCGCGATTCGCTGTATTTTTCCAATGATTTGTGGCTCCGGAGGGTCGAAAAGTAGGCTCGCTAAAGCGGCGGGTGCGGAGCCATCTGGCGGGATGAGAGATGAAAAGATGCACGCCATAGTGGCGCGAAGCACATTTCGAAGTCAAAAGTGCAAAAAACTGAGGGGTACGGAGCACTTTCAGATGTTCAGATGTCGTTTTGCGTGGCAGGCGCAGGGGATTGTGCACCTTGTCAAAAGTGAGCAAAACGTGAGGGTTTTGTAGCAGTTTCAAAAACGACGGCAGGTGTGGGACATTCGAAGGGGATCTGCAAAGATGCATTTCGCGTGGCAGGCGCAGTACAAGAGACATGTTCATCAGAGATATCCGGAGGCCCGGGCGCTGATTTCCTGAGAGGAGTTGCATTTTGGAGCATCAGATCTTCAGTTTTGGGAAGATGATTTTGCGTGACAGGCGCAGCACTTCGTATGACCTGGCATTACTGTGGCAGGCGCAGTAGTTTAGACAGGTGGAGTGTAAAAATCGCAAAAGGAATTGGCACGAGGCCGTCAGCTCTGCACTCAACTTTCCATTTTTGAAGGAAGTCTCGCAAAATTGCTTCGTTTTTGATGTTGTCAACTTCGAAAATTGAAAGAAATCTCGCAGAGTTGCTTTGTTTTTGATGTTGTCAACTTCGAAAATTGAAGGAGGTCTCTCAGAATTGCTTCGTTTTCGATGTTGCCAACTTCGAAAATTGAGGAAGTTCGCAGAATTGCTGCGTTTTGATGTTGTCAAGTTCAAAAACTGAGGAAGAATAGCTTCGTTTTCAAGCTTGCATATGGACAGATAGATAGATAGATAGATAGATAAATAGATAGATAGATAGATAGATTAGATAGATAGATAGATAGATAGATAGATAGATTAGATAGATAGATAGATTAGATAGATTAGATAGATTAGATAGATTAGATAGATAGATAGATAGATAGATAGATAGATAGATAGATAGATTAGATAGATAGATTAGATAGATAGATAAGATTAGATTAGATTAGATTAGATTGGATTAGATTAGATAGATAGATAGATAGATAGATAACTGCAACTACAGTGACAACAACAACAACAACAACATCAACTTCAACTTCAACTTCAACTACAACTACAACTACCACGACACTACGCTACACTACACTACACTATGCTACACTACACTCCACCCCACTCCACTCCACTACGCTACACTACACGACACTACTACTACAACTACAAATACAAATGCAAATATACTACGCCACATTACACTACCCTAATTACACTACACTACTCTACACTACTTGCAGCTAATTACACTACACTACACTAATTGCACTACAGCTACAGCTACAACAACAACAATTATTACTACTACTACTACTGCTGCTACTACTGCTGCTACTACTGCTACTACTTCTTCTACTACTGCTACTACTGCTACTACTGCTCCTACTACTACTACTGCTACTACTGCTCCTACTACTACTACTACCACCACAACCACAGCTACAACTGCAATTACAAGTGCGCTGGATGTGGTGAGGTGACCACTGCAACAATTGCGACCACTCCAAAAAACACAATTTCAACCACCTTTCGGTGGTCCATCAGTGGATTCGCTCTGCCATCCGTGATTCACAGCAACCAACCTCTCCTGTAGTTTTCCTATTTTTGAAACTTCCGCCACCGCCTTGTGCGGCACTACTGGTATAATACGCATAATAAATCATAATAACACATAGACATGATATATGAGGAACCCCATATCACTTCCACTTTCGGTGAGCTGCGTGGCTCTATCACCAAACAGTTTTTTGCCGGCGCGCGCTGGCTCGAGCAAGATGGCCAGGGGCCCAGTGGCGTGGGAGGCCATCCCCAAAGATCCCAAAGGGACCTTTGCTTCGGAGATCGGTGATGGCTGGGTTGTTTAAATTCATCACAATTCAAACCTGAGAATTTCTGATCATATCTGATATATCTATAATATAAACTGATGATGCTGATTTGTAAATCACTTTTATTTTCATTTTATCCAGTATGATTGCAAAATTGTTAGTGCCACTTCCAGAACGCCCGTGCTGGAACTGAACTATGAAACACTTCTGCAGCACTGGCATCCCAAACCATGGGTCATGAGTAGGCATATGAATGATCTAAGATTCTAGATAATATATCGATAAATATCGCACATATTACTAATATACTAATATTATCATATTTTACTACCATTACAGTTATGATGTCGTGGTCTTGAGATATAGTGACTATAACGGAAAAGTAAGTGTAGTATAGTGTAGTAACAGTGTAGTATACACATTGTAGCAAACGGCACGCGACCACCTGGGCCTGGGTCATGTCAACGGTGAACATCCCATGGTCCAAGGCGATGGGAATGCCCCTGCGGCATTACCTGGGCACATTGGCCACTTGCCAAGTCAGTAGAGATGGAAAATGGTCCAGATATATCCAGATATAACATTATATAGCAACATTCTATCATGCATGAAGGGAACTTGTTTCTCTCGATCATATGAGACCTGGTTATATCATAAGCATCTTTCATTCTATAGGATTGATCAAGGCGGGATATCAAAGCGAAAATTTACAGAGGCTCTGGAGGATTCCAACAATTGTGCGGACTCAGATTGGATCGATGGTATTTATCGAGGAAATCAGGGAAGGCTGAATAGAACATCCTGACAAACCTGCATCTAGCCAGTCAACAGCATGTAAGGTGCTTCTGAAAGTCTTGTCAATTTCACCGACATAGGACAGGTTGATTTGCTGGCAATTGAGAAATCACCCTGGGGTCAAACTGTCAAGCATCGTGTTGCATGAGAAATTTGCCCATTTCCGGTGCTTCAACATTTTTTGGTAATTTCCCAAGAAACATTATCGGATTGACCAATCAATTTTCTGAAAATTCCCAGAGAAATTCCCAGAATTGGCCAGGCCGCTTCCTTTGGCTCCATGGCTTTAGGATCCGCCTGTGTCCACGCGTGCCTTGGCTGCAGCCGCGAATAATCCCGGAAAAGGGTCTGTCGCCAGTCACTTGTTGAGATAGCAACCGGCGAAAAGATAGAAATCGGTAGATTTGTATACAAAAATAGTGATGCACTACTGCATTACTCTGTTTGAGGGGGTCTGCTATAGAACATATAATATAGAAACACCATGAGCCGATTATGAGGTTGGAAGCAGAAACAAGAGTATTTTGTAACCATATGAGATGCGGTCAAAATATTAAATAGGCGTAGACTGGAGGGTCCAGTTGTGTTGAGAAAGTGCGCCAAACCATGTAAAGCGATAGGCCCCCCCAAAAAAAACGACAACTTGTAACCATATGAGAGTGCATTAAACTTGGTGTAAACCAAGCAAGTATTGTTGTGTGCCTTTACGGGCAAAATAGTATGTGTATATATATATATATATATCACATATCCCATCAAAATGGGTGATGGATGGTAGCAACGATAGTTGTAACCGTTGTAACCCAAGCATAAGAATGTTGCAGCAGGGAGGAGGAACTTGCAATTTGTGGCTGTTGAACAGTTGCTAATATGGATGGCTGCCCAATAGGAGACTCTGGATAAAAAAACAGTCTACTAAGGGATAGACGCTTCTTTTAAGTAATGGCATCATCCTGTTGATACCTCAGACACCATCGAATCTTGGACATGCAGACATTGTGGCCATTCCTTCAACATGGATTTGTTTCGCAATATGCCATGCATCGCACAGCGTTAGCCATGATGCAAATGCTGTGTGTTCATCAGGGTATCCACAAACTGATGCTCCGCGATCCTTTATTATGTCTAGTCTGGCCCGTTTGGCCTTAACGGCAGCTTCATTTTGTATCACTGCACCATACTGCACCACTGTATGAATAAAATGAATAATATATATATATATTATATACATACATCATATACATCCACTTAGCAAGGATCTCTAAGTTATCTCTAAGTATAGTCCTGGTATGTTGGCAGAGGATGCATGACAGGTATATGCAGCCTGAGATGAGTACAGAATCTGTTGCAGCAGATTTTGAGAAGGAGGCACAAGCCAGGACCACCCGACGTCGCTGCTGCCATGCTTTTTTGACAGGGAAAAGTGTTGTAGTTTGAGGCAAGTGGATATTTATACAGGGATACATGCCCAACCAGAATCAAACCAGATAGGAACCAGATAGGAAACAGATACAAGGGTACTTAGTTCCTGTTGATGCTCTTCCTCTGGATCTCTGGGAGCTGATTTGCGTTGTGTGTGGACATTTGTGTCCACGAAAGAGCGCCGTTGGCTGAATTGGTCTCCAATCAAGGCCCCACGCCAAGCATTTTTTTGGTACCTACTGAGATTGCTTACACTCCTGAAATTTTGAGATTGAGCCCCCAAAACAAAGTTTGGAAGGCTTTTTTCATTTTTCCCTTCTGGACAGGTCCAATTTTGCCTTTCAAAACCACCAAGAAGACAACGCTTCACTAGTGTTCTTTAGTGTTCTTTTGTTTGTGTCTGGTGTTTGGGACTTGCTGTGAATTGGAGATATGAATTATTGTTACGCGTATCCTCTTTTTAATGGCTCATGATGTTGGTGCCCCTTTTCAAAATGGCAGGTGTGTTTGCTTCTTTGGATCTGCGAGTCAAAACTATCTGCCAGCAGGAGACAAGCTATCGAGGAGGTGGCAAAGCTTACAATGGATGAGCGATTTGGGCGCCTTGGTCGGGAGAACTAGTGGCCAAAGTGGCCGATCCCAAGCGATGGATTGCAGATTATTTCATCCACAAAGGTGTTGGCCATTGCTTAGACGGGGCATGAGCAATCGGAAAGATTCCTCCCAACTGCAGGACTTCTTGCTTAGAAGAGGCGATGTCAGTTTTTTGTTCAGTGGAGTGTCAATTAAATTGTTGTGCCAGACATACCTGATTATTCGACATGCGAAACGTGAGTTTGTTGTCAAGGATCTTAGACTTTTGCTTCAGCATGTGTTTGCTGGGTCATTTCCCGACCGCGCCATTCATGTACCATAAACTCTGCTCAAGTGCTGAGGCCTGCCGTCGGCAACAGTGGAGGGTCAGCACCACCCAGATGACACATGGCCAAGGGCGTAGGCATCAACATGAAATCCAGAGAAAGCGGTGCATTGCAGCCCAACATAAGTACAGTTTCGTCATGTTTCTTCAAGCGTTTTCACTTGGAGAAAACTTAGAGAACTGACTGAATGAACTGGTTATGAACTGGTGTAGAAAAGCTTGTTGGCTGGTGGTGTGCCCGCATGTATATAGTCATCCAATCTTCGACAGCGCATGAAGGGGAATCGCTCGTCAGCGTTGCCCAGCACAGTTTCACGATGTCTTAGGGGCAGGTTGTAGGATGAGCTAGAACTTTAGATCACCCGGCAACAGCCGTGGGCACGCTGCAGACGTTTCGCAGTACAGGCTTCCACAATAGCATGGAGAAAGGAATGCATCTGAAGATGTGTTGACTATTTGAGGGAGCAGCACAGAAAAACATGAACTGGCTCTATCCCAAAAAATAATGTCCCTCAAACTCAGGTTTTTTGCAATTTGGCAGTTCAGATGCAGCGGTTTCATCTCTCTTGGGGTTCGATTTATTCTGGTTGGAACTCGAACAACATTCCGAACTGCTGCTTTCACATCATCAACGCGGTTTATATCTTCTATCTTTTTATCTAAATAACCATAAAATTATACTTTCAAGGTGATGCATGATGTCCTCCCGTCTGTTCCATAGTTGCCGGCGTAAGAAAACAGAAGCATGTGGACCAGTTGCCCTATGGGTGTGGCGTTGCCTCCTTGGTGTCGTCATGACGCTGACAGCAGTATGTGGAGGTTTGACTCCTCCCTGGTCCGTTTTTAGCTTCTTCATCTTCTTCGCTGATGGCTGAATGCCACATAGCCTTTCTGTTTTTCTCCACTCTTGTGGGCTTGGGGAGCTTGGCAATGACTGTGTGCTTGGCATCTGCAGAGCTCAACCGGCTCAACCCACTTCGGTAGCTCTGAAGAGCTGAGACCATCAGTTTCGGTCAGGCTGCTGGGCCGCTGGGAGAGCCCTGAAATTCATATGGACACAAAAATCGATGGTTTGGTGTGGTCTAGTCCTGTTTATGGTTTACTAGTTGATCTATATATAGTTGAAGTTGCTAAACTTAAATTTGGGGCTTGCAATAGCAGCCTTTGAGCCAATATGATGGCAATGATCTCATGAATATCCGGTCCTGAAGATCGGCTGCTCTGGGTAGAACCTTTATGAATTGGACCGCCGCTGTGCAACTTCGTAATCAAATGCAATCAAGGTTATTCTTTAAGCAACACGCATAATATCTGGCGGCTGTTGACAAGGCGCATGCCTTTGTGCTGTGAGCACAACTTGGAAACTCACATATCATATATATATATATATATTATATATATATGATGATGATGCGTGTTAATTTCCAAGGTGCCTGCGTGCTCAACTGTATGCAAATTAGCACCACTAGGGTGATCAGCATGGCATCGGTTCTTCCATCCCCATCTCTACCAGTCAGGCTTAAAGAAGCCAATCAGACATATATCATATATCCGTTGTGAATTTCCCTCTCCAAACCCACTACTTACTTCACCAAAACCATCCCAAACCTAAATCTTGCTGACAGTGTTGATGCAATGGATGCAACCAGCTTCAATCAATGAACGATTTTACCAGGTGGCCTGTGGCCCATCTTGATGGAGACCTCCTACTACGTGGGGGCTGAACCCAAAAATGCGGTTCAAAGCGAGAAGTTCTGGCGCAATCGAATCGATGCAGAGGAGGTGCCGGCAACCGGGTCATTGCAACTCTTGAGAGGGGACGGATTGCTTCGCTCCCAAAGAAACATGATAGGCCCTGAAAAAACAGCATAAGTCCACACAAGTCCCCTTCAGCGCAAAACAATTCAAAACGTGTACATACTGTGTATAGACAAGAAACATTCGCTGAAACTGATGCAATTTGTAACAGGCAAGAACACGGATCTCCATTTGTGGACCCAAACATGTGTTTGTCCCGAATGTACGAATGGTTTCTGCATTCAAAGACTTGTGTGACCATCCCAATTTGGCTTATTCCATTCACAAGCTTGTTCAAAGGACCATGTACCATTTTCGTTGGTAGTGGAGGGGCTATGGATCAATAGATATACGTATTATAATTATTATAATGATATAAATTATAATTGGAATACACTTATATATAAATATCATTTGTAGGGGATGGACATCCATTTACCAGCTATGTTGATGCTCACCAGGGCTACAGGGTTTTGACCCATCCCCAGCCATTGATGGTACCAGTCAGAGATGGTCCAACCACCAGGGTGCTGCGGTGCGAGCGACAGCCCAATCCCTGCAACTTGGCTGCAGGGACGTGCCATCACCATAATTAATATATATATATATGGCTATGGATCAATACCTATTGATACCATTTTTAGGGGCATGAACATCCATTTACCAGCTATTTTGATGTTCACCAGGGGTACAAGGTTTTGACACACTGCCATATATATATATAACATCCACTACTACTACTACTACTACTACTACTACTACTACTACTACTACTACTACTACTAACTACACATCCATGGTTGATATTCAATACTCAAGATATGAGCAAAATACCGCTTAATAACATGATGGACTGTACAATACATACAATAACATAACCTTATATTAAAAAACATCAGATTCCCTCCCATCACCTTGAACTGAAACGCAGGCTGGAGAGAAGCTGTCCCATCACTGGAAGGACAGTGATGGGGATGGGAAAATCCTGGGGGAATCCATGGGGCATCATACCAGGGAGGCCATTTTTTGGGATGTTGACATGTTGAAACACACAAAAATGGGGTGTTTGGGCAGTTTGGGTACGGATCAAAGTTGAAGATCCAAGTTCCATCCATGGCATGACGACAGGTTTTGGTCACCATCCCATTTTTGGGTTACCCAATGCCCATTGAAAAAGGGACAGGGACCATTTGTTTTCTAAAGGCAGTCGTGTCACCAGAAAATGGTTTATGAATGTTTATGAAAAAGAGGAAACAAGATTGGTAGACTGCTCTGCACTGACATGCTACACCGTATATGTATCCCATACCAACTGTCTGTGTTCTGCGGGTGGATAACTATTTCCATTTATTTCCATTCTGCCGTGTGCTAAGCCATTGACCCATCCTGTTGTTGCTACTATCACTAATTATATGTTTATTTACATTTTCCTGAATACTGATCAGCTCTGCCCTAGAATCCTTGTAGAAACGTTGAAAACTCTATCAACCGGTTTATCTCCAGAAACCAGATATCTAGATGACCGGAGGACTCAGGACTCAGCCCTTCTCCGTGCAAGGAGACCTATCTCTCATCGATCAGAGCGAACGCCCAGAAGTGCACTGGTCTCCAGAGGCACAAGCAGTTGGGGTTTCAGCTGGCTGATGCTGGGTGATTGATGTCAATTTGTTGCACTTATACCATGTATACTGATGTATACTGTATATGTGCAGAGTAACTATACTGGTAGATATCTATGTAAGACGATGACTACGGATGACATGTGGCTCTCTTTTGACTTTGGACCAGGACGCGACATGTCCATATGACATGGTACAAACCAGCCAAGGTATGCCTAATCAGAGATGTACTTGTAGCCAACAATATCGACCAATGGGGGTGGGAAACATATGACAACCGGACACAAAAGCGATACGACCAAAATCAACCAAACCCAAATGGTATGTACAATGAGCAGCAGGTTTTGTAAGAAATGCACTTCTTGAATCTTCTTGAGCCAACATTGGGCATCCCAACAAAATTGCGGATATTCACGGCATGCAGGTGCTAGCCAAATGGCATGTTGAATTTTATGACTAGCATGTCAGATGTTTGTGTTGACAATTTAGTTGAAAAAAGGCGACTACTCGGGACCAAAAGATCGAACCATTTATTGGTTACCAGTGGGCTTCAAAATTGTGTCCCGATTATCCAATGGAGGCAAGGAGATCGCAGGGAGTGAGGTGCAGCGGATCAACGGGAATACGCCATATGTTGGGTCTGTTGGGCGTGGATGAATAATTGCTTGAAATCCTTAAGCCTCAACCGCCTCAACCCAATGATGTTGGACATGTTTGGCATGAGCCATCCAAAATTTTGCTCGTACCCAGTTTTGACCCACAGGAAACAAACTTGCTGCTCAAACCTGCCGGTACAAAACCAGGTGTCAACTTCTTCCAATTGGGGCGCATCAATTGCCTGCTTCCAAACCAAAAGTCCTCCCCCAGCTTTGTGGTTTCAACAATTTGGTTACTATTTACTATATATCTTTACGTACGAGTAGTCGACTCTGGAAAGTGGAGGGTAAAATTGAGGGCTGCCCATCCAAAATCAGGGTTAATTAGTCAATTGAATTCCAGGCAAACTTTTGCCAAGCTGCCCCACTCCCCTTAAAGAGAAGGAAATACCCTCAGCTGTCACAACAGAAAACGGTCTGATCGCTGCCCAAGGTGGGAGACTTAGAGAAGGTGGCCCAGTTCTCAGATTTAGACTACTGGATGGGCTCCACAGCCAAAATTAGTGTGGATGTCCCCCATGTTTATGAATTTTATTAGGAGCATCATTTACCAGGGAGTCCATACAGTATTTGGTACATGTCCAAGTCCATGGCTGTTTTACAGGTAATCGCATAACTTAACTGCGCTTTTGCAAAATGCAAGGCCATCAACTTCCGACAAGTCCTTCCCTAGGGGGTCGTTGTTTGCTTTGCGGGGGGACTGATATTTGTATTCAATTTATTCAGTTTTGTGCAGAAAGTCGCATGAAAACGAGACATGTGATATGTGTCGCAAAATCACTCCCAAGGAACTACAAAAGTCGGCGATTCTTGTATTAAGCCCCAACTTGTCCCAAAATAAAAATGATCTATAAGGTCTATGAATGGAATACGTAGAATTTGTGTTACTTGCCATGCGTCCTGGTACAAGTCCTCCATCAACCTAGATTCTTTTTGTATGTTTCATTTCACTGTGAAAGGTGAAGCCATGCAATTTTTGAGGGGAACTCAAACCAAACGAGCGTTATTCTAGGATATTCTAGGGGTGTTCCAAGTATGTTAAATAAACAACTCTAAAATCCTTACTCCCTTTCACATCAACAACTGGTGATGTTTTTTGCTCTATATGGGAGTGCTGTATGTCAAGTTCAGCTTCGGCTGAGGAGATCTGGATCAAAAGTAATGTACACTGAAATCTCATAACTCCCGTCTTCATTGCTTATATAGATGAATCCAGTGTTCTTCCTGCAATGTCCGTGCACAAGGCCAAGTTGCAACAAACGGCCACCCCTCGCCTACAAACGGCGTCCTCACGTGCGCCACCTGGGGTTGTTGAAAGAAATCCAGTAGGGTTGACTTCGTATGCTTGAATTGCTGTAGTTGTGTCCCATAGTATTGGGTAATCCATGGTAATCCCACCAAAAAATGGCTTACAGGTTGATAATCTATGTCAGTTCGCGGAAATCGATGGTTGGTGCATCGCTCCGCGCTTGGACTCTCGGACACACAAAAACACTTTGCTACTGGTCACGATCCCTTCCATCATGCGAGGAAGTTGAGTTTCAAGACGCCGCAAGCTACCTGAACAGCCAAATTTACATGGATACTTATTAAAGATTTACAAAGGCGGGAGATCCCCGGAATCCCTCAATTTGTTCATTAATTTTGTAAATAGAGGGACTGGAATCACTTGCCATATCACAGCAGTTGATCAGAGAACAGCTGCCGGCCTTTCTACCTCCCCTGGCAAGGAATCTCTGTGGCCACATCTTTCTCAGCGATTTCCTGTCGGTCAACGGTGCTGTCCTTGGTCCTGCCCTCAGGAAATGTAGGAACTTTGCCAGTTGAACAGAAGTGAGATGGGTATCAGTAGCTTGTTAAACCCACACATAGGACTGTCATTTAATACTATATATTGTTTAATATAAGGAATGCCAAAATTCTGTAGCTCCCTGGGTCTTGAATCTTTGGCCCATGCCCTGGCCACACTGCTGGCCACACTGCTGCTGAACCCTGCAAAAAAGTGATGTGCAGCAGAATCTTGGAAATTCCCAGTGTTTCAAGGGACTTGCCTAAATTTGGGGAATTTGGCATGCACCCCAAACCGCTTTTTGCCATGTCAATGTCCTGTTGCGCACGACTTCAGGAGTTGGAGATCGAACGAGAACGGCGACAGGCGGAACCGCAGCCGGTGGCGCGACTCGTTTCTTAGATGGTCAAGCTGATCAATCCGAACAATCTGTACTAGCCTAGCTGCATCTAACATCATCCAACTAGATTTTACCCGATCTAAGCCCGCACTAGATGTGCTATTTTTCTATAATTCATTATAATTCATTATATAATCCAATTAGGGGAATAAAGTCGGAATATGGTTTCATCATTTGTTTGGCCACCTTGAGGAAAACTTTGGTACAATTTGTTTGTTTTAGCATTGTGCGATATTTTAACATCTCAAAGTCCATAGTTTCAGCAGTTTCAAGATCATTTCCAACCTACAAGAAGTATATTTACATATTTATCCAACCCCAAGGGCAGTTTAAGCTATATATTTATGCCATATATAATATATATATATATATATTTATGCCATATAGTTGAGCCATATTTAGTTGTTCTTTTGTTGACCATTACGATTGGTGAGGCGGCGGAGAAGGAGCTCGAGGAGCTGCGGAAGAAGTTGGCCGAGAGCCAACGGCAAAGTGCGGCTGGGGAGCCCATGGCGACACTGTGGCAGTCGGGTGTTTGGGTGTTTTTTCCATGGGGAAATCCATGGGGAAATCCATGGGAAATCCAATATAAATCAGATATAAACTGTTTAAGAAATCCAAGTTACTTGAGGATTGTTTTATGTTAATCATAATCATAGCCCAGATGTAGGCCACGGTTTAAGGCTTCAGGTTTGCCACAGTAGTCACATTGCGGGGACCAGAGAAATGACAACAAGATCGGTCATTTCCAGGAGCAAACTATCATAAACCAAGCAGTATGTTGGGAGCAGGCCAAAGGTGGATGATGATGGATGAGTTGAGTATAATGATGTACAAACTGTGACTAGGTTGTGCGGTGTCCATGTTAAATGTTTAGAAGCTGCTTTTAGCTTGTGGTCTGTCTCCCATCAACAGTTTCCTGAGAATAATGATTCCAAGACAAATTAAATATATACATTTCAAGATATTTCAAGTAATTACTGTTGGTATTGAATTGACCAGATATGATTAGCCTTTCCATTTCAATCTCACTGTGACCATCCCACATTTGGAGTTACACGTGAATCACCATCCAGTGATCCAATGATGATCATTCCATCATCCCATTTGATCAACATTTTGCTGATCATATCCCAGAGTCCCAGGTGTTTGTCTTGGAAAAATCTGCACCATAGATTTGGGATGATTTGGAGGGAATTTTCCAGACTTTTCCTGTTGATTTTCCCACCAATTCAGAATGGCACCGCGAGGCCTCGTCGCAACCCAGCAATTCTGAGACCTCCAAACCCACATCCAAGCGGTCGTCGAAGTCCTGGCGCTAATGCCGTCGAAGCGGTTCACCAGAAAAAAATATGGTGATGTCGTATCATGTCACAGCTTCAGAATTGGTGCACCAAATAGATCCACAACTTTGACTATTTACTATTTGTTGATAAAAGTCAACCATTGAATGTTTGGGCAGTGCATTTGATGATAAGAATTGGCATAGTAGCTATTTTTATCAAGGCATGAGTAGAGTATCTACAGGCATGTGCACGTGCACATTGCTTGAATGCAAAGTTTGTTGGGAGGATTCCACCACCATTTGACCATTTGGGATGAATAACCTCACCGCCGTTTTTGGTTGTTGGAAGTGTATGGTACACGACAGATTGGCCCTGTTTAGGGCAAATGATTGATGACACACACTATAAACCTGAGTAATGTATAATAATTAATAATATTGATTAATATCGCATTAATATAATTATGATTAATTATGTGTTATGTATTGGACATTTCCATAAACATCATGACATGTGTCTTTTTTCGGCGGTTGGACCCAGCCAGTGAACCCAGTTCCCCCAGCCAGTTGAACACCAGCTGGTCGTCTCACCATGGATCTCCAAAGGCGAAAAATCACCAGTTTTTGGGGATATGAAAAATACCAGGAAAACTATGGAAAGCTGCTATTTTGGGGATTATTTGGAGGATTAGGTTGATAGCTATTATTATATAACTATTATATATTATTATATTATATTTGTTGCTCTATTTGGAAGATTAAGTTGATCATTTTTGATATTTTGATGTTGTAATTTTTTGTAATGACGCAATTTCTGGGTGATTGGTCCCGGCTACATCCATGTTGGAGCCCTAGTTTGATTGAAGATCGGGGAAGGTGAGCATCCAGTTGAGCATCCTCAGATAAAGTGTTCCTCAAGGCACCAGAGGTTTGACCCAATACTGATACTAGTATCTTGATTGAAACGGTTCGATAGATAATGATATCATATGATATCATTGTATATGATGTTATATAATTATTTGGATTCCTGTTTCAACCAATTGTTGATATTGTTGTACGCTGTACAGTATGGGCTACTCTTGCCGCGACAGCCTCGGTGATCAATGTCATGTGCATTGCTAGCCTTCATGCATTGACCATCACAACATCAAGCAATCGAGGGTCCACCGGCTTTGAGACTCAGGTTTTTCGCAGCTTTTGACTTACATTTGATAATCAAGGTTGATCATGACAAGCAGAATTTGCGAGTCTTTCATAGTCTTTCCATTTCTGAATGTATTGTTTGAACGTGTTTGAACAGGATGATTCATTTAATCCTAATGGACATGTTAAATTCAATGTAAAGCCATCTCACTGACTCAGGATGCGTGATACGATCAGCGAGCTTAAACAAGGCAGACCAGACACGTCACCATACAGAGTCCTTTGCAGCCCCCAGATAGCTGCCAGTTTTGATTTTGGAGCCAGAGTTGAATGAAGTACCATTGTACCATCCGTAGCCTGTGTCTTTTACCCATGTCCTACGGAATCTCCCCATTTCTGTGGTTTTCCACACGCCTGGGATGACCATAACCACCATGGACGAAGCCGATTCTCGACCACCGCTACTGGTGCGGGTGAAGAGGCCTGATGGATGACAGGTTGTTTCATGGGATGATCATTGATTGCAATGGAAGTACGTGTGACAATAATCCATACAATAAATATCAATCAATTCCAATCATGGATGTTACAGAAATGGTTGATGTTTATCCAAAGGTAATTTTCCACTAATTGTTCATGATAATCAACTTGGAATAGGTTGAAGCCGCTCACCAGAAGTTCTTGATGCGCCGCATCACCGTGAGCCCAGGCGCTTGGATGAAGAACCACTTCCAGAGATCTTGGTGGAGGACTTCCAGCATCTCAGCACGATGCAGATCACCGCAAACTAGATACACATGGACTGGATTCTTAAGAAACATGTTTGGGGAACTTCTACCGTATTGATCCCTTCGTTGTGACTCGGGGGTGTCAAAGCGTGGGTTCATCGCCCAACAGATTTTGGCGGGCCTTCATTATTATTGATTCTGATCTCAATTTATAAAATACTTGTAGTGTACCGTATCATCTGAGAGCATCGGATAACTATTGAGACCCCTGTCTTTTGGTGCCCAGCGGGCCTCTGAGCCTCATGCTGGGTCACTTCCAGGAGCCCCGGAAAGCGTCAGACAAGCGCTGGAGGCTCAGATACCTTATCAGTCGAGGGTCAAACACGGTCAAACACCAACCTGGATTGTGACTGCTGGTGGCTCCATAATATGCCCTCTACTGTGGGAGAATCTTGAATTTTGCTTGTTAACTTGTTTCTCCACAAACGATAGACAGGCACTGCAGGTAAATCAGATTCTCCACCTTCATGTCCCAAGAATGACAGTTGGTCCAGAATGTCATATTTGGCCCGTATGCCCATCAAAACCCTGAGGTGTGAGGCCAGATGCCACTGCTGCAGCCTTGCGATTAGTGGATTCTGTGGGGTGTGGCACCCAGAGGTTTGTGCTGCACGCCACCTATGCGGTGGGAGAGGTTAGGGGAACCTGCTCAGGATGACCGGTGATTTAGCCGATATCTTGAGGGCGTCGCCTATATAGGAGGCTAAACTGTCGGAAACAATTTTTGGTAAATCCAATAGCCGTGTATATTATATATTAGAAGATACTATAGAAGATATTGAGACAGGGTTCTAGTCCAGATGCTTTCATCGCTAGCCCACCGTCCCCGTCCCGGAGTTCATTGGGATCACCAGGGTCACCAGCTGAGGTCCCAGCAATGGCCCGACGAGGTTTTGAGCTTAGATCCACTGTATTTCCTACCTCCAATATGGCCCCTTAGCGGTAGATTTTATGAGGTATACAATCAACCAGGAAGCCGGTATGATCACAATGGGAAGTCCATATTTGAAGTTTTAAAAACTCTCCAAAGTGGAACATTCTTGGGATGAAAACAGCTTGCCAACATCCCTAGGATTGTGTTCCTAAGATCATCCAAAGATGAACTACATTTTCCATGCAATGATGGGCCCCAATCCCAAAATCCAATGGGCGCGACTGAGTAGTTCCAACCGCATCCTCATGACTGGGAGTTGGCCGATTGGAGTTGATCAGGGCCATGGCCCCCCAAATCAGATAGACAAACATCCTATTTTTTCATGATGTACTCTTTTCCATCTCTTTTTCACCTGTTCGATCCTTTTAGGGACGATTTCTACAGTAATAGTAGCTACCGAGGCCCATCATTCCATCATGCTTGTTTTCCGCTGGGCTCAGGAGTACGGTTTGCCTGCCAGTTGGTTCCATGCCGCAGCCAACGCCTCATGGCCTTCCACCATGCCTGAAGGACAGGCTGTCAATGCTGTCACGGCTTGGCCCTGTCTCTCCTGATATCTCCTGATGAAATGGTTTGTTTACGCTGTACTTCTCCTTGAACTACAATTCCTTTGTTGGTAGAATTGCTATGAATTGCTTGGGAAGACTGTGGAGAGATGTTCTTGCTGATTGCAGACAAACTCACCATGCAGCATTTACGTAGCAGTTCTCATCCTTGAACTTTGCTGCTCACCAGCACAGGATGTCTGCAAAAATTGCCAGCGGTCCCATCCCTTCACGAGGCAGCTCCGCACGATGTGTCGCATCTGACAGATCCCTGAAGCCAGTCAAATGGTTGTTCTGAAAAGGTAGCCCCAAATTTGATGGTTTATCATCATTTTCCCAATTAAATTGGTCATTTACAGTAAACCCCATACTGTACCCCATTTTTGGGTAAACCCATTTGAAGAAACAATCCTGGTCTGGACTGATCTGGAAGCCAATTCGCGTTAAAGCTCACTTGTTTGATCCCCAAGGCATCAAGACGAATGATTCAGAGGCTGGTACGTGGGACACGCATGGACAAACATCCAAAGACTTCATGATGGGTTGGTTCTAAATTCAAGAACGTTTTTCATTCACCAGCATGTTTGGCTGGATTCCGGCTGGATATGCTCTTAAGGTCGTAAGATGTCGTAAGTTTTCTTGCATCTTCAAATGTCTTATCGCTTGGGACCTGCAGCTTTCAGCGCACACACACACAGAAGATCACACAAGATGTCAAACACTTGCACCAGTTGGGTTAGGAACCACCGGTTTACCGCGTCACTGAGCCTTTCGGTGCGGATGACTTGAACATATGGGCATGACTGGCATGACTCAAAATTCAAGACCCCGGGGTCAATAGATTTTGATCAATGGTAAACCATTCGACGATTCCATGTTTGGGTACTGTGCCCAATCACTTGAGAAATATGAACAATACCATTGCCATACAGTACCCAGCAGTACCCCTTGGTCATTTGTGGTTGCCATTTGTATCCCATTTGTATCCATTCGTTGATTGTTAATTCCTCAGTTTGGATGGTGAATGCTGTCGCCAGTTGGGATGGTGGCACCATGCTCATCGATGTGGACCGCGAGGACACTGAGATGTCCGCTGTGCAAACTCAGGCGCGGGCTCTGCGGTCCTGCTGGGCTGGCAATGGGGGTTTATACGCTGTAGATATGTACGTATTCTATTTTAATATATATATATATTATATTATATATATTATATTGTAGTTATACATAGTCACATATACAACATACTTATGGCAAACAAAATACATCAAAATACAATGGATGGGACTGGTCGTATAAGCATGTAAACTAAGAAATGAGGCAAATCCCAAGCAACTTGACAAACCAGCGGTTGTGATGTATGATGAGGCCCCATGATCTTGGTTTGGTAGGTCGACAACAGCTGGGAGTCCAGATTTGTGCGGTTTGCTCTTATCAACTGCCACATGTTTGATGGCAAAGGATTTGCGTAAAAAGGAACCATTGAAATTTCTGACCAAAATTGTTGTTGTTGCGCTACACTGTGATTCTACAGCTTCCTCTATGTCACAGTTTTTACATGTTTTTACTGAGTAGTTCTACTATGTTCTACTATATAGTTCAAAGTTCCAAGATCATCGAATCATGCAACATATCAACATATATCATATATCCAAATTTCCCATGTTGTCCGGGTACCACTGGATTTTTGTGAGTCAACTCTGGACGCAGGAAGCGGCACCTGCCTCCTTCACCATCAACGGTGTGGAGATGGTGGCGACGGCAGCTCCTGCATCGTCGCTTGGATGAAGCATCCAAACCAGCCCAAAGTGGCCTGAATTGAGGTTCATACTGCTGTATAATGATTGTTTATAATTGTGTTTAATTGTTTATGACTAAGATGGCTTATAATTTCTATATGTGCAATGGTCAAAAGACGCTATGAAAGGCTTCAATTACGATCCGCCATCACTACTCAAAACATGTGATTTACTGTGTGTAGCGATAGGGGGCCTTGTGTAGCGATACCTCTTTTTA
>Ga0126342_10008580_pt1 | contig 18326 bp, 17 predicted proteins | sample Cyp1metagenome_FD_92528 | JGI IMG/M metagenome (GOLD analysis project Ga0126342, IMG submission 92528) | Coral microbial communities from Lord Howe Island, Old Settlement Bay, Australia - Cyphastrea 1 metagenome | ecosystem: Host-associated > Invertebrates > Cnidaria > Coral ...
CGTTCAAGCCTGCCGTTTGCCAGCCGTCAAATGCCTAGAATCCCTGGCGGCAGCTTCGGCGAGGCACTCTGGCGACAGGCATTTGTTGTTAGAGCCTTGCAGCCTGCCGTTTGCCTCCATAGCCCTGTGTTGTTAGGGCGTTCAAGCCTGCCGTTTGCCAGGCTTCAATGCCTAAAATCCCTCGCGGCAGCTTCGACCACGCACTCTGGCCACAGGCATTTGTTGTTAGAGCGTTCAAGCCTGCCGTTTGCCTCCATAGCCCTCTGTTGTTAGGGGGTTCAAGCCTGCCGTTTGCCAGGCTTCAAAAAATCCCTCGCGGCAGCTTCGACGACGCACTCTGGCGACAGGCATTTGTTGTTAGAGCCTTGCAGCCTGCCGGTTGCCTCCATAGCCCTCTGTTGTTAGGGCGTTCAAGCCTGCCGTTTGGCAGGCTTCAAACCCCCAAAATCCCTAGCTAAGGACCTCCAAAGAAATTTTAAGCCTACCCTGGAGTTCGTAAAGTACTATAGGCTTTAGGTGGTAAAATATTGGGATTGTGAGTGAGTTGGTCCTGATGTTTAGTAAGGGGTTAGCCCTTAAAGTGTATACATCACATCACACAGTGAGGATTTTACGAACTCTTAGTGTTGTTTTAGTATTCGGCATACCTACTGCCTCCAGCACAGAGATCACCAAGCAGCAAAGATCAGCAAAGAGCCGAAGAAGATGAATTTTGGTGGACTTTGGTAATTTTTTGATGGGTTTCTGGTGTATTTCTGGATGATCTGGTGGAATTCTGGTTGACTTTTCGGGGAATTTCTGGCGGATTTCTGGTTTGGTGGAATTCTGGGAGATTTTGCAATTTCGGGTGGGTAATTATTGATTTCTGGTTGAATTCTAGGCGGTTTCTGGTGGAATTCTGGCAAATTTCAGGTGGAATTCTGATGGGTTTCTTGGTGTTTTGTTTGGTTCTGGCGGATTTCTGGTGGCATTCTGCGTAAAAGGACCCCTTATCAAATGGCTGCAAAGGCCAACCCCCCTTGAAAGGGGGTCGGCGGCACCCGGGCGTTAGCCCATTTAGTTATATTTATATTTATTTATATATATATATATTGTTTAATATTATATTATATTATATTTATATTATATTTTATTATATTATATCATATTATATATATACACATACAATTATATACATATTTAGGTGTGGTATGTCTCAAGAAATTGGGTCTCAGGTGTTTAAGACTTCATTAAAACTCGGGGTGTATCATCGTTTTTCCAATATGTTCATTGAAAATGGCCGTGGAGTCAGAGCCAGGTCACTGTTTCGAACTTTCGTTCGCAGCTCCAGCTGGCCATAAAGCATCCTGGCCTCCTGGTGTAGACCACTGGTGGGGATATGAATAGTAACTGCCCAAAAAAGACGGTATCAGTTTGAAAGATGTTGTAAGCCAGTTGTGAGGGGGATGTCAATGGGATGAGCCGCTTAATAGGGATTTGCTGATTTTTTTCATGGGATGATCATGGAAGTTCATGGATAGTCGTGATTGTTGAATATGTTTGGATCCTTTGCACATTAATCAGTTGCAAAAAACAAACATGGCCAGCTGCAAATTGGGATGATCCTGTTTGATAGGTGCTATCTGATAGAAATTCAGCCAGCATACGAGTCAGTTCCCACATCTCTCCTTGCCAATCATCTCTGGGTTGTAGGAGAACTTGCCGCTTTCTCCAACCACGATGGTCTGCGCACAGCACAGGCAGCAATGGTTTGGAATGCTTCAAGTGCTCACTGAAACCTGCTAAGCCCTCGACAGGTTGATGAATGGTGCAACACGTTGTAAAACCAGGAGCCATGAACGAAGTGGATGTTGAAATAAAAGGATGAAGTAGATCGATTTCGGGAGTAGCCAAGGAAATGGATAATCCACACACAGTGATTGTGATAGTAGCAGAATGCTCGGCTGAAGGTGTTGAGACGAACATGTATGGTACATTGACCAACAAATGACACACAGCGCATGGCTGCGCACGGCGCATGGGCCTCACCCTCCTTGAGTCCAGCCGCTTTCAATGCCTCAGACATTCCTGTTGCCTGCCACCGGGACGGCCACACTATGCCACAAGGGAGTGCTGCAAGATGCTGCAAGTTATCACCACTCACCACGCATCCTTTTCCGTTCAGTTCTTGAAAATTCCGTGTCCCTCATGTGTGGGGAAAGGGTCATTTTTCCGTTCAGTTCTGTACGGAGCTGACACAAGTCTGATCATAACATGATCCAAGTGTGCCAAAAAAGGAACATGGACCCAACATGGATGTGTCACAGGTGTCTATTGCTGGGCGCCTTCAAGACCCGATTCAAGCGGTCAAAACCGCCCTCGAAGCTCCAGTCTGTGCGATTGGCCACCTAGAGGGGTGGATGACAGTCGACAATCTGCAAAGGGTGGAGGAGACACTGCAAATTAAGACACCCGTCGTGCAGAGATATTGATGCTTCTGGGACACAATACACAAGTAATTCAGAAAGGTTAGATGCCAAGGCCGTCCAACGTGGTAGTGGCTTCTTCCAGCACTCAGGAATCAAAGTCTAATTCCATGTTGCGGCTCAGATATTCAGAGATCCTGCAATCGCTTTGGCACAAGCCAAGCTGTCGCCTCCTCCACTTCGGGGTGGACCAAACGCCAAGCCTAAAAATGTCACAAGTCGCACTGGTTCTGAACCGCAAAATGAAAGAACCAGCTTCAACAACCAGCGACAAATATCAGTTGTTTTTTTGGGCGACATATCAGACATATTGGACCCAATCATCCATTTTGGCTGGTACTGATAGTGTTAGACTGAAATTGGATATCCCTAAATCCATCTGGTTGGTGCTTTCTCAGACATATCACTTCCTGGATGTTGGAGGACCTGATGTCCACTTCGTTGCTAGATCTGCCAGCGCAAGGCCTCTGCCACGACATCCCACTCCACACGTGCCTGTGATCAGTTTGATTCAGAGGGGCAGAGCAACGGGTTGGGATTCAGCGCCAAATACGGACTGGCAACATCTCGCTGCGCCCGATGCATCCGCAGGCTGGCAAATGTAGTGGTTTTCTCGGACCATGACAACACACAGCCCTAGATCCACCTGAAATCCACCTTGAAAGCTTGAAACATGGTGAGACCATGTGAGACCCATCACATCACTGCACCATCATACCACCCCAACCTGGAAAGGCGACTTCTTTCTGCGGCCCTTCGGGAGCTCCTGCCAAGCTGAGAAGCCGCTCCCGTATACCACATGACACCAACTCCAACAAACCAGGCAACTCAGGCAACTCAGGCAACTCCAACAAACCAGGTGTAACCAGGTGTCAAATGTGTCAGGTGACAGGTGTTACTCCATCCCAGTGAAGCGCCTGGTCCAACTTGATTGGATCGCCAATGGCCACCTCGTCCACATATTCGCCCATCTGCATCAATTCTCGCCTGAAACGTGTGGGAGTACAGGTCACACTGGATAATGTCAACCCTGGATGAATAAACCCCAAGCCTAGGCTGTTTAATTGGGAGGGTACCATTGAAGTATTAGATGAAATGACTATTGGAGGAGTACCCCCCTGACATTACAAGATGATACAATCTGACAAAGGTTCGGGTGCCACCACCATCACTCCCATTGGAGATATTGGAGCTGCTGCGCCTTCCAACAACGAGATCGGCATCTGCTCCTGGCGCGCCCTTGTCCTTCTCCTTCCATTCCTACACCGATGCTGAGATGCGGGAAATCAACCAGCGATGAGAAACCGAATGCCGGCAGGAACCTCGGACACCCTTGAGATTCAGTTGACATGTCTCGAAATTGCCATGGTTTCAATGGCCACGAAAAGGAACCGATTGATTGGAGGTACCTACCGTATATAAGGCCTATGTAAGGCCTATGTAAGGGAATATCCCATTGATGGTTTTGTGCAAAAAAACCAGCCACGTTCCCCGTCCTTTCTCACCAGGGCCTTGTGCCATCGATATACTCGTTCCATAAGTTCTTGCGTGTTGTACCTGTGGCCGCGCCATGGTCACATGGGTTGATAGGATATGGTCATCCTAGCGCTGGAAATCCTTAGTTACCACAAACATGTTTTTTCCCGGTGGTACAAGTATTACAGTCTGACCCTCCCGCATATTTGCACATAATGATATTTTGGACATGACACCTATGGACTATGGAATTATAAAATACTATATATAGAATCAACATGAATGAACAGTTTGGTCGACTATTGTATTGGTGACCGCAGAAATGTGTCAGCTGCTGCAGGTGTTTCCATTGATACCACCACGGTGTAAGGTGTGTGTGTGTGCTGGTGACAATGTCCGAGTAGCTTCCGGAATGCCAGAATGCCGGAAAAACAAATGTACTCCAAGCTGAATATAGAACAATATCGATTTTCCCCAGACTTTCCCAAAGAACTCTTGAACCAGAGCTTGTCAATTATCGTGTATAATTAGTACTCAAGATCAGATCTTTCAAAATGTTCAACAATAATAAGAAGTTTGAGCGCATACAATTGCCAATGGGTGTGTCTGAAACTTGGGTACACCCCAGAATAGCTATTTGATGGGGGAAAATGATGATAATCCAGTGGTTTGGGGCATCCTCTTTTCAAACAAACCCATTAAATGGGTACCCCGCACATCCCTGCCGCTGTGGCTCCCTGACATCGTCGCTGCAGAGATGTCGAAGACTCTGGTGTGACCACTCCGCCTTCGGCCGAGGCCCATGTGCGCTTGGGCGCTTGGTGTCTCTCAGCTATCAGGGCTTGACAAGGAACTTTACCCCAAGGTTTTGTGCAATGAATAAAAACACGATAAATGATTGTGTGAAACAATGTAAAAAAGTATGAATTATGATTCAAAAATTGGCAATAGTTGACACACAATGAATTTTCAGTTGCTGGCCTTCTCAGCTCGCGCATGAGTTCAGGCAGGCGCTCCTAAGCAGTCGATGGTTTGAACCTATTTGGGATGCTGAAATGCTGTGAGATGGCAAAGCTGTTTACTGTGGACCTTCATGAAGATGACAGAATTCTATCGTTGCCTCCTGAACCGTGAAGGTTTAGGGTCTCTGGATGTCTCTGGTACGCGAAAACCGGCCATATGAATCCATGGTGATATGTTGCTCCATACTCGTTGATTGATGTTATATAGCCGCTAATATCTATGTCCATAGTCTTGATATCAAGTATTTAAAAAAGAAAAAGGGTGTGTATCTGTATATCTGTACATCTGTATATAATAATATATATATACATATACATACATATATATACATATATATATAATAACAATAATAACAAATTTATATATATATATATATGCATGTGATTTGTATAGTCCATCCTGGTTCCATCTTCTGCATCTCCCAGACCTGCCTGAACCTCCGGTAGGTCGACCTTGTTGACCACAATGACTTGCGGTTTCAGGGCGACCTGGGAGAAATGCTGGGGCGACCTGGGTGCTGAATGGAGGGATTTTTTGAGATGTGGATATATGATGATGTAGATATGATGTAGATATAATATCATATATATATATAATGTAGAATATTAACTATATATTTATATAAATATAGGTGTATGAATTAGGATTTATTTAGATCATTTAGATAGGATAGTATGACCAAAATGACAAAACAACACTCGTTAGTATCGTCCAAAGTGATTTCATGGCCTTTTCAAAAACAGCATCAACTTGTCCATAAAACGATTCTACAAAAGCTACCTTTTGGATGAAGAACCTGCTAACCATTGAACCAGCCAGGTTTCATCATGGCCTTCACATGGCTTTGCGCGCCTGCGTGCTGTAGTTCTTGAGCTCGTTTTGAATCGTCTCGTAATCTCCAATTGGATCCTCTTCAATTCGAAACATGACTTACTGGTGCTTGTAGGGAATGGATGGGAATGTGGGAATGGGATGATTATAATAGTTGTTATGGATCATTCCCGAAAATTCCCTGCGTTTAGCACCAGTAAGATGACAACGAGCGACAATGTCCAGGAGGATTCCCATTCCGAATAAGTGACTATCGGACTTGTTTGCAACGCAGTGACGTATCGGAACATTGTTTAAAAAAATAATTATTAAACGCATTCGATGCTGATATGCATATGATTATTGTAATCACTATCATTACCATTATCGCCATTCTTATTAGTGGCATTATTCTGTTCATTATCATGCGCAATATAAGTCATTATTATCATCATTATTATTGGGAATATGTGGACAGCGTAGAGTTCCATGCGTGTTCAAATGAACATCAATAGCCCACCGCACCCTACACAATCCCCACCCCACATGACAAGACTACACAATGTATTGCGGGATATTGTGGGTTTCTACAAAAGGTGCATGGTATTACGAATAGGTATATTACCATTGTTATTATCATATATTCTTAGATGATTATTAAATCGTGCTATATAATGCTATATATATATATATTATATATATATATATTATATATCCTCAGATCATTCCACCAGAAACCACTCCTAACATCTCCTACCATCTGGTTATTTAACATAGCCATGGAAAATCACCATTTTTAATAGGTAAACCATCTATAGATGGGCCATTTTCCATGGCTATGTTAAATAACCAGATGGTAACCATCCTACACTCCTATCATGACATATGTTCAACATAGCGTGGTGGCGTCCTCCGAATCGCCGGAGATGACGTGCATCAAGCTCTGACAGCGCCTCAGAATTGGCGAGGTGAAATTGTGGAAGAGGAATGACTTACTGGTGCTTAGTAGGTGGATGGGAATGGAGGAATGGGATAATTATTGCTGGTTATTGTGGATCATTCCCGAAAATTCCCTGCGTTTAGCACCAGTAAGATGAAAAGGATATGTCGATGTGTCGTGTCCCGAGACTGCCGGTCCAGGTTCGATCGGTGAGGCCGAAGCTCTATATGCCGCAAGAAGCGGATGCCTCAGGGTCTTCGAAACAAAGTCCATTGCTAGTTCTGTTTCGTCTGTCCAGACCAGATAAAATGGGGGTTTAGGTTCAGGCTATGTGTGTAGCCTGACTTAATCCCGTACAAGTACAGAAGACGATCCTTCGACACTGCAGGCCACTTTTGATAAGTGATGATGAAGTCACCAAACAAAACTGTTCCAGCAATCAAACATACCGTGCAGCCCTGAGAGGACATTGAAATCTCTGTCGGAAACTTTGAGTTGAATACATCTTGCTTCTTAAACTCGAAGAATCTTGTATCTTTCTGCTAAATTAAGCTGGATTTGCGGATAAAAGCACAGCAAATGGTCCACACTGTCACAACTTGACAAATGAAATCTGTGAATTATTGTAAATCAGTCGTTTCATGCCCACAGCTTGCGAGCTTCTCAGCCATCAACAATACGCTTCAGTCTGCGTAAACTGGGATAACTGGGATGCAGGCCCATTCCACGGCCGTCACTTGCACCCTCAATGAGACCAGGCCTGGCAAAAACTGGACTAGTCCCACTCACCGACCTGCCCGATGGGCCCCTGATTTTCCTGTGGCCACACTTCCAATCCGAAGATTCCATAAGATTTCTTGATCCTGGGTATTGCTGTATTTCTTATCCAAAAAAACCTTCCCACGGTCAAAGAATCTGTGACTTGTGACGAAAGATTTGATGAATTTGATGATCTGATCGGAGCTCCTCACACTGCAACAAGATGCAACGTCAGCGTGATCTGCCATGAGGACCGCACACATCCACAAGGGTGAGACCGCCATGTACATCTTTCTGCCAATGACCTGGTGCCAGTGCAGGACCCTGGAAACATCATGAAGCATCTGGAAACTATGACATTGTATGTCTCACACGAGCGATTCAGGACCTGGAAGTTGTCTAAATGCCTGATAAAAACGTTCAACTGGCGATGCCCCCCTCATCATGCAGATTGATGTATCTGGATTCACTGATGGGAGATGGATGGTGGTCATTTGGTGCCACCCAGCCGCCCATCTATCCAGTGAGCATAGTGAACAAGTTGGTTACAATAGCGATGCAGCATGTGAACTTCTTCTACTTACTCCATCCAATCACCAACTTCCCTAACTAGGCATTACATGGTATTACTATCCCTTGTGACACTCACATCACGAGATAGCAGCCTTTGCTCTGTGTCAATGGTGGAGTGGTTAACCAGTCCCCAAGTTCCTGGCCCAAATTGGGCCGTGTGGTGGAGAAAGGGTACGCTGCGATCTTGGGCTTGTGGTCTGTGACCGCATTGAGCAAAGACCTAGGCAAAAAAACGCCAGGATCGGCTCTGAATTTTTGACACATTTTGACACCAAACACACTGAGTTTCTAGATGCCAACCTTCACAGCTGATGTCATGCCTCCACAAGTTCAAGACCTCCATGAATGAATCTGAGTTTCCCCGGCGACTTCCCCGCATTTGGCACGCCGATGATGCCAATCTCAGTACGCAGGGTACGCAGGATGCAGGCTTGGAAGTTGGAAGTTGCTGTTTTTGGGGAAGCTGACAGTGGCTTCAATAGGCTTCGAAGGATTCTCAATGTTGCAGCTTGCGGGGCATTGTGAAAAACCGTCTGTAAAGAAAAGAATTGTCGGCCTCAGTCACAATCGATTGAGCTGAAGACTAAAACTAAAAGATACTAAAAGTTTATGTTATAGATGTTTCCAGATTCATTATTAGGCTTTAATTACAAACATTGAGAAAAAAGTCAACACATGCCGAAGCACGCTGCAAAGTCCCAAGATGATTCGGCTTCGAACGTCTGAGATGATCTTCAGTTCCAGGTCGATCCAACGGCCGATGCCTACAGGACGTTTGGATGTTTCAAACAGTGACGATTCAGCAGATTCAGCAGCTAGACCGGCGAGGTACCCATGATGAAATGACTACCCGGCCTGACGGCCTGGTTTCTACATACAAAAAGCTATTGAAAATGATTGAAAATGGCCATAGAAATAGTGGATTGTCCCATTGAAAATGGTGATTTTCTATAGTTATGTAAACGTTTACCAGAGGGTAGGTGAACTGACACTGAAGAAGTCGTCCTATTAGCTTCTGATGGGAACTGCTCTCGTGAGCAACTGGGCTGCTCGACCAGTTTGCCCCTTGGTGAAGAAGAAGGGAGCATTATTCCTCAGGATCCAAAAGCCGATCAGGCACAGTTTGTCAGCAAGTTGAAGTGCATCATGTAATATGTAATTATATATGTAGACGACCAAATATTTCAATAATAATCAATCATATAGCTATATACTGTATAGCTAATAAATATCGTACAAGTAACTTGGAGACTCCAGCGAACACAAATCACTTGGATGTTTTTGTGAAGTGGCACCGCCACTGAGCGTCGCGTACGTATGGGTCTTGAAGGATTCGTTGCCCTTTCCACCTTTGCCGCCGCGGCAAACCTCAGAGATGAGGTGACAAAAAAAGTACCCCCGTTTAAAAGGGGGAAAGCAAATTACCTCTTAAGGAATGCTACTTTTCTATCTTTGGGGGTTGCTATACTATTCCGCTAACTCGTTTAGTACGGTTTAGCACAAAATCCAACAATCCGAAACATGCTGGTACAAGTTCTTTGAATACCCTACCTGCAGTCTCGTTTCCTGCAAACATGTTGAAAGGTGAACATTCAGCCCATGGCTTTGGCTACCTGCTTACCCGTGGCTGAGCAAAAGACTCGCAGCAGTTGGCCATGTTGCGTCAATTCCTTGGGGGGAAAAAAGCCAACGGAATCTGCATCATGAGCTGACTGTTGTTTCCTACTTGGTGGTTTCAACCCCTCTGAAAAATATTAGTCAGTTGGGATGATTATTCCCAATATATGAAAAAAAAATGTTCCAAACCACCAACCAGTTTCTGTCTGAACTCCAGCAATATAATGCCGTTTCATGAAAGTCATAAAGTCACGCTCAACTTCAGTCGACGAGGCATAGGTCAAACTTGGATACGCTAAGTTTTTGATGAAATTACAATTTACTGAAAGTTCATGAAAAGAAACTATACAAAATCATACAAAAGCCATGTGTATCCATGTGTCAGTTCTCTGCTTGCTCCTTCGGGCTTTTATTTTTCACTCATATTAATACTCAAAGCCAAGTACGGCAGAAACGAAAAGCTAAGCATAGCTAACCATCTAAGAACCTGGCCCCTATCAAACGACGCTCGGAGATGTCCTGCAGTTGGCAGTGTCTTAAGAAGCCCTTGTGGTGCGCAGAATCCGCAACATTGGGGAAACAACGCTGGGAAGGGCTCCCCGTGCTCCTCTCATTTCCTGACCCCTTCGTCGACTGTGTACATCTGTGTATCATCCCAGCTTTCAGACCTCGTCTCGGATGAGCATCTTCTCAAAGGGCACTTGCCCTCGGCGGACATGCGATGCGGTTGCCGTTCCACCGGTCAGAGATGATTTGACAATAATTGAATCAAGTATAATCAAGTATGGGGCAGGAACAACTGCAAGCTGCGAATACTGTAGGAGGATCCTATCTAAATCTGGAAAAACAACTCTAGAATCCAAAAGAAACTCACCAAATCTCATAACTCATCTTAGACTTGTGGCTGCTTCTATCCTGGAACGTTACTGGACGACTGTCAGTCATAGTCTTCTATGTGTCTCTGAGGTCGAGACAACTGGACTTGTTTTCACATCCTGGGACCCACCGTTCACGCACCCAGACTACAGTGCCTGGTGGCACCTTCCTTAGCGCAGCCAAGACTAACCCTATGGGCCCCATACACTCAGCAAGTTTCACCAAACTGAAGGGGTTGGTCGCTGGGTCTCACACAAGATCAAGTCTTTGCCATCCTTTCCTTTTCGACTGCTGCCCTCCCCAACCTGCACTGGAATGCAATGGAGATCTTACACACTTGGGACCAACTGCGGAATGTTGATCCATTTTGCACAGGGCTTTGCTCCTTTTGCTCATGAGATTTCATGACCGTACGTCGGCAGTGTCTGTCGGGCATGATTTTGTGCCAAAGGCTTGACCCATCAGGAGCGGACAAGGCCGTTGCCAGCGGCGTAGTGTCTGGCACGGTTTTGCGGTCCCCGTTCAGATTCATATTTTTCTGAAATCTCCGCCGCATTCAATGTGTAGCTTGTCTAAAGCCAAACTTTCGATCACTTGAAGTTCTGTTCAACACATTCCAACACCCTAATGAAAAGACTTCGCAAAAAAATGACGAATAATTGGATCCCATCTAATGCTTTGCAAAGTGCATTTAGACTGAACCAGGTCATCAAATCCAATGACAAAATGAAGCACGTCGCCAGGATGATCACTGTTTTCACTGCGGTTCGCACGTTTGGGCGTTGAACTGCTTCAAGGTATTGGACATCGGTGCATGACACCTCGTGCATACTTTTCTGGAAACAAAGCAGCCACTTAAAAAAACTCAGATTCCGCAAGGTATGTTACCGGATGCATCACACTGCTGAGGAGAGTATTCATTGTTCGGATCATAGAAGTGCGTCCAAAAGTCGTTGTATATTATCGTCACTGGTACGCAGTTTATACAAGTGATTTTAAAAGATCTAAGATGAGTCTGTCAGTATTCAGATTTTTCCATATCGAGGAAGTTTCAAAACAGTGCTGGCGAAGGCAGGTCTGAATAGGTCTGAGGAGCTGCAAATACACATGTCCTCCATCACCACCATCTCCACCATCAGGACCCATCAAAGGCATGTTCCTTCCAGTTGACAAACGACCAACACCACCATTTGCTTGTGACATCTTGTGACAAGTGAAAACCTGCGAGACATCGAGAAATCATCTTTAGTTTGGTTTCCAACTCTATGACTCTATGTTTGATCATTGTCTGGTTGATGCAGGGCGAAACCAACAAGTTATTTTGCTCATCTCAGCGCTGAATGCCATGAAGATCCATGAAGCATGTACCCACCCAAGAAATGAACCTCCCACGATTTCGGTCGTGGCAATTGAAGAGTCCCAAGTTGAAAGGGAAAATCATCCACAGCAAATCATCCAATCGTCTAAGTCCTGGAAATCGTGGACCATCGGCCCCTGAGACCCCCTACATCTCTCGGTGGAAGGACTTACACCCATTGCCTCGACATGGCCACGAAGCTAGGCTGCGGCCAACGGCAGGTGCGATACCATGGCACCAAGCAACAGCAGGTCCGATAAAACGACGTGTTGCAACACCTGCCTCCCTTGCCAGACCTCACGAAAATCTTTGCAATGTCCTTGTAGTCCCAGCCAGGCTGATTCCAAATCATCACACCCTCAGCTGAAACCGATTCTGGCAGAAGCAGCTTGCTGAAACCATGTGGAACAAGAAGACCATCATATATTGAGCTCGAACTCTATCGAAACCCAGGGTCCACACTACAGTTCCAAGACCCTGTTGAATGATGTTTAAGGAAATTCTGAAACCTCATCAATAAATATCAATAAAGCATTAACTTCATCTTGATTTCGCAAGGAAATCTGTCGAATGGCTCCAGCAAGAACCATGGCGCCATCTAATTGAGCCCTAGCTGGGATGGCTGAGCTCAGCACTTTCTCATGTTCTCTACCTACCAGAAAGCCACAAGCAGTCACAAGCACATAATGTCAACCCCGGATTAATAAACCGTGGTTTATTAATTATGGGGTACCCTCCAAATAGTCACAATATGGTACATAAATGGTAGCCTCCCCATTAGTCACAGCCGTAAACGGGGTTTATTCATCCAGGGTTGACATCAACTGACATAAACCATCAGCACAAATCACCAGGGACGACAGGATCACTGTTGGCCAACAGGGCCAAGTTGCCACGCCTGTCTTCAGCAAGGTTTCCTGGGCGCGTGACGCAAATTCCATCCTTAGCCATGGAAGTGTCTCGACAGAAAGTTCACAAGGCTCAGATGTACATTGGAACATATTGGGATACCCTCTGGTGAACTAACATAGCAATGGAAAATGGCCATTTATAGTGGATTTTCCCATTAAAAATGGTGATTTTCCATTGCTATGTTAGTTTACCAGAGGGTAATTACCTCTGAATACCATGCTGCGAAACGAAAATGTGTAAACTCGTTCGCTTCAAGAAATCGAGTAGAAACGCTGCATACTACCCTGCAATGGAAAGGTTCAGCTGAGCAGCGATCGATCAGAGTTGGTGACTCCAGCAGCTCCAAATGTATATCATCAAATAAGATCCACAATATCAAACTGGTTGGTGGTTTTAACCATCTTGAAAAATATTAGTCAATGGGAAGGATTATCCCATATTAGTATGGAAAATAAAATTCAGGTTTGAAACCACCAACCAGCAAATGATCATCATCATCATTCATCTCATATCATCTCGGTGAGATCAGGCTACTTGGAATCGTCCACATGACATTTGAAGATCCCACAGACCTGTTCGATCAACTGAGCGCCCAAACTCCATATCCACATCATCTTGCACAGCAGGCGATCGCTTGGTTGTCTCAGTTAACTCCGCTTTGGCACCTCGGACACCAGGAGATCCCAGAAAAAAAAACCGTAAAAAACATTGAAAAAAAACAAAACTCAAAGCTGGGATCAGAGAAATCAGAGAAATCCAACCCCGCAACCAATGTCCCGAGGTATCCCGAGGTATCTTGAGGTGTCTGATGGTCTTTCTCAGCTTCCGGGCGTAAGGAGACACTCCGCCGGCTTCGGCTCCCACCTGCCAGCCCCCCTGGGGACACCGGGAAGTTCTGTCGCTTTGTGAAAAATACATGGGAAATACATGGGACACCCAAAACCGAGTGGCTTATCACGGTTTATCACGGTTTATCATCATTTCCGCCATGTGAATAGGCTCCCCAGTTCCTGCAATCCACAGCCAAGACCGTCCTGCCAGGAGAAGAAGTGCGGCAACCTCCCAACCTGGCGTAGACCATACTGCCCCGACAACTTGCCTTACATTGGTGAATCAAAGATAAACAAAGGTACGAGTAGCAAATCATTGAAGAACGGAGAGCTGCTTTGGGATTTGGATGAGATCGAGTTAGGCGCAAGATGAGGGCAAACATGAAGTGCTACGGCATCTGCAGAAGTATATATACTTCATTATACTTCAGAAATGCCGCGACTCAGCATTGGAGGAATGACTGAACGTCTGCGCCAAGTCAAGGTGCTTGCCTGAGCGTTCACGTCCTTGAGGAACTCGCCAACGCGGAGTCGACGAGTCGACCTGGACCGTCGCTTGGTCGGGTCCCTTCTGCTCCAAAGAAAAGCTCAGGAATGCTCTACAAAGAGCCCAACGGTATGAGCATCAGAAACAGATATGCAATCAGATTCTGCGTTACAAGTTCAAAATGCCATCGCAAACATACCGCCGCGCGCACAAATTCTCATAATCCCATTTTCATCGTGACGCTTCTGCCGAGATCGGAATGCCAACTCCGGCCTCGCGATGGCGAGGTACTCTTGAAGCACTCGCCTCGATTGTGAAGCCCGGACACTTCAACAGTTGAGCACCTTTGAATCATGAAAGTTGATTATTGTCCCAACCTGCAAAATGTTTCGTGACCGAAAGTAGACTTCGCTGGGTTGCCCCACCGTGCTTACGAAGCAGGGATTTAGGCCTGACAGGCCTGACACCGCACTGCGTGCAATTCTCAGTCTCAGGGTCCATGATGTCCCCAACGTGATTTTCAAATGGCAAAGGCCTGAAATTGTCCCTCCAACTCAGATCAGAATGTTGGAAAACCCGAGTGCTGTTTTATGCTGCCAGCAAGAGCGATGCTATAGGAACATTCCATGCAATCATTCATGTGGCAAAATCCCATCCAGCAGGTAGCTGAGCATATTATCTCACCTCATCTCAACACAGACCTTTTGCGGCGGAAACGTCACTTATCGTTTACCCCTTCAAGTATCTGCAATTTCTTGAATCAACTTGGGTTGCATTCTGGAGACCTCACAAGATTCGGCCAGTGCATGACAGGCCTGCATCAACCATGGTTTCTGCCAGCATAACGAGCAATGCAAGTGGCTGATGTTTTTTTGGTGTTGCGGCTGGCTACATAAGTGCTTGGGTCAGCGTGATGCCCTCAATGGAAAATGGCTTGAGAATAGAAGTTCCGATACCCTACCCTAAGGATCCCAACGGTGTTTGGGCAAGTACTTCAGGAGCAAATGAGATCGAAGAATTGAAGGTCCAAGTATAGAACCAAACTACAGTTCTTGAAGACTATATACGATGCTGACGTGAAGTCCAAACTAGGAGCAAACAAATCATGGCAGAAACCTTCAATCTTACATCCCAAGCCTTCCCGCTCAAGTTTTCCTACATCGCAGGCCTTTCAAAAAAAAAAAATTAGCACGTTGAATATAACGAAAATTATGCGAAATCAGCATCATGGAAGACTCAAAGTTTCCTGTGTTCACCTGCCAAGCGTTTGGTTTGAGAACCGATACATTAAATTGATGCAAAAAAAAAACGCCATGCCGTGCACGAAACCTTTTTATCGCTTTGGCATGACCATTTGAACGAAGCCAGCCTTAGGCAATCAGCGAATTCTCTCAGATTCACAGGCTACCGATGTGGTCCTCCCGTATCCTTCCTGACCTTGGTGGTCTGAGATACGCACCAAAGGTTGATGCTGTGGTGGACCCATGGCTTGTCGCGGGCAATAGGACACTGGGAACCTCAGGTGGTCGAACAAAGGATTTATGATTCCAAATTGTCCTTCAGAAACCTAGCTACAAGTTACAAGACTACTGTATCTAATATCTACAGATAGTGGTAGAGCTCCTTCTGCTTTCAAAACATCGTTTTGAGAGGAGTTCGGGAGCAGCCACTCCCTGGCACAAATCAGCCATGCAAAAGGGCATATTGACCCCATGAAGAAGCCTTTCCTGGAACTATCAAGCTGCTGCCACTCTACCAGAGGTAATGGCAATGAGTGCCATGATCAACTATCTTCGCCCCTTTTGTAAACTTTGGTGGATGAAAAATAAACCAAAAGATATATCAACGAATCATGAATCATGACCAATATAAACAAATATAAACGGTAAATCGAATATTTAAACAACCTACAATAATCCAATAGCCAATATCAAATAATTATTGTATATCAATAATGTATGTGTATATATATATATGCTCACCCCCCACCAGGACCTACATTTTTTTAATTTCATTGACTGTGTCATTGCAAGGTCAACCATGTGCTATCTGCCAAAAAAACAATGCATTGGAGTTTTCACATCCCAAAGTAGGTCACCCAAAGCTTTGTTTTTTTGGTTTTGTTTTTTTTGTGTGTGTTTTATTGTTCCCTAACAGCGTAAGCTCATGGGGTCTTCAGCCCAGAATAGCTCCCGTGTGCACTGGTGCAGGAGCCGGATCAGGTTCAACGAGGTTCCGGAGAAGGTTCCGAAGGTTCCGGAGAAGGTCTAGGAGAATTTGGTGCAGAGCCAGGTCAGCTTCAACTGGGTTCCGGAGAAGGTTCCGGAGAAGGTTCCAGAGGCTTTGGCGCAGAGCCAGGTCAGGTTCAACAGGGTTCCGGAGAAGGTTCCGGAGAAGGTCTGGGAGGCTTTGGTGCAGAGCCAGGTCAAGTTCAACACGGTTCCGAAGAAGGTTCCGGAGAAGGTTCCGGGAGGCTTTGGTGCAGAGCCAGGTCAGGTTCAACACGGTTCCGAAGAAGGTTCCGCGGAGAAGGTCTGGGAGGCTTTGGTGCAGAGCCAGGTCAGGTTCAACAGGGTGCCGGAGAAGGTTCCGGAGAAGGTCTGGGAAGCTTTGGTGCAGAGTCAGGTCAGGTTCAACAGATTTCGGAGAGGTTCCAGAGAAGATTCCAAGAAGCCTTGGTGCAAAGCCAAAGTCAGGTTTAGCGGGTTTCGGAGAAGGTTGCAGAAGCCAAGCCAGGTCAGGTTCATTTAACTCACGGAAACCCAGCTGAGGTTTTTCCAGCGCTTGGCTTCGCAGCACGTTTCAAAAAGATTTGTAAAAATAAAACGTTGCGGCTGTTGGGGATACCGCCGAAGCTTATTTTGTTGAAACATTTTATCCTTGGAATCAATCCAGATTAATCCAAGCCAAATCTGATTCATCTGGCCTCAAAGGCATCATGTGTCAAACCATAATAAAAAAAAAGTATTGTATGATATTGTATGGTGTTCCTGTCCAAATAGAGGGCAGCTGGGTTTCTTTGAAAGGAGTGTCGCAAAGAAATGGTGTGATTGAAAGGAATGCTACATATGTGCAAAGAAATTGTATGATTTTCAAACAAACGTAGCCTGCCACACCATATGACGTGCCAAGAAGCATCACACACACTCTCTCTGGAAAAAACATTTTCACACCACCACATGTTCCATCCCAATCTAGAATGAACATGTCTCAAGCAAGTTGCTAGCAAGGCGCGGCTTTATTGGTCTTTATTATATGGTCATGCTTTGACCACCGACCACCGCACAGCTGAGCGACTAAAGGCCATGTGGCACCACCGGAAAGTGAAGCCAGCACTCAGCGAGATCTTGCTACCATCAGGTGAGCTCGCAAACCTTTGGCTAAGTGCTTGCAGCAAGGGCTTGCAGATCACAACCCATCTAAATGGACGAACTTCCATCTCCACAAACTCAGGTGTGGAGGGATCCCACTGCTGCACGAACTCCTCGAAATGCGATTCTGTCTGTCTCCAATGCTCAGTGGCTTCACCATTTTCCTGTCTGGCAAGGATCTAGACATGGTCTCCACACGTGTTTCTGCGAAGCTACTTAATGAAGTTCTTAATGAAGTTCTTCTGAGACGGCCCGGCAAAAAATGAAGGGCACAATGTTGACATAAACCTAAAGTTATCACATGCAGCCGGATCATTTTTACTGCATTGAAATTGAAGATTTTCTGGCCAGGAGGAAGCAGGACCATGACTAATTGGACAAGCAATCCTAAACCCCAGTCCTGCTACAGTCGCATCAGGGTTTAGGTTACCCTTTAGTTTACTGCAGGGATTGTGCACGAAGATTTGAAATGTTTGGAGCAATGCTTAGGGTCCGAGTAACCTCGAACCCAGAAACCAATTCACATTTCCGAAAAATCTACTGTATTCTGACTGTGCTAGAGACCGTCTTACATATACTACCCACCCTCCTGCCACGACATTGTTTCACAGACGGTCCAAGGGCTAAACTTCCATCTCGCGCAGTCAACTTCCTACATACCTAGGCGTGCGAGCGCACCATTGAAAAAACAACAGACATACTCGCATATCTCTCACGTTGTCTCCGCTTGGCCCATGTGGCCCATCCATCCTATCCTTATTCCCTGCCCTCAATCCCCCTACTTGCCATTCCTCCTGTTCTTCACGATCTGCTCCAACGGGCATGCAACA
>Ga0126342_10008581_pt1 | contig 18325 bp, 15 predicted proteins | sample Cyp1metagenome_FD_92528 | JGI IMG/M metagenome (GOLD analysis project Ga0126342, IMG submission 92528) | Coral microbial communities from Lord Howe Island, Old Settlement Bay, Australia - Cyphastrea 1 metagenome | ecosystem: Host-associated > Invertebrates > Cnidaria > Coral ...
AAATAGGAGACAAGACCTCTAGAAGGCACACCATCCAATACCCAGGCGGATACAAGCCTTAAAAACCCCTAACAATATACTGTTAAAAAAAACAACAAAATCAAACCACCCGCCACAAAGGGAAATTAAAAAAAATAAAAAAGGAAATAAATTAGGAAATAAGCAAAAAAAATAATAAACAAAATAAGAAACAAAGGAGACAAAACCTCGGGAAGGCGGACACCCCATCCAACACAAACATAAATATAGGAAAACAATGGGAAACAAGGGGAGATAAGACCTTGGGAAGGGGGATATAATATCCAAAACAGGCACACATATGGGAAAACAATAGGAAACAAAAAGGAAACAAGGGCTCGGGAAGGCGGACACACCATCCAACAAAGGGAAAGATAAAAAGAAACAAGGGGAAATAAGGAAAAACAAGACCCTCGGGAAGGCGGACATACCATCCAACAAAGAGAAACAAAAAGGAAAACAAGGTGAAATAAGGGAAGATAAAACCCTCCGGAAGGTAGATGCACGATACAACACGAAGGTAAATACCTTAAGCAAGCAATAAGAACCCCTAACAATTCATTGTTTAAGTAAAAATACAAAATAAGACCGCCCGCCGCAAAAAGAAACAAAAAACAAACAAATTAGAAGACAAAATAGGAGCCAAAACCTCTAGAAGGCTCATCATCCAACACCCAGGTAGAACCCTTAAAAAAGCCTTAAAAATCCCTAACAATTCATTATTAAAAAAAAATGCAAAATCAAACCGCCCGCCACAAAGGGAAAATAAAAAAAAAAAATAAGAAACAAATTGGGGGGGAGAAAAAAAAAATTGGGAAATAACTAGGAAACAAGGAAAACAAAACCTCGAGAAGGTAGATATACCATCCAACACAAACATAAATATAGGAAAACAATGAGAGATAAAGGGAGATAAAACCTTGGGAAGGGGGATACAACATCCAAAACAAACACACATATAGGAAAACAATAGAAACCAAAAAGGAAACAAAATCTCGGGAAGGCGGACACACCATCCAACAAAAAGAAACAAAAAAAAGACAAGGGGAAATAAAGAAAAACAAAACCCTCGAGAAGGCGGACATACCATCCAACAAAAAGAAACAAGAAGGAAAACAAGGGAAAATAAGGAGAAACAAGACCATCGGAAAGGCGGACATACCATCCAACACGAAGATAGACACCTTAAGAAAGTAATAAGAATCCCTAACGATACATTGTTTGGGGAAAAATCTCAGTAGTAACTTTGGGGCGCAATTTTCGGGAGCCGTTTCAGCAAACAAATTTGCAAAATCGCAGCTTTGGGGCAACAGCTTTAGAGAGCCCACTTTGGGAAGCAGTAGCGGTAAGCACCTTTGAGGAGCAACTTTATACGGCAACTTTGAAGAACCGCAATTTTAGGGAATACCTTTGGGGAGTATAGTTTAAAACGTAACTTTGGGGAGTAATTTTCGGCAGCAACTTTAGGAAGTAGCTTTCCGGAGCCGTCCAAAGCCGCTTTAAAGAATAGCTTTAGGAAACATGTTCAAAAACAAGTTTAAAGTATAACCGCTTCGGGACAAATGCTTTACAGAGGTATTTTAAGGAACAACTTTAGGAAACAGTTTCGGAAACCATTTTAGGAAGCAATTTTGACAAATTTTCCGGAATTTTTAATTAAATTTAAATATAATTTATATATTTATTTAATTTTTTAATATAATTAAATTTTTAATAAAAATAATTATAATTATATATATATATATAATTTATATATATATAGAGCGCATGCAGCAGCTCAAGCAATACACCCCACCCCACCCCACGCGTTGGTATCGCGTAAGTGCATGCGCAGCTTAATCTAACATAATCACACCCCAGCCACCCACCCCACCCCATCATGCGTGGTATCACGTAAGTGATCCAACGCAATCACGCCCCATCTCGAGCGTGGCATCACGTAGAAGTGGGCGGTTTGATCCAACGGTATCACACCCCACCCCACCCCATCCCGAGGGTGGCATCGCATAAGTGCATGCGCAGCCTGATCCAACGTTATCACACCCACCCCACCTCACCCCATCTCGAGCGTGGCATAACATAAGTGCGCAGCTTAATCCAACGTTATCACACCCCACCCCATCTCACCCTTTTCGAGCGTGGCATCACAAAAGCGCGCAGCTTGACCCAATGTTACCAGACTAGTACTTGTTACCAGACTAGTACTTGGTGTAGGATTAGTTGCGGAACGTTAGAGACGGTAGTTTCCAAATACGAGTTGCGCAAGAAGAGTTGCGAAATACGACCAAGTAGTTGCGAAATATATCGAAATACGACCAATTAGTTCCGAAATATTTGTTGCGCAATCCTAGTTGCGCAAGAATAGTTGCGCAATACAACCAAATAGTTACGCAATAAGAACGAATAGTTTCGCAAGACTAGTTACGCAATCCAAGACATTTTCGCAATAGGACTTTATCCGCTCGACCATAGGAGGAAAAGCCGCGGCTAGGTTGACTGGCTATGGCGGCCTGCAAAGCACGAGCATGACTTTCCGCATGGCGCTCTGCGTGGCACATTGCGTGACTACCTATATGACACTCTTTACGGCGCTCTGCGTTGCACTCCTGTATCGCGCTTTGTAAGACACTTTGCAAGGCGCACTGCGCGGCACTGCGCGGTACTGCGTGACACCCTGCATGGCTGGCATTGCCAAGCACACTCCTACATGACTGCTACATAACGCACTCCGTGGTGCACTGTATGGCTCTTCCTGCAGGACACTCTGCGATGCATGGTTCCTTTTTGCACGGCGCTCTACCTGGTACGCGTGTGGCGCAAGGCTTGCATTGCATTTTGAATGGCTGACGCTGCATGACGCTCTGCGCTGCATGACACTCTACGTGCGCGGCAAGTGCATGGCATGCTGCATGGCATTCTGCATGACAATGCACGGCACCTGGCATGGTACATTGCATGGCACCCTGTGTGGTGTGTGGCACTCTGCATGAAACGCAAGGACAGGAGAAGAAACGTACCCAGGACTAGACGAGTCCGTCAGTGGCTTCGGGTTGACACTAAACCTGGCGCCCTTTCTTTCTTTCTGTGGTGCTCCTTGACACAGGCACGGTAGGGAAGGGGCCTCAGGGTGACCTCAAGCTGACGTCAACGTAGCCTGATCTCATGGTGGCCCGAAGGTTACCTGACAGTACCTGAAGCTGGGCCCAAGCTGACTTCAAGCTGACCTCACTTCAAGGCGACTTCGAAATGACTTCAAGCTGACCTCAGAGCCTCAGGGCGACTTCAAGCTGACAAGCTGACTTCAAGCTGACCTCAAGGTGAGGGTGGCTTCAAGCTAAGTCTCGCAGAATTGCTTCGTTTTTGATGTTGTCAACTTCGGAAATTAAGGAAGTCTCGCAGACTTGCTTCGTTTTTGACGTTGTCAAGTTCAAAAAGTGAGGACGTCTCGCAGACTTCTTGCGTTTTTGATGTTGTCAAGTTGAAAAATTGAGGACGTCTCGCAGAATAGTTTCGTTTTCAAGCTTGCGGATAGACAGATAGAGTTACAAACAGAGAGATGGATAGATAGACAGGCAGATAGATAGACAGAAAGAGAGATAAACAGGGATAGATAGACAACTGCAACTACACCACCCTACATTACAACAACAACTACGACTACATTACACTACATACACTACAACTACAACTTTCAACTACATTACAGCTACAACTACGGTAACTACATTTAAATATACGGACTTTTAAATATACGAACAGGTATTTTGGACTACCTCCGGGTAGGTTTTCCTTGGCCCGCCCGGCCATTTAAACATACGGAATCCAAGTCATTTAAACATATATGGCAGCTACATTTAAATATACGAACTGGTGTTTCATACTACCTCCGGGGCCTCGCAGTGTGGCCCGCCCTCCATATATTTAAATGTCGCTACCGTAGAATTCAAATTCACCTTCAACTACTACAACTACAACTACGCTACACCACAACTACCCCTACCACCACGGCTACAAGTAGAACTACAACTACACTCCTCTACAACTACAACTACAACTGCAACCACACTGAGCAACACTACAACTACAACTACAGCTACAGCTACACTTCAACTACAATTACTACTACAACTACACCACACCACACTACATTCAGCAGCTGTGGGCGAGGTAACCACTGCAACCACTCCAAAGAGCGCAGCTCCAACCACCCTTCGGTCCATCAGTGGATTCGCCCTGCCATCCATGCACAACAGCTCACCTTGCCTATAGTTGTCTATCTTTGAAACTTCTGCCACTGCCTTTCGCGGTGCTACTGGTAAATTTTAAAATAAAGAATAAATAAGAATGTAATTTAAACGATATAAATATACACAAATATCTAAATATATACATATTATTTTTTTTTATTTTATTGATTTTTATTTAATAATAGAGATACAAATTTTAGCCCAAATATTGTGGGTGAATTTGGTATAGGTCTCATGGAGTAGGAGGAGCATTCGGACCCTCAGTTAAGCGGTCGAAGACCCAAAGAACGCCGTACAAGAAGATAATTGAACCAATAATGACCTGGCCAAAAAAAGCGGAGTATTTGGAGGATGCTCTCCCATTTAGAATATGTGATTTTTGTAAGTGGTTATTTTACCATGTTAATCCACTTATACATGGGATAACCCAAGTTGGGGGACTTACTAACCAGAGTTTTTGACCACTAAGTGGGATGATCCTCCACGGATGAGTAGCCGCAGAAGATGCAGCCAATCTAGAACAGCTGCTCTTCTCAACTTCCACATATATAAAGTACTTTGAAATCTGACGACTCAGAGGCTATAGCTGTCCTCCAAAGAATTTTTGAATAGATTTTCTCCATCACAACTAGGAATCAATACCTAACAATGCCATCCTGGCACAAGGACGTCTTGGAGGGCCCCAACAATTGTCCGGTTCCGATGTGATCTTTAAGTCCCCCAAATTGGGGAAACATCTGTAACGTTGCCAGCTGCACCGTGGGCACAGTGATTTCATCTGCTTCTGGGGTCAGCAACCTGGCGACACGTGTGAAGGAGTGCTGTGTCATTTACCAAGAGCTTGACAGAGCTTAACCTAGCATGCGAGTATGGCCCAATACACTGACACTCTCCCCCTACTTTTAGACAAGGCTGAATAACCATCTCTGAGGCACTACTGTGGCATATATGTCCAGAGCCACTGGGGGCATCATCAACACTTGCACTATGCCTTTGAGAGCACCGGCAGATTTGAATGAGCCAAACATACTTCGCCAATGGCCAAGCTTAGCAATCCTCCCCAAGTAACAATAAAACCTGCGAATCAGCCATTTAGAACCCCCCACTCAGAGGGGTTGAACAAACTGGGCTCCCAGACCATTCATCAAAATTGAAATTGGGATCAAAGAAATTGGGAATTTCCGCAGCAACGGCAGCCTGAGGTGCCTCGAGATGACAGGTGGACATAGATGGACCTTGTAGGATTACAAGTGAATGGCGCGTAACGTGTCATACACGACCTTGGTATCAAATGTGAGTGAAAGACGTTTCACAAAGCCTATCCATGTGGGCTGCTTTGCGATAGAAGTTGGCACATGTCTTGGAAACCATACCGGTTGCAGGGTCCGAACCAAAGTGAAAATCATTGGAAGAAATAGCGAAACAAATACCACAAGGGTCTTGGGTCAGCATACAGCAAGGTGTCTTTTCTTGATCGTGCCATATTTAACTAGTGAGAAACGCAGTCGAAGATCTGTAAGGAAGGGAACTCACAGAGCTAATGTGGATTCCTGTGAATACTTCTATGAAAATATGGGGCCCAATTGACTCAACTTGTTGCTCAAAGTCGATAGAAAAAGGACTGCTTAAGGTTGCATGCACATGTGACAATCTCTGCTCGATGCTGGTTCCCCTCCTTCTGACACTCATGTTCATCAAGGCTTGCTGTGCGCAGGCAAATGTGCTTGATACTTGATACACATTTGGCTGCAAAAGGCCAGCATGTATATCATGTAATCCTCCAGTAAAAAAAGTTTCATGAACAATTCATATTAAATTCTGCCGCTTCTCCCACTTCTCCCCTCAGTACAGTGGCTAACCACACTGATTTCCTTTACAACACATGTGGCAAAGCCAAGAATACTAGCGTACACCGTCTACCATCCCCCAAACTAACATAGACCCTGCCATGAGACACGGCTTGGAAGACTATTAATACATTCCTCTAAACAGTAATGATTCTCAGGGTCAAACTGTATCAAACTGTTAGTTCTCCGATTTCACCATCTGGGGGTCGACTAAACACATTAAAAAATCATAGCCATCCAAGCTGCTGCTGCCGCGGTCACGGCAACTGCTGCCACATTGGCCTGACGCTTTATCCAAGTTATATCCCAATTCATGGGGTTGGAACCGTATGGACATATTCAGCCATGATTTTTCTAGTCATGATTTATGGGATCATAATGGAATGCATGCGATATATAATTGTATAATTACATATCATATATATAATATCATATATATATAATATATATAATCATATATATATAATCATATATATATATATATAATCATATATATTATGACCATCAATAGCAGTGTTTAGTATGATCGAAACATGGGATTGGTCTCGATCTTCTATCAAACAGTCGGAGCCGGTGAACATACCATCTTGGAGGAGCAGCTGCGTGGATGGGCTTCACAAAAAAAAAAACAACTCCTACGGTGGATTGAAGAAATCCTGCACCACCAAAAGGAAGGTTGAAACCCTATAAACAATGGGAGAAACCCATCAACTGGTGCAAGATTTCTTCAGTATGCTTCCAGTCACTTCATGTCCGAATTTCCCTTCAGATTTCAACCGAAGTTTCCAATTCAGAATCCCATCCCAACTTGCCACCCAATCACTCCCACCTCCCTTGGTGCCAAGAAAGCACGCGGCCATGAGGCTGCGATGAGGCCAAACAAAACCAAGACCTCGGTGTTTCTTTGTTTTGTGCCATGTCAATAGATGGAAATAAGGAAACCCTGTACGGGTCTTTTTAGCAATCAAACATGGTGTTTCCATATGTTTCCTGCAACATTTTCACTTCATCCATTTATGGATAAGGATGCCGGAATGATGTCCTTTTCGGGCAATTTGCTGGGTGTTACCTTCCTGTAAAATGCATCCATGTCCAAAGTCTCTATATTCCATCGGACACAGGCCTTCAACTGGGTCACAACTTCCCCCGAAAGCAAGTGGATCCGAGCCGCGAAACCGCTTTGACACTCACTCTTGAGAGACTTCAAACACATACAACACATCAAACATGTTTTATTTTTTCTGTGTTTTCTGAACAGAAAGAAATCATGACCTCACTCGTCTTGTCCCCATAGTCCCAACAGTACTGAGAAGCCAACTGGAAGGAGGCGAGACCGCAACTGGGCCATACCTGCTGGTGTGGGATCAGGAGTAGACATGTGCCCTTCTGGTGGCTTGAGACAAAAAGGACTGTAAGTTGAACCCTTCCCCTTGTGAATCAAGACCCACAAAGCCTGATTTGATAGTAGATCTGTTGATCTTGGGGTCCCATTTGATGTGTAGCCAGGGACTGAAACCTCAGAGTGAGCCTGAAACTGCTGCACACGTCTTGTGGGTGCGGAAGCTTCCAGCTCCGAAAACTGATGGCTGCGGAGCTATGTCTTCACGCGTGGATGTGATAGTGGGAAGCTTCACACTACAGCCTTCTGACTACAAACTGTTGACACAGTTCTGATGGTCAAATCAGAAATTGATTCATACATGTTGCATGCCAAAATGATCCAAAATGTATGGGCTAAGCGGCTACACTTTGTCACAGGCAGGCCGTGATTGTGTCCGCAAACAAACCTCTATCATCTGAATCTTTGCACACCGCCGTTCTGCATTCTGCAATATCTTCTGGCAGTTGTGTGGTCTATCCATTGCGTCGGGTCTTTGGATGACGTAATTTGCAGGCGAGCCTTTTTTCTGAGCTTCATTTCTCTCCAAGGCAGCCTGTTTCCACTAAGTTGCAAGTCACTATGCTATGCACATCATTCATGTTTCATGAACTGCACATGTCCTTCCAGTCATCAAATGCTTGCAGTTCTTTGCTTCCCTTCTCCTCTGACTCTGTGAAAGCGCACAATAGGGAGACCATCGCCGTAAACAACAGAACCAGGGCTGCCTTGGCGGGACCATCTGGTGTGATTCATACTGGCACCCTATATATATATCATAATATAATGTAATATAACATATATATATATATAACATATATATATATATAACATATATATATTATATACATAATATATATATATATATATTATAGAAGTATTTCTAGAATGGATGGTACAATTTTTCGTATCATCCTACTCCAATCAACTACCACCGTGATCGTGGAGATTCTGGCCATTGCTCAGTTGAAAAATTGGCTCAGAATCATACGCTGGGAAGACATGTACCATTCACGTTCAAAATTCAAGTGAATATTCAACATATGTATATATATATATCTATATATACACAGACAATCACAGACACATACGTATATAATATATTTATCAAGTTTCAATTCAAAAATGGTGATGTGAAACTGTATGCAAGATGACTACTACACGAACAACCACTTAAACTTGTGCAGTCAAAAGAATTTCAACAAGACCACACACACAAAGCAATTTAGAGTAAACACATTTTATGCCACTTGTAGGATCATGATCATATCCAACATGCCTTTTTGCGGCAGTGACCGTTCCAAGTGTAACTGGATCAAACTGCTTCGATGATGGTCAATTTGAATCCTGGTGCTGACTTGGCTTGTCACATTTTGGACCCAAAAAGGTGCAGTTCCAGTTGTAAGTGGATACAGAAACAAAGTCATAGAGGTCGTATCCCAATTCTTGGGGACCATAACCCATAACTATTGCTATCCTCATTTACAACATTTCAATACATTTTATACATACACCCCAAACCATCCCTGAAAATAGTCGTGGGGGTTGCAAAAGTGTAATCTGAAATGAGGGCCGGAAGCTGCGGTAAGCCCCCTACCCTTGCCCAACAGATGTGTGGAAAAGGGGTAGCCTATGATCCTAGCCTCCTGCCCGCTCTTTGGTCAAGCTGCGAAAAGCATCTTCAATTTCGAATCCTCATTTTGCTCGCTGGAAGCTGCATCCATTTCCACCGGCTGAACCATCTCGCAAGTGTCCATCGTCTTGTCATGCGTGACCTGTCGCAATCGTTGACTCATCATGGTCACCCATCTCCAAAGTATGCTTTTTAAGTGGGATCACCTAAAAATGAAAAGTCAACCACATGTCAAACAGCCAACTCAACCCATCATATGCTTGGTCTTCTTCCCACGTTGGTTGAACCACTAAATCCCATTGAATGTCAGTATTTTTCCGAAAACTCATCACAACACGTCTTTTATTTGGATAATGTGGGTAAAACAATAATCAACCACCCATTTGGGAATGGTTTATACCCCCTATTTATTGTGATTTGGGGGATGGTCTATGATTGTCTTACCAATCAATTTGGGTCACCCAGTCTTCCAAGTCTGTCCCTTGCCAGTCCCCAGTCCCCATCAGCCGTCGTGCCTGTGTCTTTGGAGTTCGTGGATACCAATGGGAATATCTTTCAGTGTCCAATGAATAGCAGCCTTTGCCCATAGGCCTGGCCGTTCAGACATTCTGTGAAATCTGCTAGATTTGAACCAGTAGGTTTATGTAGGTTTAGTAGTAATAATATGTCATAATATAATATATACATTATATATGTTATTCATAATGGCAACAATATATATATATATAGCAATATGTACATATATATAATATATATACATTAATATGAATTTAATCTATATTATTAATAATGGCAAAAAACAACATGCAATAATTTGCAGTCTTCACCCTTGCCATTTTTTGCAGCCATAAAGACTCGCAACACAAAACTCATATCTACCCTCACAATTACTAGTTCAGAATATGACTAGGTTCTTCGAACAAAAACAACCATGTAGCCTTTTATGGGAAATGGCTTCCAATTCTCCCGCGTAACCCCAATTTCAAAGTTGTGTTCCAGATTTGCTGTTCCAATCCACCCGGCTTCGACATTGATGAAAGGGGGCGCGGGGGAGTTTGAGCCTATCTTGTGATATTGATATTGTGTCGGACGGTTGTTTTTTAATATTAGAACCAAGTGCCAATAGTGTGCAGGCGAATATTTAGATATTTTTGGCGTCGTAGTATTGTTGCTATTGTTCGCTATTATTGTTACACTGTGTAATACTACTCAAACATCATAAAACCCAGGGCCATACAACCTTAAAGCAATAGTAACCCATCCCGCATTTCACCATTTTAATGGCTAAAATCAACCATCACTCCATATGGGTAACCATGACAGGCCTAACAGCTTCGCCCAGAGCCATGACCAAGGCGAACTGGTCGATGGCGTGTAGACCGTTGGAGGCCAAACAACTGGCACTGCAGGGAGGAATGGTCCTGAGATGGAAAATGATGGAAAAACCCGCGAAGATATGGACAAAATGCTAGGAAGAATGCGGACAAATCTGGGAAAACAATGGAAAACACCTAGGAAAACTGTGGGAAAAGAAGGATAAACCGGTGGAAGGATGGAACATGATGGAATTTTCAAGGTTCATCAAGCGAATAACCTTTGAATGATGGACAATGATGTAGATTGAAGGGCGAACACATGGGAGATACCCCCAAATTCCCTGATTTAAATTGGAATCATCTGGAACAATCATGATAAACCAGTGGAACGGATGGGCAAAGGATGAACACACTTATTTGAAGCTGTATCGAATGTTCAATTTGGCGTAGCCCTCTGGTTTCATTAAGCAATCAGTCAGTGCGTCCTCATGTAGCCTGATCTACCATGGACTCTGCTCCATGACTCACGTGTCAATACAGGCATCTTTCTTACTCCTAAGAAAAAGACATGATGAAACTGGCGAGAGTTTCATTTCCCTACTGGACCATAGCGATTTACAAACACAACATCTATTTATGTATAGAACGTATATATATATATATGGAGCATATAATATATATATATATATATTATCAGCACATCCACCTCACCATTGTATCAGCATTCCGGTCCTTTCGAGGACCCGTGGCTGGTTCATGTACCAGGTCATCTTCTCCTTGGTTTTTTTCAGGGAAAACAACATTGACACCGAAGCATAGAAGGTGTTTGGATCCGTTTGGGATAAAAATCGCCCAGATCACACGTCCATAGGATTATATTGACGTTTCGTAGACGTGTCAACTTGAAATTGCTTGTGGATTCACAATTTCTACAATGAGATTGATCATGAGTCAATAAACACTTCTCATGCCACAATTCACCTTCAAAATCCCGAACATACAAGTTCTCTCCTGAGCCTATGCGAGGGAACCCCCCCCGAAATATAGAGCAGAATCCAGAGAATTCAGACTCCTGCTTGGTGATTCAGCCTGCCACTGAGCATATTCAAATTCGCACAATTTCAGGGCAAAAATCCCACTATGTACATCTGTCTACTGTGGCAGGATAAAAACATCTTCCCATCTCTTCGGGAGGCGGGAAGTTCTAAACTACTGGAGATCATGTTGCCAAGTACCCTCTTATCCAACAAGCAAGTCATTTTCCAACCCCCAAGGTGTGCGATTTCAACATATTTCAACGCCAGCATTTTGGCGGTGATGTCATGTGATGTCCCCGTCCAAGGATCTTGAAGCTTCTTCACAGTGAGTTCCAAACCAGGACTCAAATACACGAAGTCTCCCAGAAGCCCAGGGCACTGCGGCCCTGTGGTGTTCATACGATACTTCCTGAGTACCACAGCAGCTGGTGACGTGGAAACCATACATTTTCAGATCAGTCCCAGCCTTGTTTGAACTTTCCTGGGGTAGAACCTATTAAGGAACTTCGGAACCTATTCGGACAGTTGTCTTTCTTGGCACTTCCATGACTTCCGTGGGATTTGAGGGAACTTACCTGGGGCATTTTGCAAGAGTTGTTTGGGTACTTTGGAATTCTATGGAATTCTAGGGCAGCTCCCATCCGATTTTTCAGTATCCTGCGCCAAGATTCACCTTGCTTACAGGCTGACCATCAGCAGTTTGACCCTGCCAGAACCGGTCCACCATATAGACTGCCTGAATTGCCATAAGATGGCCCAATCAACTCATGTGCAGCTCTGAAATTGGTGGCAAATGCCCAAACATTCTTGCTCAACACTGCATCTCAGATGGTTGGCTCGATCTGACGTGTACCGTGCCATTCCCAGCCTGTTTTTCATGCAGTTGTGAGGCTGCTTCGATGAATTCTAAGGGTCGCTGCAAAAACTTCACATCCTCAGCACGTGTGCAGACTAGCCGGGCCGGTGATCCCTTGGAATTTGTCGTGAAGCAGTGTGTAAGCACCTAAATCCTGCGAGATCCGAAAGTTCACAGTAATGTTTGTCATGATTTGTACAAATCACAAAAATAAAGATCAATAAACCAATATAAACCACCCAGCATTGACCCACTCCCCGGGACTAGTCCCAGGCACGGTGCCCAGCAGCAGCCGACCCTTGTGCGGATCCAGGTGGTCACAATCGGCCAGGGTGCGACGGACGGAGGCCAAGTTGCGGTCATCGAATTCGCTCTTGTTGAAGGGGGCCATTCCTGAATTTCCCAAGAACTTCTCAGTTGAACTTCCCAGCAATCTGGGGATTTCATGGGAAAATTATGGGGATTTAATATGATTTAATATCATAACGTCCAAACATGTGGTTATTTTTTAAAATTTATTCCATCAAACATCGAGAAGAATGTGGATTTAGGAAATCATGGATTCTAATGGGACAAATAACGAACAATACGAACAACATGATAGTTCATGGAACAATTTGCAGGAGCACACCATATATCCAGGGAAAACACTCACGGTTTTCCTGGCCAAGCCATGGCTAAAAAGGTCAATCTTCAGTGGACGTGGTGGATAAGCGACACAACTGGGTCTTTTTTTGAGTGATACTGAAAGTGAGAATCTTATGCCTGAAAGTTTGCCTCATTCATGTTGACAGATGTTGACAGGTGATCCACATCACTTAAGAAACCACCTTGTACTCCGCCCACGATGTGCTAGCTGAGCCTGGTCATGGCTACCATGGCCATCCCAGCATCGACAAGATGGCTTGTCTCTGCTGGCAAATCCTGAGATTAGATCATTTTGAGGTGTATATATAATATTATATACATATATTATATAATATATTATATAATATATTATATTATATATTATATTATAATATAAATATATATATATACAATAATATATTCCACATTTCCACCTAGCATGGTCTATCGCATGATGTTGCATGTCAAATCTGTTATCACAAAAAGAGCAACAAACTAGGAGCCCATGATCAAGCAAAACATACTGTCTAATTAAGGGTGCACTTTCTTGAATTTCTTAAACCAAAGCCGATAAAATCAGCACTACCAAAGGTTCGCATCATGTCTTTTGGATCCATATCCAAGTTCACCAGGTGATAGCGATGCGATGGGAAACCGTGAAAGACCTCCGTCGCATAGTTGTGAGTGTGATTGTCCTTAGCTGCTCATTTACTCATGATTCACACATTGCGAAATTGCATGAAATTGCGGTGCATTGTGTCGGCCATTCCGAGGTAAGCTTCTGTGTAGACCACATATTCAGGGGCATAGCCAAAGAGCTGATTTCCTGCCGCAGTAGGGAGTGAAAAATCCTAAACTGAGCCCGACTCGGCATCTGTGCCAAGCCCGGCCTATGAGAGCGGAGGCTAAGTTCTTCTCCGAGCAGCAAAGGGAGTTCTTCAAGAAGGGCAGCTGAGTACCTTAATTGTTAGCTGGAAAAGCCAAGCATATCTGAAACCACTAATCAGGGTGGCAAACTAATGAAACGAAATTCGCAAGAACAGGTTTATATGACATTGAAGTAGTCGTGAACGCTGGAACAAGTGCGCTGAATCCTGACACATCTTGATACTAATCAAGTCAAAACGTGTGGGTGTTCCTCAAAATGGGGGATCCCCAAAACCATGAATTTAATAGCAACATGGTCTTATTTTGGATGCTACTCTCATTTTAGGAAACCTCCAAACACTGCACTTCAAAATCTTGGCACCGAAAAGGCCGTCCGTGTCATTCGTTGGCTGCAGAAGGCTAAAGCGCACTTGAATGGATCCTCAGGCGTGTGGCTGGACCAAGTGGTCGCTGTGAACCCAGAGAAACTATGGTGGATGGTGATGAAACGACATATTCACTATTAAAAATAAGCACATCACTTCCATACTTCCCCCAATATGAACATATTCACTAACCCAATCATTAGATTATAAGATATTACTGCCAATTCTTGGACTATTTCCTAACCAACCAAATAGATCCAAATAGATGTTAAGCGTAGGCCAAAAGCCAGAAGAAATGGTAGTTGAACGCAACCGAAAAACATTTGGCCATTCGGCCTTGATCTGAATTCATGTGGATGTAACCTGTTTGAACCACTGTTTTCGTCCTTCCAAAAATGCCAATGTCCTGCCCCAATCAAAAAACTTTGCGAAGTTCACTCCCCAGCATCGAAGATCTGGCAGAAATTGTGCGATTTCAGATCTCACCAAACTCCGGGCTTCATAACTGGATTTCACCGCCACCTGTGCGAAGTGTTTCTGTCGACTGTAGGCTGTTGCAGTGATGAAGAACGCGGCGAAGGTAGCGCTCCACATCAGCCTCAGTGCCGCGTCGAGGTACGGAGGTACGGATGCCGCCTAGGTGTATGTCTATTGGCAGACACTATCATAGATATCATACCTGGAATATCCTGGAGTGGCATTATTATATGGATTCATATTACATTCATTACATATCATTACATATTCTGATCATTATCATCTAAGAATCTGATATAGAATGTATGACTTGTCTGAAAATAGGCTGTGCCCAATTCCAATGGACTACCATGGACTACCATCCTTTCTCCATGAAAGTGGCCATTTGGGGGTATATGCAGTATATTCCATTTTAAGAAATACATACCACCATCAAAAACGACTCACAATCCATCCTTCAACAAAGCGCAAGCTTCTGATGGAGCGCCACACTGCCGCGGCTGGGCCTAGTTAAAGCTGATCGCAGCTGCGGTCTGAACAAGGCCTCCACTGCTGATGTCATCTGACGGTGGACGGGAACATGGTGACCAAATGGATAGGCAAAACCAAATTCCCACATGAGTTTTGACCCCTGCAAATCAATGGATCGGTTTACGTAGGGAAACATCTACGGGAACCATGGTTTTAACCTCCAAATGTAGGGGTTTACTGTAAACAAATCCAGATAATCCAGCATCCAATACTCGGAGTAAATGTTCCCAGTTTCGTCTCTTTTTCCCCAAGGCGTTGCACCCAGTTCCTGCGCCGTGTTTCACGGTGCAGGAACCGTCTGGGTGGACGAAACGGATGGTGTCGCCGCTTCAAGCGGCACTGATGGAGATACACCCTGCGGCAGAGGGCCAAGGGGCACCTGTGACTACAAGAAAGCCTGTGACTTCAAGCTATGTAGATCATATATATATATATATATATACATAAATATGTTTTTCTTAGCCAGAATATAGTATATATTACATGACACCTATTATTATGTATATACATATATAACTACTGTACACAGATATATGACCATGATATCATACCAGAAAAATATGGTACACATATGCGATTGTCTAAGAAAATTAACAACATACATGTGATAGATGTGAGAGTTTTGCTTACTTACAATCATCAACTTCTGTTATCAATGCCATACTATCATGACATTATGAGCTATGCCTGGACATAGCAAACCTGCCACTATCATAGCAGTGGTGATGTTGTGCTCCCACTGTTCAGATCCATGGCATTATCAAGGACATATTGTTCGTGGGTCTGCCATTCCGATAAGCTTACCTAAGGTACATTCTCTTACCCTCCAGTAGATTAGAGTACCATAGAAATGAACAAACCACCATTTAAGTAGAACAATAGCAATTTCCCTAGGAAAACCAACTCATTTCCATGTATCTATGAACATTTACTGGGGGTACACCCCATATTACTGGGTTACCCCCGTTGCGGAATGGACGCAGCCACATTCCCATGAGGCAACTCTTTGGTGGCAACTCAACCATTGAGACCAAAAAGATATGAAACCACCAACATCACCAACCAGATCTATCGGTGAACATATCGGTTTATCTTCTTCTTGCTGGTCATATTCCCGTTACTGTCGGCTTGAAAAATCTTACAGTAAATTCTGATGGGCAAAGTCCCAGCTTGCGTCACTCCAGCAGGGCCACCGCTGTCGATCGACTCACTCCCGCCACTTTGTGAACCTCGGCACAATGACATGAACGTCTTTGCCAACTGCACTATTCAGGAAAGCATGTGGTGGTATGACCAACTTACGTTACACGAAATCTCCATAGATTTCCCAGCAATGGGTGGGTCAAAGCAGTCAAAAGCTCAATCACTAAGGTATGGTGAGGATTGAGATACTCCCCAAGCTCTGACAAGACGGCATAGCCATGCATAGCATGAGTGCCCACAGAATATATTCCCAAATCTCGGAAGACTTGGCATGGTCCCATTACATGAAGTCAATGGTGGATGCACCCGAGGGCCCAGACCGGTATCTGGTATCTGCAATCACTCCGAAGTCGTAACGTTTCTTTGGCCAGCCCGGGATATTTCCCAACCTCGTGTCCCACGCAGCAGCATGGCTGGACAAAGCAGGGATAGGCCAGGAAATTCTGTGGCCATGCATCAATCAACACCAGTTTCACATCGGCGGCAAGTTCCAAACTGCAATGATAATGGATTGGTTTAAGGGAAAATTTACAGGAAAGGCCCATATGTAATGGGAAAATCTATGGTTTCCTGCAGATTTTCCCTTAAACCAATCCATTGACAATGATAATTGCTGCATCAACATATACCAAATAGCTTCTTTCACATGGTAGGACGCGAGTTTACTTGTCAGCTGAGCCAACTTGACTTGTTATTGTTGAACAGGAACCACGGCATTAAAAAGCCACCAACATCACCAACTTCTTTAAGTTTGTCTGAAAATAGGGTCATTACATGTCATTACACTCTAAATCAACTGCATTTTCAATACATTTTCCATAGATTTTCCCGCCGTTTTTGGTTTTCCCCAAAAACTCTCCGACAAACCCGTCTCGACCGTCTCCGTCCCTATCAGGTGCAAGTCGCTCCGAGTAGGTGCTCACGTAATGCGGCTTCTTGACCTAGTGGAGTGTGAAAAAAAAACCAGCTGCCACATGTTTTAAGTTAGGTCCGAATTCCGTGTCTCCCTCTCTCTCTCTCTATATATATACACGGACATATAGAGACATATTGATTCATATAGATACAAAAATAGTATTATATAGTAACCACGGTAAGTAAGTACCAGTGAGTAAGTCAGTCAGCCAGTGAGTAAGTCAGTCAGCCAGTGAGTAAGTAACGCACGTTATTTTCAACATGTTCAAATACACATAAATAAACAAATATGTACACAGCATATACATATTTTGGTTTAGATGGGTCGAATATGGGCATGGTATGGCATGGCTAACAAACAAATAAGACAGGTCATGGGAACTGCAGATGTGCCAATGGATGATGCTGGAAGAGTTTGTTGGGCGGTAACTGTTGAATACACAATCCCCAGGGACCCAAACAGCGCAGCAACCGCAACTGTCTGTTGAAGGTAAAGCCGCAATCATCTTAGAGCGGAAGCCGCCCAGAAATTCTTGGAATATGCTCTTGATATCATCTGATGCTTTCCTGATTAGATTATTCCCCAGTAAAATGTTGGCTGGGGTTGCATCCTTCCTTTTTTTTTCAGGTGTTTTTGCCCGTTTCCGAGCCCATCTCTCAAGACTGGCATTTCAAGTGAACTACAAAGAATCAAAAGCTCTAAATTTAGATTGGAGCTTGAGGTAAAGGCGGTAAGAAGTTGACATTTACTATCATTTACTAATCTTCGCGGAGCCCACTGGAAAACTAGAAATTGAAAAAGATGGAACAGTAAAATCCGGTTGATTAATTTTGGTGAACTGCGTGCTTTCCTATCTTCTTTGAGGTTGCTATATGTCAGTTTCTGATGGTGCTTAGGAGAGTCTATGTTGGATCTTACTAGTTCCTGCTGGTAGTGTGGCAAACTCGATGATAAACCTCCAATTGGGAGGGTTTGGATCCCACCCT
>Ga0126342_10008582_pt1 | contig 18324 bp, 21 predicted proteins | sample Cyp1metagenome_FD_92528 | JGI IMG/M metagenome (GOLD analysis project Ga0126342, IMG submission 92528) | Coral microbial communities from Lord Howe Island, Old Settlement Bay, Australia - Cyphastrea 1 metagenome | ecosystem: Host-associated > Invertebrates > Cnidaria > Coral ...
AGCCTGAAATAAGCCTGAAATAAGGTCAGATTAAGGTCAAAATCTTATTTTTTGGGTGGAAAAGTTAAATTTTTGCAAAGACAAAAATAAGCATGAAGTCAGATTAAGGTCAAAATTTGATTTTTTGGGGGGAAAAGTTAAATTTTTGCAAAGAGTCAAAAATAAGCCTGAAGTCAAATTAAGGTCTAAATCTCATTTTTTGGGGGGAAAAGTTCAATTTTTGCACATTGTCAAAAATAAGCTTGAAATAAGCTTGAAATAGGGGAAAAGTTAAATTTTTGCACATTGTCAAAAATAAGCCTGAAATAAGCCTGAAATAATGTCAGATTAAGGTCAAAATCTTATTTTTTGGGGGGAAAAGTTAAATTTTTGCAAAGACAAAAATAAGCATGAAGTCAAATCAAGGTCAAAATTTGATTTTTTGGGGGGAAAAGTTAAATTTTTGCAAAGAGTCAAAAATAAGCCTGAAGTCAAATTAAGGTCAAAATCTCATTTTTTGGGGGGAAAAGTTTAATTTTTGCACGTGGTCAAACATAAGCCTGAAATAAGCCTGAAATAAGCCTGAAATAAGGTCAGATTAAAGTCAAAATCTTTTTTTTGGGGGGGAAAAGTTAAATTTTTGCAAAGAGTCAGAATAAGCCTGAAGTCAAATTAAGGTCAAAATCTTATTTTTTTGGTGGAAAAGTTAAATTTTTGCAAAGTCAAAAATAAGCCTGAAGTCAAATTAAGGTCAAAATCTCGATTATCTGCAAAAATTGAACTTTTCCCCCGGGAAATTGAATTTTTGGTGGTTCATCCAAGAATTGGCGACTTGAACTTGGAAGTCCCAGAAGTGAACTTTTCCCCCTAGAAATTGAACTTTTGGTGGTTCATCCAGGAATTGGTGATTTGAACCTAGAAATCCAAGAATTGAAATTGCCACCCCAGAAATTGGACTTTTGGTGGTTCATCCAAGAATTGGTGACTTGAACCTGGAACTCCAAGAATTGAACTTTTCCCCCAGAAATTGATCTCTTAGTGTTTCATCCAAGAATTGCTGATTTGAACCTGGAATTCCAGCGAATTGAATTTATCACCCTAAAAATGATCAACACATGACTCTTGACCAACACATGATAACTGTTCATTTGCGATTTGATAATATGATATGTTTCTGAATCTCTTGTCCCTAAACTGCTGCAGCACCATTCCCGGATTGAACATTGGCTTGCGGCAGGACAGCAGACTATACTCCCAGATCAGTTGTCAAGATCCACCTGTTGAAGGGAAGGCGGCAATCCGGGCGCCGACGGGTCCTGTGTCGAGGTGGTGGTGGCTTTGACTTTTTTTGCTTTATCTTTGAAAAACTTGCCAACCCCTTCTTGGTTGTTTCTGCGCTGCATTGCCCACAATCTTTCCAGTTTCTGTACCTTCTTTCTTTCTCTGTATTCTTCCAAGTCCAGTTCCCTATCAAGGAGATCTTCCAAATCGTCCCCCCCACGGGCTGCCCCAGTCTCCTCTTTCTTCCCGCTGCTTGGGGCACTCTTCTCAGCGTCTTTACTCGATTTCTTCACAGCCTTCTTTCCTTCTTCTTCCTCCTTACGAGCCTCTTTGTTCTTTGCTTCTTCTGCATTGATTTCAGCTTGGATCTTTGCCTCCAGCACAGCCCTCATCTCCCTCTCCTTGAGATCCTTCTCTGCCTGTCTACGCTCCTGATCTTCCTTTTCCTTGCGCTCCTTCTCTTCCTTGTCTCTACGCTTCTTTTCCTTTTCCTTCTGCTCCTTCTCTTCCTTTTCCTTCTGCTCCTTCTCTTCCTTGTCTTTACGCTCCTTCTCTGCCTTGTCTTTACGCTCCTTCTCTTCATTGTCTTTACGCTCCTTCTCTTCCCTGTCTTTGCGCTCCTTCTCTTCCTTGTCTTTACGCTCCTTCTCTTCCTTGTCTTTACGCTCCTTCTCTTCCTTGTCTGCACGCTCCTTCTCTTCTTCCTTCTCCTTCGCCGCCTTCTCCTCTGCTAGTTTTTGCCTAATCTCAGCCTCAATCCTGGCAGCCATCTCTTCCTCTTCCTTGCGCTTCTGCACTTGGAGCCTTTTCTGTTCAGATGGATTCTTCATCTCTGCCTTCTTCTTCCTCGCCTCTTCCTCGTCCTTGATAATCTTCAGGCGGTCTGGGTTCTCAATGGTCTTCGCCTTCCTGCCTGCCATCACCACTTCAATGTCCCTCCTGCTTTCAGCTCCTGACTTTGATTGCAGAAAATGTCCGCCCTTGGTGGACACCACCTCCCAATCAGCGCATTTGTCCAGAGGAAGCTTCAGCTCTTTCTTCTGGATGGGGTCGATCAGAAACACCTTCCCTTGGGGGTCTGTGATGAGAAACGGTCGGGGCTCCTCCTCTTCATTCTCCTGATCCTGTTCCGATTCATTTTCAGAACTTTGCTGCTCAGTGGATGAGTCAGCGCCAAAGTCATCATCATCTGACTCTGACGGGGAGGGGGGCCTCCTCAATCTTCTTTGTCTTTGACTTCTTGTCCTTCTCCTTCTCCTCCTTCTCCTTGTCCTTACCACTTTCCTTTGACTTTGGTCTCTCAGCTTCCTTCTTCTTCTTGCGAACCATCTGCTTCATACCTTTCTTCGCTTCCGGTCCCTGCTCACAGGACTTGATTTGGTTGTAGACCTCACGGCATTCAATGTCATCATACTCATCATTTCCTTCTTGGAACAGATAGTCTGCCTGACGAGTGCGTTTGATGTCCCACACTGAATCATTCTCGGGGTCCCCCAAGTCCACCATGTTCCCTGACTGCTTGTGCTTCAAGTAGTACTTGTCCTTCTTCTTCATAACAATCCAGCCCTTGTCGGTAACGCCATCATCATCTTCTTCTTCATCCTCATTTTCCTCATCATCCTCGCTGTCTGCTTCGCTCTTCTCCTCTGTGGCTTTTATTTTCTTCAGTTCTGCAATCACCCAGTCTGGCAATTTTGCAGGGTGATGGTCTGACTTCCTTTTTGGCAGCTGCCGGGCATAGACTCCGATATCTCCCCCAGACTTTACCTTGGTCATATGCACTGTCATGTAGTCCCGGACCTCTTCAGGACTCCATCTTGTGAATTCAAGTGGGGAGCCCCGTCGCTTGTACTCTGACTTGCATGCCTCAAGCATCTTCTCTTTCTTCCTCCTTGGCTGGTCTGGGGTATTGATTGCAGCGACTGGAAGAAGTGATTTCATGGATGAACAATTGTGGATTCATAGTTGTTTGATTGAACTTTCCCATTTAAATTAGAAAAAGGACTGCCGGAATGCCTGTGTAAAATTGGAGAGAATACTAGTCTTATGTCACGTTACATCCCCAACGGAACACAACAGGACAGCATTGATACCCATAGCATATTCATTTCCCCTTCAGTTCAAAGCAATCAATAAGACTATAAAGATCGTCACCACTGCTGTTCTTTGGGCACGAATTTGGTAAAACTGCTATTCCAATCATCGTCCCATCTTGTCTATCCTGGCTAACTCCTGTTTTGGGAACCATATAAGAACCAGTACCCCAAAGAGTTCTTTTTTTGTTGGTCGATATTGCCAAATCGCTGATGCTGACATTCCAATGAATTGGCAAATCTGACTACCAGATGGACGTTTTTACCATTTGAACGATCACCATTTTGAGACGATTGTACATTAGACAGGTGGTGTAAAAAATCATGTCGGAACCACCAGATTTGGTTTATCAAAGTGTCTCAATCGGAGCCTCTGCTGGCCAAAACCCAAAGCAGAATGACATGAGTAGAAATAGGTCTTCCCGGTCACATCTCTTGAGCACACAGCTGTTGAGCAGGTTCGGCTCTGCGGCAAGAAGCCAATCTTTGAAGTGGCAGTTCTTAGCCGCACGGCTCAATTCAAAACTGCAACAATGTCTTACGACTGGTGGGTGATTTTCACATAAATTGTGATTGAGTCCCAGAATGATTTGAATGTGGCTTGTAAGTGTAAGGGTGTTTGAAGAGAAAACAAACCATGATTTCTTAATCCAAATCTAGCTACCGGCATGTCTGAAAGAGTTGGATGATTGTAGTACTCGGTCTCGATTGTGCGACCCCCATCAGAGGCTAGGGTTTTCTTAGCAGACTTGCTTCCCGGCTCACTCTTCGCCTTTGCTTTAGGTTTCGTCTTTGGACCTTTCGTACCTTTCTTTGGTAGTGCTGGCGTTTCCGAGGCACTGTCTTCCTCCTCCGGCTCAAGACCAAGTTTGGTCCCGTCTGGCCACCTTGCAAAGCCGCTTGGCAAATGAATAGTAAAGGTAAAGGCGCTGGCTGAGAGATTAGTTGAGGGCTGATATATTATATTATTGTTTATATATATATATGTATATTAATATGTATATTATGAGTTAATGATATCATAAACAAAATTTCCTTTGAAAGGGGTCCTCAAGGTGAAAGGGGCCCCTTTCAAAGGAAATCTTGTTCATAACTAAAAGCAAAGTAGATTCGTAGGTGTAGTAACGTAGTACTCTAACAATTGTTGGACTTGGGGCCCGGGTTCGATTCAATTCCGAAGTTCAACCGTTCAACCAGTAGAAATCAGCAGGATGAGTGTCATCATTTGCCATAGCAAAACAGGAGTCAGAAATGTGAATTTGCCAAAATTCAGATTTCATAATTAGTAAACTAGATTTCAGATTTCAGATTTCAATCAAGATACTGGAGTTGGGCTGGAGTTGTCTTTCCACGCATCCTTGTCTTTACCACGACCGGCTCACGGTCATCATCATCATCATCTGATCGGGGACGTTTGCGCTTCACCTGGTCCCCTCCCACTGTGGATGATTTGCTAGGGGGCTTACTCCTGTGACGGTTCTCAGCGCCCTTGCGTGTCTTGCGCCCGCGCTCAGGAGATTCTGAATGCGGCCGCCGACACATGGCAGCACTTCAAATCGAAATGACGGTAGGGTCACCCTTTATGATCTCAAAAACCGCTTTCAGAATTTCAGGATTCCACGGTCAGTTGCCCTTGTGCACTGGGTTCAGTAGTGATGACGTGATGCATCCCAAATCATATTTTTTAATGGCTTAATAATCAGTCATAATCATGAATCATAACCCATCCATTTGAATTTTGGGATAATTACCCAAGTTATGGAACCCCCCATGTCATGTGGTGATATGAAAGACTCCCTAAAGCCGCCATACTCATGATCTGAGTGATTGCATTTCTGTTGAACAAATGCTATCTTGGAATCTTGAGATGACGATGGAAGATCTCAAAAACGTGTGGAACAGTAATTCATTAAATGAAAACTTGTCAGCGGATCACTCCAACAGAATCATATACTATGATAATTTTAACCACTCTTTCTCCCAGTGATCATCGGCTTGATTTCTTTCACCTCAGCGATCTTGTGTGGAGCAGATTTCCCGCTCAAAGTGACTAAGGACACCTGCCTGGGGCTGGCATTCCTCACGGCCGTCCGGGGGCAACAAGCTTGAAACAGGACAGTGCAATCAATTGCATTATGCCCACTGCACTCCAATGCATGCAGTTCCCGGCGATTAAACTACATCTCTTTACATCAGCCAGGGGCAGCTCTGTGACTTTCATCTGTGACGCAGTCTTAGGGGTAATGGGGAACCCTAGGCTGCCTAATTTTTCCCTGCCTGTAAGGAATCTGTTTTCTTTGACTCCCCACATCAGCCCGCCAGCCATCCGCAAAGTGGGAATTCGGCCACTAGTTGCTGACCAGCACTTTCGATGTTCATTATCCCCCAGGTAATACACAAGGTCAACATCCATGGTCGGTGCCTTCCTCCATCTCTCCCTGTATGCCTTGTTGAGATTCTTGATCACCCGCTTTTCCCGCTGGGTCAGGAGGAACCTGTAGTCTGGCCTCTTTCCTTTCAGCACCTTGGCCAGAGAAGGGCTGCATCTGCGTTGTAATTATGAATCAATAAAGCTTACAGGGATTTGGATTCTTAATGTAGGATCACAATGGAATTGGAATAAAAGTCATTTATTGATAACCAAGGTTATTCATGCCATGGCACTTTCTTCATCCGGAGCCCACGTCTGATTGCCAAGTCAGATGCAGCTAGATGTATTTCCCGACGACTGGAAACAAAGTAGTCCCGTGGTCTAGTTCTGATGGAGGACTGGATAGCATCAACGATGAGCTTGAAGAGAATTTTCGGGTCAAAAACTTGTTGTGTCAATTCTTTGTGGGACAAGATGATGTAAATTCGTTCTCGGCGGCACCCAGTGTGACCAACATGATCAGTATCCACAAAGAATTTCTGAATGTTGTAATGCTGGCCATACAAAGCCTTGATCATCTTCATTCGCAGTTTCTGAAGGGGAACAGGGTAAGGCAACACTTCATGTGAAAGATTCAATGAACAAAAGAACGAATCAATGAATACAATAATATAAAAAAGACTGTAAAGGAGATATTGTGTGTTGCAACAATCTACATCAACTAGGTATTAAATTCCATGAAAAAAGTGGCCTCCTGATGATATAGCTGATTCCATTTTAATTTTGGGGTTTGGTTATGCTTGAATAAACACCCCTCAAACCAGTCCTTGACGTTCTCAATCAAAAGGAGCGGTGTTGCATAAGCGACATGTCTTTTGGCATGTGTAAGAAATGCGCCAACTGTTCGCCCATTCTCCATTAGCCCCAACCCTGCTACCGAATAGTCCGGGCATGGCAGACCTGCCACCTCAAAGTCGCTGCACTTGAATAGCTGGCACTGCCGGTTGTGTGCAAAGCAGTGTTGGGTGTTGTACATTGGGGCTCGATCGACCTTCATGAATTTTGTCCAGAAATCATCTGTTTGTTCAAACGTGCTAGTTGGGATGCAACGTTCTAAGTCTCCAAAGACACAAGGAGATTTTGTAGATGCAAGATTGGTGTTTTCTTTGATCCACTCTGTATGATCCTGGATCAACTGGCGACAACCACGGTTCCATTCCTTAGATTAGTCGTGCAAAAAGGTATGGTGTTTGATGTCAACCAAAATTCATTTAAAAGGTGGGAAGTGAAACGGAATGAAATGTTGGTGACATGTTACTGTATTATTCTATCTGTGATGAAAAACATGGTTCTAACCTCGAAACAGGTTCCCTGTCAGGTAAACATAACACTGGGCTTTGAAGGGTTGGTTTCTTGGATTCATTCCAAACAAAAATCTGAAAAATACTATTATTAATGATGCCCAAGATTCATGACAGCTGACAGGGGTATACTGTACAGTGAAGGGGGCGTCGCTAGAAGTGTTAATGATAGCTTCAACAGTCGCCAAACTCATCTCCGAGGTCATTGCTCCTGTACAACTGCTGGACACTCTTCTGGCAGTTGCCAGCATGGACTCCTGCTCGCTGGCTGTGCTGCTGCTAAAAATGATGATGAGGGCAATATACTTAGTTGATATTAAATGATGTTCATCAGATAGTATCATCAGATATCTTTGCTTTGACGTCTTTCCCCCCCAAAAAAGGATACGATGGGAATCCTGTCACAAAAAAAAACTCCCTACATGTGTGAAAAGTTCTTTGAAACCCTTAATCAGATCCTTCAAGGTGTCTGATGGGACACTTTCCAGAGCCACGTCTACTGCCATGCGAAGCGCACCCGCTGCGCGCACTAGCCCAGAATGATCTTTCACACATGCCTAAATAGACATTGCACAGGAAAACCCGGATCAAAACTAAGTGCCACTAAACGTAAACCCAAATCGATCAATCTGTGAACATTGATTGACGTGAGTCTGTTGGACCAAGCCAATATAAATATCATCAACACAAGTTCTGTGTAATGCATATGATGATGTAATCCAAGACGCATCACTATTAAAAGATGAATTCGCAGCAGTAGGATCAGTGGAGGTATACCGTGACAGGTCTGAGAGGTCATCAGCCACAGTCACAGCACCGTTTGCCCGGACCATGGCAGCCAAGACTTCAACAGATGGTTTGAAAATCGTTTATAAAAACTTGTTTCAATGCATTGTTTCCTTTGCGACATCTTTCATTTGCAGTTCGAAAACTGTGCCGGATTTCTGAAAAAGTATCTAACTACGTGATTTGAGCTGGTAACTCTGAATAATTAGTCTATGGTGATGCTCCTCAAATTTGATCTGAAAAACTAACAGGTGGAAGGAAGGTTGTTTGGCCAACTTGATAAATCATTATTTTGTACGTAATGATTTGAATTTGAAGATAATCATGATAATTTGAAAGTAATTAGCGTTTCTCTGATGACAATTTCAAACTGCAGAATTGTTTTGATCGGAAAGTAAGATACGAACGCCCTCTGACTCTGTTCTGGGATTCCGCGCTACTGGGGGAGCGTATGCCCCACGCAACACGTTGGGTGACCAAATGTAGCAAAGCTCCTGAGAAGCGGTGTGGCGTCATACAAAAATACAAGCAAACACAAGAAACTGGGGCAAGCAGTGCGGTAATTAAGTAAGTACAACAAATACTGTAACATTGACACTTATGTAAAATCTGAAATCCAATATATCATTCAGTATTCAGGGTATCATCCTTGCATATCTGTGGCGTAGTGATGACCTAGCCAGCATGCCATGCTGCGTGCATTCAAGAGTCTGTCGGTTTTCCAGATATGCTCGAACCGTCAATGTAGACCTTGCAATGGCGCGTCATCCAAAACGCGTTTGAAATTGGAAGGTAAGGTCTTTGAAGAAACAAATTTAAATAACAAACATAAGTCATGGGTTCCAAAAAACAGAAAATGACTAGTCATATTCAACGACTTATAAAACTCTTCTCGGTGTCTTTTGAACCTAATTCCCGAATTCCCTCCCCCTCCCATGGACTAAGGCTGGAACGTGAAAGATTTTGCACACACTTAGCTCTGACCTCGCTCTCGCCCAATATGCCTCCTGAGCGACAATATTACTGGAAACCAGTAACCAACGGTGTTTCACTTCTCATTTGTCAATGGTGGTTGTGTGATTAAAAAAAAAATTATGATTCCAAAGAATAATGGATCTGAGATTCACAAACCATGGGGCAAAATCTGCTCACTTGCATGGAGTCCAACTTCCGGTCATCAAGAAGTTTGCGCACTGTCATGCCGTTGTCATCCTTGGTGCAAAAGTAGGTTGTCGGGTTAAAGACCTAACACTGCATAACGTACATCAGATTCATGTGTTAATCATTTTTAACCTTGCTACTTGTACATACCTACATTTTTTTGAAGATAGTACATATGATTGGATCCCTTGGGAAACCGTTTCTCCTATTTAATAATTTTTCATTCAGAGACATTGCCATCGAACAAAACCGTACAGTATCAAACATTGAAAGAACATGTTGGAGAAAAGAAAGTAATAATCAAACAGCACAGAGTCATTCTCAAAAAGCAGCCAGACCGCAGCTTCGATGGCCACATATCTCGTAACAGCTGTGTTGTCAGTGCGATTCTTTTGGCGTGTATGAAGAGCATCACTAGTACGTAGTGCCAACTTCCCCACGTTAGAATCTATCCACTCAGCAGTTTGCTCCAAAATGGAATATGCCACTGGTGTAAGCAAGGGAGAAGAACGTTTGTTCTTGGGGTCCAAGGAAAACAAGATCAGGTCTATCCATTCCGGCCGATCCCAAGACGAACTTACCTGCTCATCTTGTCTGTCACCCAGTCTTGCCTCCCACTCCGGTTGGATTTGCCCTTGCAATCTGAGACTCCACACATCACTGCTGTGAAGGCAGCTGTTCCTGGTTGAAACCTGTAGAGTTTTTGTTTTAACTCTTCTTGTGCCAATGGTCTTGACAGTGAACTGTAAAGTTCCGGCGGCAACCAAAACTGTTTGCAAAAACTTTCTCAAAAACAGTTGACTGCTTCTGCGGTCTGCTGGCATCCTCCTAGACATAGAAACAGACCAAACCAACCAAGACATGCTCAGGGTTGTTGGCATGCACCTCCTCTTCAAATACAAGTTGCCTTCACTAGCTTTCACTGCTCCATGTTTTGACTCCAGCAGTGGGGGAACTTCGTAATCCGGCCACAGTTTTTCATGGATTTTCTCAATTTCCTTTTTTTTGGTCACGAAATGATCACGTAGTTTGTCCTCATCTCGGGTGGTGAAAAGATTCTGCAGGAAAAAAACAACATCCCATTGGGCCTGTGTATCTTTCCCCCCGTCAACCACCGTCACGAAGATTCCGTCACCCAATTCATGGGTTTCAATTGGCACCAAACTCGTTTCTGCTGCGTTGGACGGCAAATCAGTGTCATCAACGTCCATCACTACACGGTTCGAAACAATCCCTCAAAAAGTTTTACTGTTATGATACTGTAAGTTATTGTCACGCTAAAGCAGTTGCTAGTTCCCAAAACAAAATTATTTGGAGGTAGCATGTCAGCTGTCAGTCTGTCTTACCTCACTGAACATGTTTGCAAACTCTGAGCCGGGCAGCGAGAGGGACCCTGTCAAATACCCTGGGTGATGTAGGACATTGACCAAGACAGAAATGAGCTGATTCACAAATAATATTCACAAATCTTGTTCGGCATCACAACACTATCTGTATGACATTGCGCACTGATTTTTTTGCCCGCTCTGCCCCCCCCCACGTTTAGCAAAACATCTCTATTTCAAAAACTATTTTGACAGTCTCGCACTGACATCTTAATCTCGCGGAACAGCGACTGACCCCACTGAGTTATAGTTGCAAGAAATCACAAAAAAAAACATGAAAACCAGGAAAAACACATAATAACTTCATTTTAGCCTCAAATCTAGCCAAAATGAAATTAAGCCTTATTAAGGCTTATTTAGCCTTATTTGGACCTTATTTTTACATAAAAAATAGTGCCTATTTAGGCCTTATTAAGGCCTTATTAAGCCCTTATTAAGCCTTATTTCTTATTCCAGCCTTATTCCAGGTCTATTTTGGAGGGGGGGGGGGTTCAAGGGGGGGGCCCTTTGCCTTTTGTGATCTTATGGTTATTATGGTTATTGTAGTTGTTAGGGTTACTATGGTTATCATATTTGTTATGGTTATTATGGTTATTGTAGTTGTTATGGTTATTATGGTTATCATGCTTGTTATGGTTATTGTGGTTATTGTAGTTGTTATGGTAACCATTGGTTTTCATGCTTGTTTTGGTTATTATGGTTTTTGTAGTTGTTTTGGGTATTGTGGTTAGCATACTTGTTATGGTTATTATTGTTATTGCAGCTGTTTTGGTTATTGTGGTTATCGTACTTGTTATGGTTATTATGATTATTGTAGCTGTTATGGTTTTTGTGGTTATTGTACTTGTTATGGTTATTATATAACCAGTTGGTGGTGCCCCCTACTAGATAGCTAAGTTGGTTGAGAAAGCTCCAATTTCATTAGGGTTTTGGCAGCTATAACCATAGTTAGATGGGTGAAACTAAACCAACTTACAACTGGGGGGCCCCACATTGATAAGTAAGTGGCTAATATTCCATGTATAAGCCATGAATTCAACTGAGTTATACGATGGTTATTATGGTTATTAACCACCTACTTGGAAAACCAATGAGCCTTCAGTAATTGAATATGGCTAGCTGAGAAATCCTCTATAAATTATGGTTTTCATGATATTTCATGTATAAAATGGGGTATGATCCTCCAAGTAAAGCTCCAATTTTGGGGGTCGTTGATGAAATTGGGTTGATTATTGGGGATGATGGCTGTTTAGGTTGATTCTTGGGGATTATGGTAAATACCCAGGTATTGCGGCCTTAACAACATAAAAGGATCCTCAAAACATATCAAAAGATGTGGAAAAAATGATAGAAAAAACACTTAAAAAGAAGAAACAATCTTTTTAAAAAAACGCACGCACAGAATTTTGTGCTAAACAAAACAGACCTCACGCTCACATCTTCAAAACATCACACCCAATGGCAGTTTCCCAGTGGCAACAGCGATATCCAAAAAGAAATCTGCCCATGCCGGGGCTGCCGGGGCTGCCGGGCCTATACGACATGGAGGCGTGGAGTCCATTAAACAAAGGTCCACATCCAAAATGTCTGCAGCATCTACGCCAGCACTCTCTGCTACCACTTCCAGGAGTTCCTGGCGAAACACCCTGCTGCGGAAATGTGCTCTGAAAATGGGGGATTTACCCCAATTCAAAGGCAGCTTGTTGGATGGGAAAAGTGATGGCATTTGTTTTATGGGAAAAGTGATGATGAGCAGCTTTGATTGACCGTCTGATTTAATTTTTAACGATGGTACCGTTGGTACCGTGCCTTATGTTCAGACAAAGCCATCTCTCAACTTATTGATTTCCCTCTATTCTTGAATGAAAATTCTGCCCCGCAGCCTGTTCCAGCACGTTGGCACCTCGTGATGTCGTCGCTCTGGACTTTCTTCCTGCTTTTCTTCTTTTTTGGCTGAACTGCTGAGACTTGAGCCGCAGGGTGGACAAAGCACCGGCTGAAGTTCGTTCTCCTTGTTGGGAGAGAAGGCCTGACCTTAGTATTCAAAGGTTGCAGGGTCCTATAAACGATCCAAGAAATCACACAAAGCCAACAGTTGTTTATGCAAGAAAGGACTCAGATATTTGTGTGTGTATACATATTATATATTATATTATATTATATTATATTATATTATATCATATTATATTATATTGTACTGTATTATATTATATTATATCATATTATAACATATTATACCATATTATATTATATTATATTGTATTATTTTATATTATGTTATATTATATTATATCATATTATATTATATATGTATATTATATTATAGATCTATCTATCTATCTATCTATCTTATCTAATCTATCTATCTAATCTATCTATCTATCTATCTATCTATCTATTTGTATTTATATGCATTATATATATATACCAAATATGTATGTATATATATATATACATATCAAATATGTATGGAAACCATATGGGTAGGGTCAAAATTGGGAGTTCAATTAGTAAGTAGTCATCTTTGCATTTTTTGAGGATCCAAATGGAGGCCACCATTGGTACCCTCAGGTGAATTGACCATTGCCGTCTGTGGGTCCGTGGGTAGCCAATTGGCGTTGCATCCTCATCACTGGTTTGTAGTGATTCATCGTGGTTAATGGTGGTTAATAGTCGTTAATAATTAATGGTGAAGAATGGTTAATAGTGGCTATAATAATCTCGTTGGTGGTTTCAACCCCTCTGAAAAATATGAGTTCGTCAATGGGAAGGATTATCCCATATATTATGGAAAAATAAAAATGTTCCAAACCACCAACCAGATCACCAAGATTGGATCCATACGATTCATATGTTTACAAACCACATGCTACAAAGATATGTCAATATCTACAAATCCAGTAGATGATGTGGATGCAATAGATGATGCTATGCTATCATGGCTAGCTATCTCCCCTGGCCCCGGTAAATTGTCCAGGAGACGTTCCTTCTCATTCTTCAGATGAATCGCCAAGTTGGGGATCAAACCTCATGAAGCAGAAAACCTGGTTGTAGTGATTGAGACAAACAGTGATAAGTTGGGTCAACAACACGTTCTTGCAGACAAATGTAGCAAACAATGTCAATCAAACTCAGGTCTGCAATTTCGGCCGCCATGGCCCCTTTCCGAGGGACAAATGGGTTTCTCCACCCGCACCAGCACCTCCTCCATGCCCTCCTTGGTGGCACAGATCACCTTTCCAGCCATGCCCAGCGGCCGATCAAACCAGGTGTGCCATAGGCCTCGGCCATTTGTGGTCGGCGTTCATGCCATTTGTGCGAAAGGGGTGCCCCAAAAAAAAGGAGAAAAAAAGGTAGGTCCTAGGTCCTAGGTCCCTAGAAATGTTTGGATTTGGACTTCCGGAACGCATCTTGAAAATGTCCGAAAATGACAGACTTCAGTGCCACTTCGATTCTTCGATCAAGAAACCTCCACCATAGGTGTCCACTCCGATCTGCAGCATCCCAGCGCTGGAGGGCATCTTTGAACATGGCCGTAGCTTCAAGCACGGTGAATCCTCAAGTCGCTTGGGCAATGCGGCAAGGCTCAAGGATCGATTTAATTGTTTACGCTTGTGTAGTCGATCATGGTGTGCTGGCAAATGTTTCTCATTTATAGCTGATTTTCCCACTAAAACTTCCCAGTTCTAGGGTATTTTCCAGCCAGCCACGTTTGGTTACCAGAGGGTACTGAGAATGAGTATCACTCTGCCAGGGCACTGTGTGCGCGGCAGCAATCACCACACCTCCCTTGGAAGCATCAAAGGCACCTCCAACACCAAAAGCACAGATGGATGTGCCTTCCTTCGTGATAAAATATTTCCTCGGCTGCATCCAAGGCGGAGATGTGCCAAAACAAAATCATTCGATTCAGATGGATTCAGTATCTCCAAACCAAAACAACAAAATCATTGGATTCAGTATCTCCAAAGCAAAACTGGTTAAAACTTGCGAACTATTTTCAAGCGCCGAGAGTCCCTCCAGCTTTCATTTCCCAGACATCTGAAAGCTCCACAAAACCTGCAGCTAGTAGCCGCTTCTTTGCTTCTGCTACCTTAGACACTGCGCGAAGCAAACAGGCAAGTGATTTGCTGATACCTGGTCCACTCAATAATCATTACTTTGATCTTTGTCTACACTACCCGTTCTGGCCGGCGTCCTTTCATCCTCAACCCCAAGGCACTTACCCATTTCACCAAAAGCCAACCGCAAGTGACACCGAGTCAAACTTGACTTCCAGATTTCAACCAGGTTGTCACTCGCATCCCATCATCCCATGGCCGTTCCGTGCCATGGCTGTGCCGGGGCACGGTATGCGCCGGCGACCCCGTCCGCCCCACGAAGTCCAAAAAGTCCTCGGAGGCGTCGGAGGCCGCCGCGCATCCGACGAAGGTCCGCCGTTGACGCGCCTGCGACTTTGAGCGTTTCACCTGGGAGCCGGCAAGTCATGGGGCGAACTGGTCATTTGGGGGATATCAAACCAAAGAGCACTTTGAAGTGCTGGGGATATCTTGGGTACATCATTGATATACTAAGATATAATGAGAATTAATGAGATATGACCACCAGTGATCATCAGTGTGAAAGAGGTATGATCATCAGACGAACAGTAACTGGTCAAAAACCTGCGAAGGCGCTAAGTCCTGGGGTTATGCTCTGCTTAAAATTGGATGAGTCAAGTCGGGTACCAATGGACCCACAACAGGCTGGTCCTCAAGATCTCAAGCCATCCATTTTGGGGTTGATAGTTTGACTATTTTTGACCCATCTCTGGATCCATGAGATCAAGCCACGGCGGATAAGTTGGAGTTACCAAAATGGGTAAGTTGGAGTTACCAAAATGGGGGATACCATGGGATAGCTTCTTGTTGATTTTGTTGATTTCTTTAGCCTCTCTGTCTGTCATAAGGGGAAGTACGTTAGGAACTATGTTGGAGTTGGGGAGAACTGGATCCCAAAGAGGCGAACATCCAAAGAAGATGTTCCTGCGCCTACCTTGTGGGATATATGCGATGCATACAAAAAAAAATGAGACAATGAGAGTTGAAACATGTTGAAACCATGTACAGATTCCAGTAACAACAAAAATCACACGAGATTCAGGGGATCGAAAAAAAAATCCCCCAGCTCTGAGATTTCGAGCCACGGCAGCGCCCACAGCCAGTGCCATGGGAATTGCTATGCAGCTGCTTTGGCTGCTATGTCTCGATCCCCGGCCAGGGACGGCATGGCTCACTGGCGTCCCGATTTTTTGGGGTGCCAGCTGTCCCAGCTGTCCCAGCTGTCCCAGTGCTACGCGGGGAGGTCGCAACATCTTGAGATCTTGAAGCGGAGGCAGCCACAAAACCGGAGACAACTGGGTGTCTCTTCACCTGCAATCTGCACCAAGCCACTTGAAACTAGTGAAAGTGAAAATGCCAAAATGGATGACAAGCTGGAAGGCATGCTCTGAAATCGAAAATCGACAAAACTATATATCTCAGTTTACCGTCGACTTCCAAGTAGGAGGGACCAAATGAACAGGTGCCGCAGAATGCTTCTAGCACTTGTCTGCAGACATTATCTGCAAGACTTGGGGACCCAACTATCCTCAGTTCCTCTACTGTAACTGCCTTTCTGGGCTGGCTTTGGGTGTGCTACCTTTCAAAAAATGTCAACTTTGCCGGGCCATTTGGAGATGATATCCTTCAACCATCTGACGGAAAAAAAAAAACGACATGAGGTCGTGATGAAATTCAGATACATCAACAAAGTGAGGCCCCCCAGTGGAATGATTTTGGTTTTAGATTCACCAATACTGTAGTTACCCTCCTGTAAACTGACAGTTTGCCATGGGAATCGCCATTTGTAAGAACGGTAAATCGTCGAACTAAAAGGGCCATGGCTTCCACAGCTATGTTAGTTTACTGGAGAGTATATCCCATTATAAATCCACTAACTATAGTTAAATATCCCCTTAACCAATGAAATATCCAGTTCTGTTCCAGAAGGTCACCAGGTCACCCCACTTTTCAATGGCCATGATGGGAAGCACCTCGTCGTTGCGGATCCAGGGCCTCTCACGTCGAAAAACGCGAAAAAGTTACCCTTTACGGCTCGGTCAGCTGGGAGTGTGGCGAATGTCCAGGATTACCCAGCTATACTCATAATACTCTATATATATGTATGTATGTATGTATGTATGTATGTATACATACAGACATACATACATGTGTATATATATAGGGGGAGTTAGTAAGATTGGGAAGGTGGGGGTGTCATTGATCCCCCATTTTAAGTTTGATAAATGACAAATACTAAACACATATAATCTACTATATATATATATTCTATTGTATACATATAATCTATGATCTATACAATCTATATAGATACAAATATGTATATATATATGTAGGACCAAACATAGAGATGGAGAAAAATCCTACTAAAATTGTAATCGATGTTCCATCCTTGGGATCAAGTCCGCCACTGAGAGAAACACCTCGAGGCGTCCTGGCAAGTCATTTCAATCCTGGATTGATGGGTATAATTGTTTAAAAAAAAACTAGGGATGGTTTAGATCCATGACTATCCTCAAAATCCCTGGGCATCAATGATTATATCCCAAAAAGAACTATAAGTATAAAATCATAAAATCATATAAAATATAAAATATCAATCTCTTGACTCTAAGACCATGATTTGATTCCCAATGCTTGGCATATCTGCTCCTCTCCAGGGAAGAAGTTCCGGATCGCTCCAATGTCCTGACCGGCTGTGCCGGTAAAAGTACTTGCCAAAGGAACAGTTTGCGAACTGGAAAACATGTTTAAGGGCTGCCACGGTTTCCATATGTCATGTTTCCATAGCTATGTAACAAATTAACGGAGGTTAAAGGTTTGATGCACATTCAAAGGCAAACCATCCATGAAAACCAAACGGTTTATTTAACACGGAACCAACGGGCAGAAGCATTGAAGTCAACATACTCCTTGTGCAAACACCACGTGTTTGCCCTACAGAAAAAGTGGACACCATATTCGATCGAAGAACCACTTTTTTGACCCAGAATCATGTTAATATTGAAGATTGCAAATACTTCACGGAACTTGCTTGGAAGAAAGCTAAAAAAATACAAAAAAAATGCATCCGCTTAGCAGCTTATACTCACTTTCTTCCATGTCCTGATGCACGGCCGAAAGGATGGCGTGGTTGATCACCTCGGCTATCCCCAACATCCGGAGAAGTTTTACCCGGTCATTTCTTACACTTTGCTATTGAAAATGGCCATAGAGAGTTCGTTGATTTACCCAGCTATAAAATATTTAAAAATTGTGATAGTTTACCAGAGGGTAATTGGTTTGATATCCATGTAACATCATGCAACCCTCTGGACATCGGCCTCCATCAACGATTCGGGCTTTCGCACATTGGCAGAAACAAGGCCACAGCGATTGCGCAGGCGCTCGCGGACCATCTCTGGAATAGCCTGGAGACATGGCTATTTCCAGATCATTGGGGTTGGTATATGTCCTTTTGGGGGGATTTTGAACATCACTTGAAAAAGTATATAGAGATTACAGCAGATCTCCTTTTCTGTTACCAACGCTCGGTCAGGTCGTAAACGCGCGCCGGCAGTCCTCCTACAATGTTTGACAAAGATCATCAAAATGTTGATGATATATATATATATATATATAATATTATATATATATATATAGATATATAGATAGATAGATAGATAGATAGATAGATAGATAGAGAGATAGAGATAGATAGATATAGATAGATATAGATAGATATAGATAGATATAGATAGATATAGATAGATATAGATAGATATAGATAGATATAGATAGATATAGATAGATATAGATAGATATAGA
>Ga0126342_10008583_pt1 | contig 18322 bp, 13 predicted proteins | sample Cyp1metagenome_FD_92528 | JGI IMG/M metagenome (GOLD analysis project Ga0126342, IMG submission 92528) | Coral microbial communities from Lord Howe Island, Old Settlement Bay, Australia - Cyphastrea 1 metagenome | ecosystem: Host-associated > Invertebrates > Cnidaria > Coral ...
AAAAGAGGTATCGCTACATAAGGCCCCCTATCGCTACACACAGTAAATCACATATTTTGAGTAGTGATGGCGGATCGTAATTGAAGCCTTTCATAGCGTCTTTTGACCCTTGCTCATATGAACTATTGACTTTATGGTCGTAGTTTGTCATTTTTGCTGATCTGATAAACTCCTTTCTTGAGAAATATGAACGAGGTTTTGGCCATGCCCACAGTCGGAAAAGTGCTCAACTCATGGTTTCCATTGGAATTGTTCGAATCTGCAGCCTACACCACCAAGCTTTGGCCGAAAGAACCGTCTCTGGTGAAAATCCACAATGTCCCTACATTTGTTGATAGAGCATTTGTTACCTTTATGGCGATTATAGACATACCACCTATCTATAGTGCCTATTATTCTGGTTGGTGGTATACCTACCCCTCTGAAAAATATGACTTCGTCAGTTGGGATGATAACATTCCCAACTGAATGGACAAATCGTCCAAATGTTCCAAACCACCATATTTTTTGGGTAGATCACCTATATCAACTATAAATGGGCCATTTTCCATAGCTATGTGACAAATTACCAAAGGGCATCCCATGATTCAAATCTCAGCCTTTCCACCAGGGTTTACGCCTCGAAAGCCTTCAAGGTCGGTGGGTAAAAGACGGTGATGCGCTGGAAGGAGAACAGCCTTTTTCGGGTTCCGATGGCAGCTTGGTGGTGCATCCCGGGTGGTATACGTGGCCAATAAGCAATATATAGCCATATATACATACGTATACACATGTATATAATATATATATATATATAATATAATATATATATATATATAATATATATAATTATAAATATAGCTGGGTATGGCTGGAATAGATGAATATTCATATCATCCAACTAGGATATGAATATATATATATATATATATATATAGCTGGGGTATTTTTTAAGCAACTCATTGAAATCCAGCTAAATCATAATATCCAGGTAAGTATTCACCAAGCAATTTTGATTTCATCCCTTGGAGGTTTCCAAAGTCATGAAGGTACCCGAAATCATCCAGTCGTCAAAGGATGACTATGACTTAGATTGACTTGGTATTGACACACACACACATATATATATACACATATATTGTCTGGTTGGTGGTTGAGCCTACCCCTCTGAAAAATATGAGTCAGTTGGGATGACGACATTCCCAACTGAATGGAAAGTCATAAAATTCATGTTCCAAACCACCAACCAACTGGGTATATGAATCTCTAGTACTGGATCAATGACCATCCGCTTTTATGGGAATGTGAACCATGTTTTGACCATGACGACACATGGTTGAGCTTCTATGCGCTGAGGATATGTTGATGGGGATTTCAACGAGTTGGCCTAAGGGTTGGGAAACGATCATTGAATTGGCTGAAACTGGCCCTGCTAATTGGTGGTTTGACCATGGCACAATATTGCATAATCAACAGGCCGATATCATCTCAAACTGTATATCGGTTGCATCTCCATTTGAATCATTTGATAGTGCTGAAAAATCTTGGTTGTCGATAGAACCGCCATACAGTGTTGCTTTCCCTAAACATTCAAACTACCCTCTGGTAAACTAACTGTCAAATAACAAACTGGAAAATCACCATTTTCAAGCTAGGTAAATCCCTATAAATGGGTCATGTTCACCATTTTCAATATATAGCTATTTTGACAGAACCAGAGGGTATTGATTGACATCCACCGATTTTGTTCAACTCTTATCCCTAGCGATATTTCTCGTTTTCACCATCCAAGCTCGGTGCTGGAAGATTTACACGCATTTGGGTCATATTTTTTGGGGGTACTTGGTGACTCATCCCACTTAGTAACACATGTTATAACATGTTATAACATGTTAGAACCCCAGTTAGAAGTAGATTAACCCTACTTATCCCAGTTGTAACTGGTGTTATAACCTATTTACCAAGTGCGATGAGCCACCAAGTTACATGGAGCATTGGGGACGGGTTACTTGGCTCCCATCATCCTCCCAGGTGTTTGCTATACATCTGAACTTTCATCATTAACGTTTGATATCGTTTGATCAAGACCCACCAATATATATATATATTCATACATAACATAGATCATGTATATATAGATCATTATAGATCATAATTGCTCATAACTTGAGTACTTTCAGGGCCCGGGCCGCTGATTTTTCGCGGGATTGCAGTTGCAGCTTTTGATATAACTTGCTCTTCAGCGGCGCCCGCCGCCAAGGGCAGGTTGCGCGAAACGGATCTTGTTCCCAGGCATATTTTAGGAGTCCTGGGATCCCTGGGAATTGTTGAAGAATCAATCATGAAGGCTGGCTTCTAAACACGAACTGCACTTTCACTTGAACGCGCAAAACATATAAACTGCCTGGGCAGAATGGCGCCATTTATTATGTAGTGGACACGAAGTCTCTTCAAAACAGTCGAAGCCCGAGTTTGTTTTCCAAGTCATGCAGGGTTGATTCAAGTGTAAGATCTGTAGCTTGTAGCAACCAGGAGTTTGCAGTTTGATAATTCGTTTTTTGTTTTTTGAAAAAAGGCTATATTGATAGTTTCATAGCTTTTTTAAAAACTAGTTTCTTTTGAAGTTTCATAATTTGATAATTTGATAATCCTCACTTTTTCCTGCCATTTTTCTGCGGAACTTCAGGCGGAAAAACAAATCTTATCCAACTCCAATGGATTTAGAACTTCTGCATGATGGATATTTGAAGGTTTCCTGAAATAGGGCTACCCCTAATTATCATCCATTTTCTGGTTGGTGGTTGAGCCTACTCCTCCAAAAAATATGAGTCAGTTGGGATGATGGCATTCCCAACTGAATGGAAACATAAAACATATTCCAAACCACAAACCAGTTTTAGATTGGGCTTTTCCGTGAAATAAACCATCCAGCTATTATTGGGGTAGCTCCATTTTGAGAAACCACCATTTAAATTTATCTGGGTAACTCATGATATTTCACTAACCTCTTCAATAAGACCATATTGGGATAATTTCCCTTAGGAAAACCATGATTTCAGGCTTCGGGAGAACAGGCTTCGGTCGTGATCAAATTTACCCAAATTAAACAGCTCCACTAATCCCCTATAAAAACATCTCCAAAGCCGGAGCTTGATGGATAGCCTTGGTAGGTCACAGGAGGAAATGGCCACCATCCCATTGTGAATTTTCCATTCACCTTGGAGAGGAGATCCCCCACGAACGGTGCACCCCCAGTGATGTTTGTTAGTTTATAACCCCATCTAAATGTATAGTTAGTATAGTTATTTGAACCATAGTAAGTATAAACCTATAGTATCCTATAGTTACAAGGTGGTGTTAGAAAAAAACATAGGAATAGTATGTCAATATATCTACCATAAACCATAGTGAAGTGGCACCAACTTAGCGATGAATCGCTCACTGGGGCACCTTGTAGATCCCGTAGTTCCAATTTGTACCCAGCCGGGCAGCCGGGGGCTTTGAAATGGACTGTGTGACCATGACCATGTGTGACCTATGTCCATCTTGGACTCTTGGATAGACAATGAGACCCAAATCAATCCAAACTCTGCATCATGACAAGTAACATGGCCAAACTTTGATAATCATATACACGTATATTACATAGATCAATCATGATCAATAAATGATCAATATATCCCCATTCAAGACCAAAAAAGAGCAAGGTAGTAATCCAAGCTTTGCCCTCTGAAAATTTGTGACATAGCCATTGAACATGGCCATAGAAAGTTCGTTGATTTACCCATTAAAAATGGTGATTTTCCAGTTCGTTATGTAAACGTTTACCAGAAGGTATCTCCCATTTTGATGCTGCAAAGAACTCATCCAAAGGCGCCCAGGAAAATAGTGCCTTTGATCCGAACGGGTTTCTCTGTTGTTTAAACAGATGATTTTCTCAACTTCATCAATCCCAGGAGGTCAGGAAATCCAGCCTGGGACAGTCGCGGATGTGCTGGACATCCAGCCCTGTACAGTTTCTGTAGATTTTTTGGGCCGGCAGTCTCCAGGGCTAATGTGACACTGTGGCTTCATGTCATGAATCCATGTGAGAAAAAACCATGCCATGGTTTCCACCCATGCCTGGGAATGGTTGGAATCCCACCTATGCTGAAATTGGGTGATAGTATGTGATAGTTGATCATGCCATGTTTTGCCGGCATTATATTAATTATATGTTAGACATTGCCTACACTCATCATACCTGTTTTCTATAGTGGTGTGCGTTTTTTTTAAAAGTGATTTTGATCCTGGACGTTGGAAATTCCCCAACCTTGATCCAGGAAATCCATGGAAATCTCAAAGCTCTGGTTGCCCCCAGCCGTGTAGCCGATCCTGGTGATCAGCGACAAGATACAAGCAGCGAAAAGGCACCTCCCCAACTTCGGCAGCGTACAGAACTCACAGACTTCGGTCACAAGAATGGCATATTTCTTGGATCTATTTGGCGGTCAAAATCCGAGAGTACCTGTGGTGAACCCCAAAATAGCTGGGATTTATGGATGTTCATTCCACTAAAATTGACCATATTTGACAATCATGGGTTATAAAAACCCACTCCCATTTTTGAATGGTCCGAAAAACAAGACATGGCCGTGATTGCTATGCATGAATTGGATGTATACTGTCTGTGTGCTGGATAATTCATACTTTTGGTGGCTAGGTTTGTTGGCTAGAAAACATCCTTTCCAGATAATTTCCTAGTTTCCTTTCCATATTTCAAATGTCCTGTTGGATAAATTTGATCTTTGGTTTCCAAACAATCCCGACTTTTGTGAGATATTTTCTCGTTTTGGGGGACCATCGAATTCGCTAGTTCAACCCCAGCTTTCTTGGATAAATCACCCCTTTCATTTGTTGACATTTTTGGGGGGAACATCCTCACTTTTGTTGCTTACCCTCTGGTAAACTAACATAGCTATGGAAAATCACCATTTTTCATGGGAAAATCCACTATAAATGGTCATTTTCAATAGCTATGTTAAATTACCAGAGGGTAAATACAAAAATCTTTGTTGGTGACATCTCCATTCTGCTCCAACTGCTTGCAGCTGTCGCTCCATAGCAAATTTACAGACTCGTATGACTTCGTTGGGAATCTCCCCTTTTATCAATCTTCGATTCGCGTTTGATGACAGTGGCCAGTAGATTTATGAAAAAAACCCATTGTAGTCCCATGTGAAAAATCACCCCATGAAAAGAACATGTCATCTGATACTGGGAGAATAAGAAACTTAGAATGAACATGACAAAATGGGAAAAATATCATAGTGTCATTAGATATATTAGATAATGAGTATCATATAGATTCATATAGTATTTCATGATGAATTATAACTATCCCGTCAGAAAATCCCATCATACTTTTCTACATCTTTTCTACGATTTGCTGAGGCTCTAGATTCATGATTGACCAGCAACCAGTAACCATAATTAACTATCAATGACAACTAATATGACCATAATATGTTCAATGTTGAATTAACTAGTCATGATAATATGTTGAAAAATGGTTATTATCATGAACCATAATATCATGGTAACATATTCTTAACCATTACTCAATAGATGGTAAGATTAAATATCTCATTAACCATGACTATTCCACGAACATTCCATGAATCTTTGTGGCATCTCTTTCGCCAACGCTGCTGACCTAATCTTCGTCACCCGCCTTCGGCGGCGACGGCGCCCTGGGCGCAGGCGGCGACGCCGCGCGCGGGGCTGCAGCTTGCTGCGCGGCGCGTTCCAGGAAGTTCATGACCTGCGCAATGGAAGAAAGTGAACAGAACTCCACAGGATGGGCCCCCCCAGTTATAAGTTGGTTTATAACCCCATCTAAATATAGTTATAAGTATCATACACTGTTGTTATTATAGCGATAAACCATCAACTTAGCTAACTGTAGGGCCCATCCTGCATGTTGACAAACTGGTTAGTGATACTTTTACAAACAGTTCGCAATTGTAGCCGTTATATTTTTGGTTCAACATGTTCAACCCAAGAAAATGTGAACAGTGGCTTAAAAAGAAAAAAATAAACCGCCTGAATGATGGTTATAAGTATGCCCCCAAATGGTGGTTTAACGTGGCTTAACAGCATCAAACATGGAGGTTTATGGTTTTACAACGGCAATGGGAAGAGGAAGGAATGTAAACTCTAGATCCCCGACAACTGTTGTGCCTCCTAGAAATAGACCTTTCTTGAACCCTCAGGCAAGCAAATCTTGATGGTTTCCCCTTGTACACAATCATATCTATCTTTTGGGAGGGGGTTAGGGCCACTTAAATTTTCGAGATGGAATGTCATTTGGACATGCTGCAGACGTTTGAAACCCCCATCCAATCCAACTATAGGTCTATATCCTGATTCTATCCACCATAAAACCACCATAACTCCACCATAACTCCCACATGTTGCCTAGCCGAGCCTAGCCACGCCCCAGCCCCAGGCCGCCCCAGGCCCCCGTTTGGCTCACCATATCCAGCACCGTGGGAAACGGACGACCCGGCAGGGCGGACCAGAGCATCTCCAGGAGGAGGCCTCGGACAGGGCGGTCAACGCGAACGACAGGGCGTTTGAAACATGGGAACGTTGAAGGGTACCCCCTAAGCCATGGGAATTCATACTGTAAATAAATATATATATATATATTGTACATATGTTATATATATAATATAGATATATCATATACATACATATGTAATGCATTGATGTAATGTAATGTAATATGATTTCATGTGATGTACACGTTCATGTAGGTATAGGATGTAATGGGGGTATGTTATCCATTTAGGATTCCCCGGGTTCTCCAGGGTCGAAGACTGAGCTGTGGCATGCTGTGGCTGACTTCTGCATTAAGATTGCGGAGTTAGACGAACATTGGGATCATAGTCGATGCTGATACACGAACCATTCGGATCTAAAAAAATACATCAAACATTGTTACTTGTGCATTCCTGAAGACCAGTCTGCAGAATCAACTTAAGCAGAAACAAGCACAACATCCTTCGAACAAATCAAATCTGACCATTATATTTTATAGCATACTAAAACTCACTATTAACCCTTAGAAGATCAAAACAATATATCATAGCTAAGGGTGAATATATTCTTACAAATCATGGGGGGTAAAGCATGTGTTAACATATATTAACAATCTTATTACAGTAACCATCTTATTTAATCATATTACAACATAAAATCATGGGGGATTAAAACATATTTTAAGATATACTATATAACCATTATTACTCATCTTACAACATAATCCTGGAGGATGAAACCATATTAACACAATTATCAACCCTTATTAACGTATCATAACATATTATATTACAGCATATAATTACAATTATTGACTTATTAACCCTTATTAAGACGATTCTAACCTATATTAATAGCGGTTATTAACAATTTTAACCCTTATCGATCCACATACCACTCTAAATCATGTCATTATATGCCATTTTATCATTAATTTGGCATATAATGACATTATCCACATATTGTCATATATGGATATTTAACCTTAATCCTTATATTAACATTACTAATTGGTGGTTTGAACCCCTGAAAAATATGAAAGTCAGATTGGATCATCATCCCAACTATTTGGGAAAATACAATTCATGTTCCAAATCACCAACCAGTAACTGAAAATGATGGAAAATTGATCATCTAAAGATAAATGATTGTAAGTCCTAAGTTAAATTAACATATATTAACATATATTAACATATATTAACATATATTAGCATATATTAGCATATATTAACATATATTAGCATGTATTTATATATTAGCATATATTAACATATATTAACATATATTAACATATACTAACCATCTCCGAAGATTCGCTCGTTTCATGGCGCCAAGGGACCGATTTCCTTGGTGCCCCGTAACTCGTGACGGAGGCACACCGGGATCGCGGCCGGCGAGGACGGGGTGAGCCTCGGAAAATGGTGGGTTTGGGATTTCAGGGTGATTGAACTATGAAAATAGGGGGATTTCACATATTTAAAATGGTACTTATTATACTACTATTACTTATTTGACTATGGAATATGGTGATTTAATGGGATATCAATGGAATCTATGTCGGGAATATGTTCTTAACTATTTAATCTCGGGAATATGATTTAACTAATGGTGATTTAATGGGATATAAATGGGATTTCATGTGGGTATATACATTTCTAAATGGTGAATGGCTAATAATATGGTTAATGTGACCATGAACAATGATGATTTAACTGTGAAATGTGGTGATTCAACTGGTGGTTTCATAAATGGTGGTAAGTTGACCAGAGGGTAAATTGTTAAAAATGGTTAATGACCAAGGGGAATTGCTAATAATATGGTGTCAATGTGACCATGAACAATGAGGATTTAACTATTAAAATCCACTGAATATGGTGATTTAATGGGATATAAATGGGATTTCATGTGGGTAAAACAATGCCATGGTTTCCACCCATGACTGGGAATGGTTTGACCTATGGTGATTTCCTGGCGATCTTTTGGGGATAATCTTGTTCTCTGGTAAACGTTTACATAACTATGAAAATTCACACACATGGTTTATGGATAAATCAACATATATAGCTATATAGCTATGGACAATCACCATTTTTGATGGGTAAATCCACGGACTAAATATGGCAATTTTCCCATGGTTTTTTGTATGTTTACCAGAGGGTAATCCTCACAAACCTTTGGGGAGATATTCCATCACATTTTAACCTCTGGTTATGACCAACAGTTTGCGAAAATGAAGCATAGAAATACATGGTGATGTTACATGAGAAGAAGTGCATTTCCACTCATAAGTGGGTATTATGGCAAAAGGAGTTATATCTATGTAGGTGGATATGTGCGCATAGATATAGGGCTTATATCCCCACTTACGGGGGTTTACGTCATCCCATATTGGGTACAGGATGGTGCCCCAGTTCTGAATCGCTAAGTTGGTGCCACGAACTCCAATTTCACCATGGTTTATGGTAGATATATTCACATACTATTCCTATGGTTTATAAAATAACACCACCTTGTAACTATAGGTTTATACTTACTATGGTTACTATGGTTCAAATAACTACTAACTATATAATTAGATTGGGTTATAAACCAACAAACATCACTGGGGGGGCCCCATCCTGTGTGAAGATGGATTGATTATTCCCATCCCGCGCATATGAGGAAGAGAAAGGAATACTTAGAATCTACCAAAATCTGGTGGAATTGCATCAATCCTGTACATTCACCATCATCCAGTGACGGAAAACGATGAGGTCATCAAATGTATGCAGCTAAAATCCCCATTTGTAGTTGGTTGACCTTTTTGACCCCCAAGAAATTTTCCTTCATGGTCAATCTTTGGTCCAACAACAATGGTCATCTTTTGCTGTGCTGTTTTGGGGCGATTTTCCGCCAAGAAAAATCACCATCCAGTTGAAGGCCAACTCCCCGAGATCTTTCTGCCAGGAGGCGTCGTGCCTGAGCTGCCTTTGGAGCCTTTCTTGGGACTCTTATCCTGGTTTCGCATGGGAAAAAAACGACGGAACATTGGATCAAACTGAGGAAAAAATCTAAGTTATAATCTAAAAATGATGGAAATTATAACCTATAACCTGGTTGTTGGTGGTTTCAATCCCTCTGAAACATATTAGGCAGTTGGGATGATTATTCCCAATATATGGAAACATAACAAATGTTCCAAACCACCAACCAGATCTAAAAATGATGGAAATTACAACTTAAACGGATGGAAAATTGATAATCTAAAGATAAATGATTGTAAATGCTAAGTTTTATTTTCACCACAAAAAAACACTTAATTCCTCCACAATGGGTCGAACTGGGAAAAAGGGGATGGAACACCCCTGGAAACCTCTATGAGTCATTGGGAAATGCATTTTTTTACTGCAGTTTTCTACGATGGAATCAGCGCATTGAGATATTCCCCAGGTTCCATGGGAAGCATCTGCTTCTTTTGGGGGATTAAGCCAATCAAAGAGGCGCTTTGAATCAACTGACATGAGAAATATGACAATCACCAACACAAAAACCAAGTCATGTGGTAAACCCAGTGCCATAAAGCTAGCCTTTGGGATTTTTTTAGATATGGTTTATGGCATTGAGTCTACCACAGTGGTGCCCCCGAATCATGTCTGTTTTTAGATATGGTTTATGAACCCCATTAGCCAAAGATATTATATACCTCATACATTGGTTTGTACACTCCACTAGCATATGTATATATATATGTACATGTATCTAGCCCCTCAAGTCATCTTTGTCGGTTTATTGACACCATTAGCCATAGATACCTGGAGTTATAACTAGCTTAGCTAACGGAAGACCAAGAAGATTGCGGGCACTTTTTTTTACACCTATTCAATGATTTCTTGTGCGGTGGCTATCATACATGTTCCAGAAAAATGGGGATGGATGGTGGGTTGCTAATTATGGTTAATGAAACAATTATATGGTTATACTGTACTTGATAATGTCGCTTGATACGGGATGTTGTTGGATGTTAATAAATATTGATGGTTCATGGGTTCCCCCTTTGGTATTGGCTTCTCAGCTTGTCGCCTCAAAAGCCTGGTACCCGGATGGTTAGTAGCTGGGATTTATGGATGGTTCTTCCCCAAGATATGGTAATAATATGGTAACAATCGGTTTTGACCCATCCCCATTTCGGCACGTTGCAGAAACACATGCATGACTCGGCTTTGTCGATCCAGCAACTGGCAAATCAGTCTTTACCTAGTGGCATTCGCACAAAAAATGTACCCTCTGGTTATTTCACACCCTGAAAATTGCCAATAAGTGCAAACTCATTGTCGCAGCACAAAATTAAGGGCCCTCCAGTTAGTTGGTTTATAACCATGAAATAACCCTCATTAACTAACTAATTATCGTTATATCTACCATAAACCTGGGGGCCCCATCCTGTATTGAGGGTCAGTAACCATAGTGACCATCCCCTTACGATAAAGAAGATCCCAACAACAACCGAATACAATATAGGGACAACCACATACATATATATATATATATACATACATATATATATACATACATATATATATATATATACATTGAATTTTACATACATGCTGAATCATTAAATAATACACATTTATGTATATACTGTACATATGATATATATATATATATAAACATGATTATCTGATTGATGCATGTAAAATCATACAATGTGGTAGACCCGGTAACCCCAGTAAACAAATGGGGATGGGTCAGAATTGAGAATAACCTGAATTATTGAAGGGTTCATACTAAAGATAGCCTTAAATCATCTAAAATCTGTGGTCCCCCAGGTCCTTAACTTTGACTCATACTCATACCCGTAAGGGATCACATTGTTACTGACTACTAACCATTAAACATTGGTAACACATTACCAGCCATTATTAACCACAAAAAAAAACTCATCTCCAAAATGGTGCTTATAGAACCATCAAAAAATAGAACCATCAAAAAATAGAACCATCAAAAAATAAAACCATCAAAAACGTTATAAAACTGTTATAACACCACACCAAAATGCAATCATTAAAAACCGTCGTAAAAAACATTATAACCACTATAAACCTCATTATTTTCGAACCATTATATCATTAACCTTATTACCAGAGATAAAAATCCTGATCATGAACCATTACTTAACCCCATTATCCATTATAAAACATTTAACACTGACCGTTTTTATGGGGACCCAAACAACGCGCAACGCCGCGCCTTGCGGCGGAAGGGCTTCTTCAAGGCCTCGCGGTCGGAGAGCTTCTGCGACATGTTGCGGAGGATGTCCTGGTCGAAGCGAAGCGGGGCGTTTAGGGTGGAGGTCAAACAGTGAACTGAAATGATAAAAGCTAGTAGAAATGGTGGTTCAGTGGAAAAATAAACATAATATACATGTATGATTACATATATATAATATATGCAATGAAATGTGTATATATATATATGTGTATTTGTATATATAATGTAATATCTATCTATCTATCTATATATATATATATATATAAGCAATAGAACTAGTGGTTTCACTTGTAGTTTGGTCCATGGAATATAGAGGTATGAAGTTGGGATCACCATTGGTATATATATATAAAGATATGTATAGATCCAATGGCTATAGTACCCGTTTCCATCACTTTTTGCTGAACTTGTCAATAGTGGAGGTATGATCTATTGAAAGATACGTAGATAATGGTAGGTAGATAGATGGATCATAGATAGATATATTGTGGTGAATGATGATCGATGTGTTCAAAACCGTGGCAGTTGACAAGAAATCTATCATCTATAGGATTTGGTGGTTGTAGGTTGCTTTCTCGCATAGAGATTCTGCTACCGTGCCTGAAAGATCAATGCGATCTGCCCGCGCGGAATTCCGTGACGGCCGTTGGTATCCAGCACATCCATGCTAAAACACACGCGATAGAAGTCCTTGGCTCGTCGTGGATGGTCCCAAATTTTCTTTGCAAATTACCCGTTGGTAAACTAACATAGCTATGGAAAATGGCCCATTTATAGATGGTTTACCTATTAAACATGGTGATTTTCTATAGCTATGTAAACGTTTACCTAATGATGGGACCTCTTTTCCAATAATCTTCGAACATCCGAATAGTATGGGAATGGGGGTTCCATCATTAGGGGGTCAACCATAGCACATGGGGGGTTCATCAACAAAAATAGCGAGATCATCGCGAGTTTAACAATAAACTTGACCACAAATGACGACTTCAGGATGGCCCCCCCCCAGTTATGAGTTGGTTTATAAGCCCATCTAAATATATTGATTTGCGTGTCATACACTATTGTTATTATAGTTATTTGCAACAAGTTAGCTAAAGAACTGGGGCCCCATCCTGCACAAATGACGACTTTAAGTCATAATTTCTATCCGGCACATCAACCGCAATCGTGGTCAGGGGGGAGTGCAGGCCTGGGTTAAAGTTCAGGGTGGGTTGACTACAAATAGGACGTTGCGTTGTTTATACTGGTAAACTTGGAATAATGGGTTATAATATGTTAATAATGGGTTAGAATCTGTAAAAGAACTGGCTTGTTTTTGCCCCAAACGTACCCTCTGGTAAACTAAAATAACTATGGACAATCACCATTGTTAATTGGTAAATCAACTATAAATGGCAATTTTCAAAAGATTTTTGTATGTTTACCAGAGGGTACTTGGGAACCCTTTCAACCGGAAAGAAACGTTGAACAGGCAGTTGTTTTACACGGTAGATGAATATGGTCAACACGAGTCTGAGAAACTCACACACGTCCGTGGAGGTTTCCCAGTTTTTTGCAGTACCCCCAGTCATCATCCGTAGTAATCGGATCTTCTATTATAACCCAACCAGCGATAAAGGGGTTTCAGCATTTTAGGAAACCTCCACATCTTGATAATTACCCTCTAACTCTAATAAACGTTTACAGTTTGCGAACTGGAAAATTACCATCGTTAATAGGTAAATCAACTATAAATAACAATTTTCAATGCGCTATGTGAAATCACCTAGGGGTACCTTCATGGTTGGCTTTCCTCACACGAACCCTTCGGAAATCGATTTCATTGCTCCACGCGCCGAGGAGCCCAAGGATCCAGTATGATCAAGTATGATTGTGTTTCATTCTATTCTGCAGTTATAAGTGGATATTTAATGGATATCTAGTGGATATTTAATCCATTATAATTATTCACCACAGTTGTAAGGCTTATATTCCAATTTATGATCATTTATGGAATTATTACCATGGTTATATAATGTTATATACCCATTTTAAGCCCCAACTGCACCCGCAAGTAGTCGACAAATCCGATGCTGATGATGAACTCCATATCTTCACGGATTGACATGATCCCCCCTGGGGTTTCCTTTAATTGGGGATCCCAAAGCTAGCCATTGGTTTCCCGAAAACATGATTTGGGATGATCTCAACCGCAAACACAACAGATAACTATCGTCCCAGCCCAACGGGTTGAGAAGCATTCTCACTGACGCTCATTGACAGCAAGGGTTCTTTGGACTTTGGGACCTGGAAGAAGCGACATGTCGTCAACATCCACTTGTGAGGAAAAAAATGCGTCCCAACATGTGACTGACATGTGTCCCGTTATGTGTGAGCATGGACTGATTGGTACCCAGCTTCAATATTCAAACGGTTCATACATTTTGTCCAAAGTTCATAAGAGTATAATATGTTCAAAGAGTTTGCTGTTTATGAGCCGGTCCGCACAAAATAAATCCATTGATATGGAAAGTGAGAAACACTTGAAACCATCCGATGCAAAGCAAGAAAAGGTCTCACCATTGCAGTCTAGATACGGCTCAACCATGGGGTACCGTTGCGGGTTCCCTCCCCGCTACAAACCAACCAGCGGTGATTCCTCCTTTTGAAACCTTGTAGAAAAACCTTGGTAGAAACATGTTTTCGCCATGACAAATATATTAACATGAATATACCATCTAGTTATTTAACATAGCCATGGAAAAAACACAATTTCTAATAGGTAAACCATCTATTTCTATGGGCCATTTCCCATGGCTATGTTAAATAACCAGAGGGTACTATCTATATACCCATTAACTTCCGTAAATCCAGTTGGTTTTCCCATCGCAGTTATAATTATCAGGATTTTCCAAAGGATATTTTCCCATCCAAAACCTGGCTTTTCATATGCTATATATCCTCTATATATTAGCAATATAAGTAACTATATATATATATAATATTATAGTTATAATTATATATATATATAGAATGAATCCCAGGAAATCCAAAAAAACTCCACAGTTCCACAGTTCTCCAGTTCCATCCAGGTGTCCTTTTTAAAGATGGAACTCATGGAACCCAAAAAACCATGCAGTTTTTATTCATAGTTTAATAATAGTTTAACCAATTTAACGAGCTTTCCAAGTTTAGGGCTATAATTCCAATCATTCCCGCTAATCCCACATAAATCATACTCTCTGGTAATTTGTAACATAGCTATTGAAAATGGCCATGTGTAGTGGATTTTCCCATTAACAAATTGTGATTTTCCATAGTTATGTTAGTTTACCAGATGGTAATTCATCATAAATCCCACTGTATCCTACATAGAAAAACATTCCCATTAAGTCCCATAATCATTACTGTAGAAGCATTCTGGATTTACACCAATGTTTGTTGGACAAATCCACTATTAACATCTTGTTATTTGTCACATAGCGAACTGGAAAATCCCTTATAAATGTGGGCCTCTAGCCGGGAAAATCATCTGCAAGTGGGTCATTTTCCAGTTCGCTATGTGACAAATCACCAGAGGGTAATAGTCCTAAGCCATGGTTAACACCAATATGCCCCATATTATTGTGGTTAGTTTCCCAAGGTATTTCCGGGTTAACGGCCTTGTGGTGAGATCCCCAAGGCCTCCAGTATGTCAAGAAACATCTGGAGGTTTCCATAAATGGGGGAACCCCAATAGCTCGATGGTTTGTAATGGAAAACCCGAGAAAAACATGGATGATGAATGGGGTATCTCCATTTTAGGAAACCACCAGATCCTTATTCTATTCCCATTAAGGCCCATTACATCCCCATTTGATCTGTATCGATTGTAAAATCACAAGCCTGAAAGAAGGAGATTTTGGGATAGCTACCCCTACTACTCATCATTCCAGTGAGGAAGAACAGTGAGGTCGTTATCATTTATCCAGATTAGTGCTTACCAATGGTTATTAATGGTTAATTAATAGTACCTAATAGTTACTTAAATTTCTTTTTGGTATGAATGGCATAATATAGTTTAAATTCCATAATATTGAATACGTTATTATCCCAAGACCGATTGAATATAGTTAAATCCCATAATATCGTTATTCCATAACATGTTCCCATAATATTGCATTTTTTAACCCAAATCATATCTCCATAAATTTATCATTATTCCACATATGTCCATATTATCTCTATTTTCCCATAGTAATCTCATTATTATCCCATATTATCTCAATCTATTATCTCCATATCATCTCCCATATAGTCTCTATTATCCCATAATATTGTCACATCTCTATTATTCTATCCCATGTTATCATAATTATCCCATATTATCTCTACTATACCATAATTATGGGATAATATGGAATTTCATAATATTGTGTAATATCTAAATACTACTATAGCATATAATATATAGATATTCCATGATATTCCCATATTATAAATATATATATTATGATATATACATATATATATTCCCAGCATTGTTAAACCATCCTGCCCACAGCACCCACACCGCTGTGTTGCCTTCATGAAGACCTTTTCCAGGACCTGATTACAAAGACCAGAGACCGGTTTCGGGTGGTGTTTTTTCGCGGGAAATGCATGGGAAATTTGGCAGTAGGAATTATTGGGATTTCAGACATGTATCATCAATATTGAGATTTAATGAATTTTACCTATGAAACAATGGGGAAATTTATCATCAAAATATTGGGATTCAATATGAATAAATTATTTTTGCCTGTGAAACAATGGGTAACCAGCAGCAATGCTGGGATTTTAGCTGATTCAACCATATCAATTAAGGATTCTTGCCAGTCTCACACAGCAAGTGATCTAGGGATGACATATGGGCCGTTACCGTCATTTTTGACTTGCGCAACCAGCATGCCGAATCTCGCCAGCAAAAAATGGACAACCGAATTCGAAAAAAATCAGTGATATTCCAACCAAAAAGCACAAACTCACCAGCCCTGCCGAGCCAGATGAACTATACATAGCCAGTATCAGGTTGGCCAATGAGATGATCATCCACCCGAATCGCTCCGGTCTTCAATGGTTTCCCATATATTTTGGAGCTCAAATTCGACCCCAAAGGCTTGTTGATTAGACCGAAAGTGGGGCAGACAGCATAGAAAAACCACCCAAAATCCCATGGTTTATCATCATTTTCCCGATTCAAAAGGTCGTAATTGGAGGTATATATCATTTTTAGACACAATGGAATCACATAAGGGTGTGTGTTGTATATCCCGAGAAAGCCAGTATAACTACTCTGGTAAACTCCGAATCAAACAGTGCTTGACTCAACATGCTTCAATGACTTCAAAGTCCTTTGTAGGCTATATCATATTATATCATTTTAATTCATTTTACATCATTGAACATTATGCGATAAGCCCAATCATATCCTCAATATCACCAGAAATGGGTTGTATACACCCTCCAAAAATGGCAGGTTTAGAATCGGCTAAACAATTACCACCACATTTTTCACAACATGATATAAACCAATCTTTTCAACCGCATTTCTGAGAGTCTTTCGACGGTTTTCCAACCGGCATCACCGCTCCGCCTTTTCGATGATCGAATCGGTCAGCTGAAAGTGCCCTGTCTTCGACCATGCGAAGAACATGAGCATGTGCTCGCGATCGATACCTGAAATCCATGGCGGAAAAACCGCCAGGGATTTGAAGCTTGCACGACTTGGGATGTGGAACTCCTCATCTTTTTGGGGTTTTGACAACAATATCATTTTTGGGGGGAGTATAACTTACTCTGACCTATTCCGAGATCTAATTGGGTTGCATTGGAAGCATAGTCAACTTTGCCAACCACCAGTTGCCAACATGTTTTCCCAAGTGCAGCCCCAACTAGTCGACTGACCGCTGTGATAGGGGCCCATTGGAAATATTCATCCCAATTGAATATTTGTTTATCTATTCACCCTAAGAATTTCTCAAACCTCCATATTTGTTGGCTATATCCCCATGGGTGGTTAAGAAGCCCTAATGAAGCCTAGGTTTGGTTGACGCCTTTTTGTTATTGGTTTACAGTAAGTCAGCTGAGCCACGAACATCACCCCTATCCCATCTCATGAAATACTAGTTGATTGATAAGCAATAATGTCCTTTTGGTAAAAATAGAGGGGCCGGGAGCTGGTATACCATCTATCATCATTTACCTGTTGTTAAAGGGGTTTCTTCAAACCCCTCTTTTTTCATCAACCAACCAATGGGAAAAAGACATCTATGTTGATCAGTTTCCTTACGGGTTAGTTCATAACCCCCAATCACCCAGGAAGAGAATAGCTCCCATGTCATAACCAAACAAAAAACATCGTTTTTTTTTTCCACTTATCATCATGTTACTTGAGAGGGGGAACACGAAAGGTAGGTAAGCAAGAAAGGAACCGAAGAAAAAATGAAGGGGAGAGGGGAGGGAAAAATACATAAAGTGGAGTCTGGTAAAAGCGACGCGGCCATTT
>Ga0126342_10008584_pt1 | contig 18320 bp, 16 predicted proteins | sample Cyp1metagenome_FD_92528 | JGI IMG/M metagenome (GOLD analysis project Ga0126342, IMG submission 92528) | Coral microbial communities from Lord Howe Island, Old Settlement Bay, Australia - Cyphastrea 1 metagenome | ecosystem: Host-associated > Invertebrates > Cnidaria > Coral ...
ATATATACCATTTGGTTATATATATATATATATCATAGCTATATATAATATAGCATATGGTTATATATATATACATATATATATAGCTATATATATATTATACCATATGGTTATATATATATATATATATTATAGGTATATATATATATATGTATTATATATACCATATGGTGATATATATATACATATATATATATATATATATATTATAGCTATATAGATTTATATATTATATACCATATGGTTATATATATATAGTTATATAGCTATGTATTCATCCTAAGTTTCGCACATGGAAATAATTGGCGTTTCAGAAGTTTCCCCCGAGGCAAGAGATCGATTCGCTGGAACAAAGGTCTGGGACCTCGGCAAAGCGGCGAATCCCCATGGGATTTTCCCTTTTTTAAAAGCGGGTTTAGATCCAGTAATGATAGTCAATGATAGTTAATTATGATAGTTAGTGATAGTTAATGATAGTTAATGATAGTCAATTTAGATCCCTTTTTTTAAAACGGGTTAATAATTATGATAGTCAATGATAGCTAATGATGATAGTCAATTATGATAATGATAGCTAATGATGAATAGTCAATAGTAATAGTTAACAATAAACTGGTTACTTCTCTTTCATGATCTATGAATGATCTATGAATTTACCAGTCATTTACTCAGTTATATGATGTGATATTCCATATTTACCCAGTGATATGCCATATGAAAACCTATCTGAACCCATGTGTTTTCCCAAAAACCTCCCGGATCTCGTGACTCTTGGTGACGACTCTTGGCATTCTCCGGTGACGAGCTTCCCATGTTTACCATTCCCAGTCATGGTTGGTTTATGTCATGGTTTTACCCACATTAATAGAAATAGTAGATGTACAGTAGTAGATAATTGATTACCCTCTGGTAAATTAACATAGACCCTGGCAGATAGGGGTTGGAAGACTAGTTTCCATTAAAAATTGGGGTCTATGTTTATTTACCATAGGGTAATACTAATATTAGAAATAGTTACTACATTAGCCATTTTTCACATCCCGAAAAATTCGGGATGGTTTCCTCATGGGGATACCCCTAAAAATCATCATAAATCTTGGGTAGCCCCATGACTATGGAAAGCACCGGGATGGACCCAACTCATCGAGCCCTAGGTTGGTGGCTGTGCAAGAAGACTTGGCTGCCGCGGAACAGGAGATGGCCATGGATGGCCAGTTTACGACCCAGTTTTTTACGGAGACTCTCCGTGACTCTTTGCAGGTTCTGAGTAAACCACATTACCCTCTGGTAGTTTGTTGCATGGAAAATATGGAATATATGGAATATATGGAATATAATTACATGGAATATATGGATATACCCTCTGGTAAACTAACATAGCTATTGAAAATGGCCCCTAGAAGTAGTTGATTTGCCTCTTAAACATGGTGCTTTTCCATAGCTATGTTAGTTTACCGGAGGGTAAATACCACAAATCAGTTACAATACATCCATGAAGAGTTTGGCTAGAAACCACAGCATGTTAGCACTAAAAACCCACCAAAAACCAACAATTTTGACCAGGAAAAAACATCTTCCGAGACCCATTTTTATAGCTGCAGCATGGTGTTGTCGTCCGAAGCAGCGGACCTGAAATGAAATCTATGAGTATCAAGTCCGGAGATATATCGAAATGGAGGTTTCCTAGAATGGGGGTATCCTCAAATCATCTTAGTCATTAGACCATTTTAATATTGAAACCCATGGTTTTGTGGGTCTCCCATTTTTAGGAAACCCCCAAATGGTATCAGTAGCCGTTTCTTTATGTTTGCTAAGATTTTAAGATATATTTGCAGAGATGAAAAACTTGTTTTTTTTGCAAGTATGGGAGGACAACCTGTGATACATATCGACAACTCATGACATGGGTATGAGTCAAAACCTTGGTACCCTAGTGAACCCCAAATAACTGGTAACTGGATGTTCATCCCCCCAAAATATAGCAAGATTAGTTTTGATACATCCCCACATGGCGACCACCGATCAGTTTGTTTAGATGACATGATGTGACCTCAGTAAATTCCTGGAAAATTCCATGGATGTTCGGTGTAGCTTGAGATGAACATCAATCAACAGTAGGGACATGTAGGGACTACATCGAGGCGCAAACATATGGACTCTCAACATCTGAGGAACGTGACTAATTACAGTAATACCTGATAAAAAATGGTGGTTTCCATAAATGGGGGTACCCCTTTATCGCTGGATGGTTTTTGTTAGGAAAATCCCAATCTAATAGCTGGATGATGACTGGGGGTACCCCCATTTCATGCAACTTCCACATTTCACTATGACATACCCTCTGGTGGTTTAACATGGCTATTGAAAGTTCCCCATTTATAGTTGATTTACCTATTCAAAATGGTGATTTTCTATAGCGAAATGTTAGTTTACCAGAGGGTACTATGACTATGGTGTGTTCTACAATAAAAAACGGCATATTACGGCCGACACTTGACAGTTTTACCATTACTCAGCTCTCCAAAAATGTCCTTATAGAGACAATGAATATACATATATACAGGTATTAGTATTGCATGCATGTACGTATATATATATATGATATATATATATACTGTATGTATATATATATATATATATTAATTATATATGATATCTCTAATATATATATCATATATGATATCTCTACAGATGTACTGCAAACTAAAACGTGCTGAGGCAAAGTTAGCCCTTCGCCTTTCTTTCTTTAAGGCGTCCGAGTCTCTCGTCTCTCGTCCTTCGCTCCGCATGAGGAGCTGGAGAGAACGAATCAGCAGCAGGAGGTGATGAACTCCAAGTTGAAGCTTTGCCGAGAGGCCAAATCCGGCGGCCTTTTTTTGACCATCTCCTCGGGAAATCCAATCCACCAGTGGTACAAGGGGAATTACACCGATGAAAAAACAGGGGCCACATACGTAATTGGATATTGGATACATGTATATAAGGTATATATATATATATAGACATAGGGGGGGTATTGGATAATATTGAATATTGGAGTCGAATTGGTTTGAACTTTGAACAGTGCTTTTGATGAAATACGAAGCACCGAAAGATTAGAAGACGTACTTCCCCTGTTTTTATCTCTGCTGATGCAGGACAGTGAACCTCCCGCATGCACTTTGGGTCCACAATCTTTGCAGCCCGCAGAGAGATACTTGTAGTTGGATGGTTATCAATTGGGGTGTCTTGTTGGCAGGCGATCACTACTGCAGTCAAGAGCAACTTGGATGCAGTGACATCAAACTCGACTGAGTCCATTATGACGCAGGACAAAAGCCAGGGTTAGGAGGGTTGGACCAATGTAACAAAACCAGAGATTCAAGGCAAACAAACACGGAACCACCAGAAAAGACATATGTATGTGGTAGCCCATGAGAATGTGAGATAAGCAACAGTGAGAGCCATATCTAATGATCTGATTTGTGTTTTCAAACGTGTTTTACATTGCTGTTCATTCCCAACAATTTCCAAGTTTCCAAGGAGCCAAATGACATCATATTTTCTGGATGAGTTCTAACATGTTCTATCCCAAAGCTGCTCAGTTCAATCCGATGAGTGCTAACCGCACGTGTTGGAGCAATCCACATGTGGTTCACCTTGTTCAGTATGTGACTCAACGTGTTTCGTTTCCTATATGATCTGGTTGGTGGTTTCAAACATGAATTTTATTTTCCATAATGGGATGTCATCCTTCCCATTGACTTTCATATTTGTCAAGATGGTTATTGCACCACCAACCAGTGATGTCTGAATGAATTATAATGACCTTACGTGACGTCACTGGAATGATGATTCGACTGTGGGGAATCATCCCCAAATGGCGGCAATTTTCAGCTCTTTTCAGGTGAATGATTTATTCCATTTCAGCCAGACACATCATAATAATGATCGCATAACAATTGGTGATTTCACGGAATTTAATGGGGTATAAGCCATACCAACGGGATGAATTTTTGTATTTTAGCCAGATCATATGAGTAACCGACCAAATTAGCGGAAGACTAAAGTAGTAGGGAGTGGACTTGGGATGTTCAAATTTGTGTGAAAACCTTCACAACCGATAGGGGATCACCCACTTACCGGTACCCTATTTTCACACATAGTATGGATGTACAAACCTTCACAACCGATAGGGGACCACCCACTTTGGCCATGTCCATTCCGATTATTAAGTAATTTTGTCCGCCATTCATATGTCTATTTGTTACACGTGGCCTTAATGACACCACAATATCTTCAAAGAGGGAGTATCCACTTGCAAAGCATATGGGCAGCCATGCTTTGCAGCCATAGTAATATATAATATATAATTAATGATGATAATAATAATATTAATAATACTACTATACTAATAATAATAATAGTAATAATGATATATAATAGTATATACAGCAATTACAATTTTCCGAAAATAGCATGAATAACGTAAATATATACATTTAGGACAATTGCACTAGGTGGGCCTTTGTAGCAATAAGTTGGTTTATAAATCCCATGAACCATAGTTATTTCACAGCCATAAACCCTCGTGAAATTGGAGAAATATGCTTACCAACTTTGCAATTTCGTAGGCCCCAGCTTGTAAACTATTGCTTTGTAATCGGTAATGATGGTGTTCTGAATGTCTAACCAAACATCTTGGTTAAAAAGAGTTATCCATATGGGGGTTTCCATAGGGGTAGCCCACATCATCCAGTCGTCACGACCAGGTCATTCATGACTTTTTTATTGAAACAACCATGGTGACGACTGGGGTTACCCTCTGGTAAACTAACAGTGGATTTACCCATTAATAGCATGGTGGATCTTTCTATGGTTACGTATCAATCACTATACCCTCTGGTTATGACTAACAGTTCGCCATGGTTATGCCTTTTATAGTGAGTTTTCCCACTAATAGCATGGTGGATCTTTCCAGTTCGTTACGTAAAGGTTTACCAGGCCGGGTACCCGTAGGAAACTTCCATGGTTGGACCTGGTCGTTGGATGCGGTGACCTGAGGTGTTGATGCAATTTACGATGTGGCCGAGGATGGCCGTGGGGGCGCGTTGGTGATGTGGTGGCACGTAGCTGGTGGCACGTAGCAAAATATATATGGAAAATATATATGGAACACATATGGAAATATATCAGGCTATATATCAGGCTATCTGAAAATGAGGTATAGCCCTAAGTGAAAAGGCCTTTTTGACAGGGAAAGTGACAAAACCATTAATTGGAATCAGATACTCTATTTTCAGACAAAGAGAAATATCAAGCTGGTTGGTGATTTCAAGATGTTTTCTGGTTGGTGGTTTGGAACATGAATTTTATTTTTCCATTCAGTTGGGAATGTCATACTCCCAACTGACGAACTCATATTTTTCAGAGGGGTGGCTCAACCACCAACCAGGGATTTTCAACATGGTTTCACCGCTGGAAATTGGGTGGATCCCCTTTCAACTATGTTCCAAGTGGACTTGTGAGAATTGGTGAGGTTTTTAACGACCAAAACAGCCATTGTACTTGGCAAATGATGGTAAACCATTGGAAACTTAGGGTAAGTACATACAATGTGTTCGGTGAAACCCATAACCAGTGTTTTGATTTTAACTTCGAATCTTCTTTTCGTTGAATTGAAGCCAACAGAAATGAAGCTGGAACCGGTCTAAGATAGGAAATCTTCTCACTTGAATAACCTCTTCCCCTAAACAGAAACATATACATATATATATATATACAGTACAGTTTGTATATATATATACACATATGTATAATTCTCTCCAAAATCATGCCACTTCAGGGAGCATGAACTTTTTCCCATTGGTCCTATCTTTGGGATCCAGGACAGCCCCGAGGAAGAGAATGGTGAGCAGGTGCCCGATCAAACCATGGGATTTTCGGGTGATTTCCCATGGGAATATATTGAATGTATATATATATTATATATATATTATATTATATATAATATTGGGAAACATGAGCCAGAGGATATTGCATGGGATTTTTTTGAGTTGGTGATGGGATTATATACTACTTGCGCCCTCTGGCTGATTGGCCATGTTTTGGAGTATTTTTGGGTCCAAACTTAGGCAGATGGCAGGTAGTCAAGTGATGAACCCATGAATTCATGTTTGGGAAATATGTTTTTCTAGAGTTCCAGGTCATAGAGCCCATGTTCGGATCCAAGTACTTCCACAAGGAAGGTACATCATACCCCTCACATCATACCCTAAACATTTCAGAAGGTCCTGATGCATCCACAGTTTTTTTTTTTTAAATCCCCATGTTCGCTGCTAACATCCACATGTTTGATCCTTGAATCCCAATTTCTTTGAAGGTTAAATCACGTGGAAAATCCTATTTCTTCACAGGAAAAGCATGTTAAAGCAATGATTACAACAGTTTAGACCATGGTTAAACCATGGTTAACGCACCTTCAACCACGAAAAAAAGTAACCTCATTTTTCTCGGCGAAGTCCATGGGCTCCCCTTTTCGCCAGGTGAGATCCCTCGCGACCAATGCCAGCAATGCCTCGGTGGTGGGATGTCGACATCGGGTGACATCGGTGCTGGGACTGTTACTGCTATGATTATTGGTATACTATAATACTCATATGGAATAATTACCAACTATTACTGTAAATAATATTACTGCTATACTATAGTATAATAGTTGGTAATAGTTGGTAATAATCTACTATTACTAATGATTCATAGTCCCACCATATATGGAATAATTGGTGACATACCAATAATGACTATAATATTGGTGACATCGGTGCTGGTATAATCATCATATATGGAATACCAATATTATAACAATGCATGATATATAACAATACATCTCATATTGGTATATGGTTATAATCATCATACAACATGGTATAATATTGGTATAATGATGATTATTGGTTATTTATGGTTATATGTTGGTATACTGTAATATATCTGGGGGAAGAAATGACTATATTTTGACGCTTGCGTTCACAATGGGGGGAAGACCAAAAGGCATGACTTAGGCATGACTTCTTGATGTTGCGTTCACAAGCGGGGAAAGCGAAAGGAGTGACTTAGGCATGACTTTGTCGGGTCCCTGTACTGCTATGATACATATTTATGAACAGTAGCACGGTCGACAATATTAGTGCTATGACCAGTTCTACATATATTACTGGTATGATGATATTGTTATCTGGTATGATACCACTATTAACTGGTCAGCAACTGGAGTTCTGTACTTATATATATAATTTGTGATATATATTACATATATTTATAGTTATGGATGATGTGATATAGTTATGGATATGTAAATATATATTATGGAGGACTTTATATTTTTTTTGGCGGGAGGTTTTGGAATTATTTTTGGGTTCCTGGTTCTATGCTTTCCTGCTTCTCTGCTTGTCTGTTTTACCTGCTTCTTTGCTTTCCCTGCCTCTCTGCTTTTCTGCTTTTGTGCTTCTGTGCGTTTCTACTTCTACTATTATACTTTTTCTTTTCTTCAGTCATGTGTTTTTGCTGCTTTACTTCCTGCTCCTCTGCTTCTCTGCTTCTCTGCTTCCTGCCTTTACTGCCTCTTTGTTTTTTTTTCTTTTGCTTTATTCTCTCCTGTTTGTAAACACCCTAGGTGAAACCGTGAAACCAAAAGAAACCTTAAAGAAATCCTGATAAAAACTCCTGATAAGAAAACCTACATGAAACCCTAAATGAACCCTAAAGAAACCATAAATCAACCCTAAAGAAACCATAAATGAAACAAACCCTAAGCAACACTCTAAAAAACCCTACATGAAACCCAAAAGAAACCTTAAACAAAATTCTAAAGACACCCTAAATGAAACCTGAAATGAAATCCTAAATGAAACCCAAAAGAAACCCTAAACGACACGCTAAAGAAACCCCAAACCTAAAGAAAACCAAAATGAAACCTGAAATGAAACCCTAAATGAAACCCTAAATGAAACCCTAAAGAAAACTTAAAGAAACCCTAAATGAAACCCCAAATGAAACCCTAAAGAAGTCCTAAAGAAAACCACATGAACGTTTGAAAATCCTGATAAGAAATCCTGATAAGAAACCCTACATAAAACCCTAAAGAAACCCTAAACGAAACTCTAAAGAAACTCTAAACCTAAAGAAACCCTAAATGACACCTGAAATGAAACCCTAAAGAAACCTTAAATGAAACCCTAAATGAAACCCTAAATGAAACCTTAAAGAAACCCTAAATATCCCTAAATTAAACCCTAAAGAAACCCTACTGTAAATGAAACCCTAAATGAAACCCGAAAGAAACCCTAAAGAAACCCACATGAACGTTTGAAAATCCTGATAAAAAAACCCTACATGAAACCCTCAAGAAACCCTAAATGAAACTCTAAAGAAACCCTAAACCTAAAGAAGCCTTGAATGAAACCCTAAATGAAACCCAAAAGAAACCCTAAACAAAATTCTAAAGAAACCCTAAATGAAACCTGAAATGAAACCCTGAATGAAACCCAAAAGAAACCCTAAATGAAACCCTAAAGAAACTCTCAAGAAACCCACATGAACGTTTGAAGTACCAAAATGTAGCAAATACCATGCAAATTCCAGGTTGAAGTGCCAAAACGTGGCAAATACCATGCAAAATGGAAGGCAAACATTGCCAAATGTATCAAATACCATGCAAAATGCAAAGTGACCATCAAAAGTAGCAAATACCATGCAAAACGACAGATTCTAGTTCCAAACTGTTGCAAATACAAGGCAGATGGTACCAGGAAAGAAAGCCAACACAAATTCCAAAACCGCCCCAAAAAAAACCCAAAACTATTCTGCACCTATATATATTATCATATAATTATGGGGTATAGCACCCAAATTGCACATTTCTATGCTGAACAATGATGACTACCGTAACAAGTAAATTCCAAGGGGTTTCTCCGCGGTTTCTCCAGATGTCCTGCATTCGGCAGGTCATTTCGGAGCTCCTAAGTGTCACTGCTCCGGAACCGGAGGAGTCTCGGTGTTTTGGGTCCAGGGACGGTCAGAGCAGATGGGGATTCACCATGAGAACTACAGGATGGGGCCCCCCAGTGATGTGAACGTTGGTTTATAAACCATGAAATAATCCCCATTAACTAGTTCGTTATATCTACCATGAACCATTGAATTCAGCCACTTATAAACCAACGGTTCACGCTATCTGAAGGGGGCCCCATCCTGTAGGGATTTCATCATGACACATGCAGAGTAACTATGCAAGGCTTAAGCCTCCCAGTGATTTTCCGGTGAAAATCCATGCCCAATGCTCAAGTTATATTGGCCCGTGGTATCCCTTGTCGTGAAATTGGAGTTACTTCCAGCAACTTGGCTAAGAGGCCCACGAAAAGTCGTGGTTTACCAACCATGAACCATGACAGATGGGGATGGACAACATGATGAAAAACCATGAACGACGGAATTTAAACAACAGGAAATTCATATGATTCAATCATTTCTGGCATTTTATGAATTTGGATAAAAAAGTGGTAAAAGTGCACAACATTTGTGCACAAACCTGGTTCACCAATATTTTTGCTTGTCACGATTTAATGGGGTTGGTGGGATACCTCCACACCAGGGGACGGTGATGGATGGAATGGGATGGGAGTGGGATTCCAGATGTTCAAAGTCTCAATTTTTCACCAGAGATGGGTGGTTTTTCACCATAGAAATCACATCTCCATTAAATCGCCACTAAATATTCATGAAATTACCATTCAATCACGATTAGATCACCATCTGGTTGGTGGTTTGGAACCATGGATTTTTATGACTTTCCATTGTATTGGGAAGTTCATCATCCCAACTGACGAAGTCCATCATTTTTCAGAGGGGTAGGCTCAACCACCAACCAGTCATATCCATAGATTATCCATAGATTATCCATAGATTTTGGGACTTATTATCGATAATCTATGGATAATCTATGGAAAATGGTAGGCTCAAAACCACCAACCAGCCATTGAATCATCCCCAGATGGCATTGGCTTTCCCACATGAGATCCCGCCAGATCTGTCCAGGACAATTACCGCCTTGGCTCAGAGAATGCCGCCGAGCTGTGTGTGAACTCCGTGTGGTGGCCGAGTGGCCGAGGTTTTTTTTTTGGGGGTTCCACTCGTTGGAGTTGGCAACTTGGGGTCTGAATTTCCGATCGAAAAATGGTTTGAAGACATGTATTCACTGAATTTCCTAGAAATGACTTTTCAATTCATCCGGATTTCTTTGAAGATGATGGAAGATGAAGAAATATGGTTGGTGGTTTGGAACATGAATTGTATTTGTCCATTGGGAAGTTCATCATCCCAACTGACGAAGTCCATCATTTTTCAGAGGGGTAGGCGAAAAACCACCAACCAGTCATATCCATAGATTATCCATAGATTATCCATGGATTATCCATAGATTATGGGACTTATTATGGATAATCTATGGAGAATCTATGGAAAATGGTCCATTTATAGATGGTCCAACCAGAAATGCTGGTTTTTCACTGACTGAAGTAGGCCGAGCCATTTATCCACCTTTGGTTGAGAGAGTTCCCACCTCCAGAGACAGCTCCAGGATTGTAAGCTCAATCAACCGACCCCCCAAAAAAACAAACCAGAAACAGGTGGTTTCCATGTGAAAACCATCAGCAAATGGTAGGTTTATGGTACGAAGACCTTAAAAAATGGCTGATCTACTTGCTGGTGTGTTTTACGTAGGGAATGGATGGGTTGCTGGGGGTTGCTGGGGTGATTATTGATATAGTTATTGTGGATCATTCCCTCATTGCCTACTAAGCACCAGTAAGTCTAAGGAGAAAAGCATTGACGTCGCTGCACCTTGGTTTTCGTTAAGCCCGCTGGAGGTTGAGACTTCGCCAACCAAATTTCTGGCATTTTCTTGGGTGGACGATGACGATGATAATTTGAATTGTTTTTTGGGGAACCTTATTGAAAATTGGGAACAACTTTAAGATATGTATGTATATATATATATATGTGATATATTGATATCAGATATCATATATTTGAGTTTGAACCAACGAGCATTCGCCTGGTTCGTTGTCATGGTTGTTGGAGATTGACCGTGCTTGCCGAGCACTCCAGACATCTCCAGACTAGCCGAGCCTGGGGTGGATCCATGGAGTGCATCTGGTCTTCCCAGTAGCTACGATGGAGTGACGATCTCCCAGAACAACGATGTAGATGCATATACCCAGCCATATATGGTAACACTTACCATCAATATACCCCAAATGTTAGCATATATACCATACATGGATCCTATGGGATAGAAAAAACAGTTTCCCAAATCGAAACTTGTGTGTGTGTGTAACATATACATACCATAGAAATGTTGTATGCCTCATGTTCTGGTTGGTGCTTTGGAACATGAATTTTATTTGTCCATTGGGAAAAATCATCATCCCAGCTGACTAAGTCATATTTTTCAGAGGGATAGGTGAAAAACCACCAACCAGTCATATCCATAGATTATCCATAGATTATCCATAGATTATCCATAGATTATCCATAGATTATGGGACTTATTATGAATAATCTATGGATAATCTATGGAAAATGGTCCATTTATAGATGGTCCAACCAACCAGTGTTTACTTGACACAATTCCGAACCAGATTCATCAGAACTCCAATGATTTTTTGTCGACCCCTTTTGGATGGTGAACCTGGTATCGACTGCTGCGAAACTTATCACCCTTCTGGATGGTGAAGAATCACCATATTTTGACGCTTAAATCACCATGTTTGATTGCTAAATCACCAATTTTGACAGTTAAATCACCATTTTTTATGAGTAAATCACCATTTTAATAGGTAAATCACCATGTGAATTGGAAACAAATATGATCTTAGCCTATCCCCTGAGGAGCCCGGGAAGGGCGTTCAGCAAAGTCGCGTGGGGGAGCACAGCTGGGCTCAGCTGGGAGTCGTGGATGTGAAGAAATCAATGGTGATACTGTGGATGGGTCAGCGAAATCCGATAAATCACCAATTTTGGATGGTTGAAAGCCTATCAATTTTTTGGGATAAACCACCTATCAACTGACCAATTTAGGATGGTTGAAAGCCTATCAATCATGGGATGTTTACCACCGTTTTCAACTGGTGCAGGATTTCTACCATCCACCATATGTTGGGATTCAAGCGGTCAAGCGGCTGTATGGATCTGTCTGTCTATATGGAAAAATATACTTTCTAAGTACCCTCTGGTAAACTAACATAGCTATTGAACATGGTGATTTATAGTGGATTTATCCATTAAAAATGGTGATTTTCCATAGCTATGTTAGTTTACCAGAGGGTATTCATTTCATAGGGAAAATGATTGCGAAACATCAGATTTTTGGGTAGCCGATTTTCAGACAAACCCTATATACAATTATATACACATTTATATGGGAATATGATTGACGATAAATAATATCATATATCATATATATATATATATATTATATTGGTTGGTGGTTTGGAACATGACTTTTATTTTTCCATATATTGGGAATAACCATCAGATTTTTCAAGGGGGTAGGTATATCACCAACCAGTACACACATATATATATATACATATGCAGATATGTAGATATGTCTTGAGTGATACTTGGCGATTTAATGATTGGGAAAAAACTGTGGATGTGCCAGCGAAATCCTGCACCAGTTGTTAGGATTGAAGTGGCTATGATATGGGAATATAATGGGTACAGTATTTTATGGTCATATATGGGGATTTTTTGTAGAACGGGATATATAACCAACAACTATGGGTAATGGATGTGTCCCAAACATTGCACTTTTGCGAGGGAACCAGATAAACTAGTGGATTTAGAGGTATCCAATGTTCAGACACACCCATGTGGCACGGTGCTCCATAGGTGTCCATAGGTATCATAGGTTGTTCATAGAGGCAGTCAAGATTCAACGCCCCTAAGTCTAGTCTAGTTGGTTATATCATGTTATATCCCATGACAATATTCAGATGTTGTATCCCCATAAGCCCATAAGTTACTTGCTTGTTTGTTTTTTTCATAACAACTACCCTCTGGTAAACTAACATAGCTATGGAAAATCACTATTTCAATAGGTAAAGCAACTAGAAATTGACCATTTTCTATAGCTATGTTAGTTTACCAGAGGGTATATCAAAATGAATTAAGGCAACATCACAATTTATGCTGGTTAAATTCCCTGAAATTCCAATTATTGTTGGGACAACACCCATTACTGTATGTCACAATTTCTGATGCTTAAATCTCAATTTTTGTTGGTTAGATTCCCATTACCCTCCGGTAATCAAACATGATTATATTTATATAATTATTGTCACGATTACTGTCATTATCATTGTTGTTCGTACTATTATCATTATCAATCATTATTATTGTGGTAAACACCATCATAAACCATTTTCATGCGTGGGTTGTAAAAAACCATCCCCGTGGTAGGTTTATGGCCTTGGGTTGCCCACATCATAAAACATTTGATGACAGAATCATATGACATACAGTATACCATAATAACACAGTATAGATTTGAGATGGTAATTATACGATAGATCTAGCAACCACTTATTGCACCATACCATGAATCTTGGATCATAATCAATTCCACAAGTAGTTACATGGAAAATAATGGATTAAATTCCCATAATTACTACTTATTGGAAAATATATGAAAGAATCCCGTGTAAATGACACTTCGTCCTAGGCTGCCACGCCATTCCACCGAACTCGCATCAATCTCCGAGGCACCATTGCGCGATCTCAATGCGCGCTGCTAGACGTCCGCAGGTGACGTGGCGGAGCGGCAGAGCGGAAAGTCAGGGAGCACCGGGGACGTATGGCTATGGGTCAGAATGAAAAACCCTTGGGGACCACAGATTTTAGTCTTATATAGTATTAATCATCCAAGTTTTAGTAGCAAATTTTGACCCACACCAAAACATCGGGATTTAATGGGATTTATATCAGTGGTTTTAAAAAAATGGGAAAACCTATGGTGATTTAACCAGCCAACGTTGGGATTTAACCATACTTATTGGAAATATAATGAGATGTACTGTATGACCAAGAATTTTTCATGGCTAGTGGGGCTGAAAATGGGCGATACCTTCAGGCATTTTTCAAACGATAACAGGATTTGATCATCAGATCTGGAGTTACCCTATTGACAAACCCAGGTTACCCTCTGGTAATTTGTTACATAGCTATTGAAAATCACCATTTTTAATGGGAAAATCCACTATTTCTATGGTCATTTTCAATAGCCAACTGTTAAATTACCAGAGGGTAGTCAAGAACACGGCTAAATATGAACATGAGGTGGTGGTCGGACGTAGCATGACCAGTACAATGCAATTTCAAACAACAAAGGGCTCTTATTTGAAATATGTTCGGCTAAATTTACCATTTGAGGGTCATTTTACATTATCCACATGTGGGTATAATTACCAATTAAACTCGAATTGGGGATGGTTTATGGCAGTAGGTTTTTTACCACATTACCCTCTGGCCCTTTGGTCATGTGACATAGCTATGGAAATCAGCATTTTTGAATAAGTAAGATCATCATAAATCACCTACAAATGGGCCATTTTCATCCATTTTCATCCATTTTCAACCATTTTCATCCATTTTCATCCATTTTCATCCATTTTCATCCATTTTCATCCATTTTCCATAGCTATGTTAAAATAACTAGCGGTACGAAAATTTTGTGTGTGTTTCCGGCGGACTTCCCGGACCTGGGAAATCGCCGGGGAGTTTGAGGCGAAAACTCAGCCGCTAGGTGGCGGCTTAGTCAAAGATGTAGGTCATGACGATAGGGGCCCCAAAGAAATAGCTCGGCGGGTTTTTCGCGTTCAGTTGAGATATACATGGCTGAATTCTATGGTTTATGATACGCAAATAACTATAGGTCATGGGGTTTATAAACCATCTTATAATTGGGGGGCCCCACATTGTAGCAATTGGACCGCAAGACTAGTCACACTTGTAACTTGGCTTGAGAACCCCAAAGCGAGGACATTCTGACTTGTGAGAATGTCAAAGAGATGTTTGATACCGATTCAAGTGAGTTTTGCGGCTCTGTAGTCTTGAGAACTATCTCAGAACATTTGCCTTTGACAAGTGCAGATCCCACCAGATCGGGCCCCTTTGTCATCTAATTCAAGTGAGTGTGCCAGAAACACTGCACCTAAATGCACCTTTTGCATGAATGCTGCGATATGCTGCGCTTGCGCAATAAACCTGCGAGCAGCCATACTTGTTTCTTTCTGGCTCTTTGAAAGAGTTGGGTACCCCAGCAGTTTAACGGTAGCTGGGGCCATGTGTTGCAGAGAATTCTGAAGAGTTCTAATTCGTTTCAGATTCTGTGTGCAGTCTTCAGTGCACGTTTACTACTTCGTGTATATAGAAATTAGATGAGATGTGACAACCTGAAGCTCCGAGTTCCTGTGTCACGTTTTAGTGTTTACATGGCTCATTTTCAAGACAAGCAGAGTCAATTTCTACCCGTCCATTCGCTGTGGCCCGTTGCTTCATTGAGAACTTGGAGCACGGAGTCTCTCGAGTTGATTGTTTGGGGCGAAAAAAAACACGGTTAAGAGCGAAAAAAAACGTGATGTTTGATACTGTACGTGGATGGTTGTGAAATCCGATAAGCCATCAAAAGGATAGTTGAAAGCCTATAATTATATAATATTATATACTTAATGGGATGTTTACCACCGTTTTCAACTGGTGATTGGGATTTCGCTGGACCATCCACCGTGTATGTCGGACCCAAACATCCATTAGTTGATCACCAGGGTTTCATATAGCTAGCTCCGTTTTGGCCGCCTTCGATGAAAGCTTAGGGCGCTTGGCTTTGACATCTTGAATTCTGAGATAATTACAGACGTGTAATATATTGTAATACATATATATATATATACATAGTATAATATATATATATACACAATGTAAAAGACAATAGTTTTTTTTTGATCCTTTATTATAATGAGTCTTCCCAATTATTTGTGCATTTATATGTTTTCCCAATCTTACTGAATATCACGCAGGATGGTGCCCCTCAGTTATCAGTTGGTTTATGACTTCATCTAAATATAATTTTAAGTATCATACACTATTGTTGTTATAGTTATAAACCAACTTAGCTAACTATGGGGCCCCATCCTGCATTATGATTCCTTTCTTTCGACCCTAATCTCTTGGGTTGACGTGTTCTTGCCAAGAACCTCATCTGATCTCGTCCTCGTAGCCTCTGGCTTGACCGACCCGCGGCGGGCGGGTGGTAGGCTACGGGCAACATTTCCAACGTTTGGAATGCTCAGCGGGGATGACGTTTGGAACTGCGAAGCGGCTGGATGAAATTTGGCTTCTAAGTTATGATGAAGCAACAAACACGGAAGTGAAACCATCACAGATTTCGGATCTGATGATCTTGCCACAAAGAAAATGGATCGAAATGAGATTTAGCTCCAAGATGAAATTTAACCAACAAGAATTGGTATATCTCAGGGATTTCTTCCTTAAGCGAAGATTTCTGAGCCAGTGGATTCCCGATTTTTTTCCAACGGTGAAAGATTCGGTAGCGCGATCTCGGTGTGGTTCGGGATGGTTATGGGATAACCCTTCATATGTATATATATATATAAATAATATAGATACTGATGTATACATATCCATATACACATACATATATAATCATAATATATATATACATATATATATATATATGTATACATACATATGAGCTACCAAGATACAATGCGAGTTTTGCCACTGGTGGTTTGCACTGTTTCGAAGTCCATTTTGAATTGGTCATCCTAGCTGGACTGGGAGGCTTGAGGAAGATTGGTGAAGAAAAGAGGCCAAACATATGATCTACGCAGGAAGCAGAAGTCAATGGATTGGCTTTCACGGGATTTTTTTTAACCAGGAAAAACCATTAATTTTTTGGGAAAACCTATGGTTTCCGGTGAAGATTTCCCCCACAAAACCAATCCATTGAAGAAGGCTCTTCCAGATCTTATGGCACCGTCTTTGCACAGTGCAGCCAGCCTAAAAACACAGCGATGACCTGCCGCACAGACGGCCTTTATGATGCGGGCAACGGCGGATGATGATCCTCATTGACTCATAGTCACGGCCTAAATGGTTAAAGACCACTTTAGTATTGCAGGAGTTTTCGGTATTTTTTTGTCATCGATGTGCACCAAAAAAAACATCGAAACACTGTTTTTTGCGATAATTCGGGCTAATAGATGCTAATAGGGGTCCCCCCAAAAGCGATAACCTGGGAACATACCCATAGGATCCATGTATGGTATATATATATATATGCTAACATTGAGGGTATATTGATGGTAAATGTTACCATATATCATATATAGCATACATGGATCCTATGGGTTATGTTTCAAGGGGGTTGACATATGTTTTTCAACCACCGACCAGTTCTGTGAACCTATTGTCGACCAGAGTTGTTGACTACCCGGGGATGGACATCCAGTGCTTCTAACCACTGGCACTGGTTGCAGGTGCAAAACAACTAACTGACAGCAATAAAAAATCGGAAAACAATACGCAAAATGGCAATTGAGTACATAATTGTGTATCGCGATGCAGATCCCTAAGATTATATGTTATAACATGTTATAACCGTATGTAAATGGCTTATATATGGCTTGTATATGGCTTATATATTGCTATATGATCCCTATATAACCCCCAAGGTTGGGAGCGGACCGCAGGTAGATGGGCTCCATTTAGAACTTCGAAGCGCGTGGCGCGTGGCACCCGGTGGCCGTGGCGGTGATGGGTATGAGCAAATATAGCAACCCCAAATAGATAGAACAGTTGAGAATCTAAGACACACGCACACACACAACGCATATGTATATATATATAATATAAATATATAGCAAATGCCTGGGTTTTGCCCGGACCCGCAATGACGGCGGGCGACGCATCATCATCATCATCATCAACATCATCATCATCATCAACAACATCATTAACATCATGTTCATCAACATAATCATCATCATCATCATCATCATCAACATCATCATCATCATCAACATCATCAAACCCTTATTGACGATCTTCAATGAATGTAGAAGTTTAACGGGGGTGGGAGAATTAAACCCTTATCGAAGATCTTCAATGAATGTAGAAGTTTAACGGGGGGTGGGAGAATTAAACCCTTATTGAAGATCTTCAATGAATGTAGAAGTTTAACGGGGGTGGGAGAATTA
>Ga0126342_10008585_pt1 | contig 18318 bp, 15 predicted proteins | sample Cyp1metagenome_FD_92528 | JGI IMG/M metagenome (GOLD analysis project Ga0126342, IMG submission 92528) | Coral microbial communities from Lord Howe Island, Old Settlement Bay, Australia - Cyphastrea 1 metagenome | ecosystem: Host-associated > Invertebrates > Cnidaria > Coral ...
CATATTTTAATCTATGTAATGGAACACAATAAAAACCCTGAAGAGCGCAAGGAAGCGCAAGGGCGGGCGCAAGGTCATTTCTAATAACACACCGGCAACTATGTTTTGATCAACCCCCATATCCCACCTATCAATATATAAAATGGCTTCGACAGCTAGTATTTTTCAAGGGCTCCACCACCATCCCGACAAGCAAAGAGGTCTCCAGTTGGTTGGCAGATTTTGACTCTTCAGGGCCTATAGTTTTTTTTGTCGGGGGTAGGGTCCAGCTACACTTGCACTTCGGAAGTGCAGTTCCAGTTCAAATAGTTATAGGAACCCCATATCCCAACAAACAAGGGGGGGTAGTTCACGATGGTTATTAATTACATGTTATTACCCATAAAAGTAGCCTGAATTTTGCACCCCTCTTCATTTGGTGTGTGTTTTACCCACGTGGCCGTGGTCGCCTGGCCGTGGGTTTCATGTGCCGGGGCCGAGGTGCAATCGCTTTGAGCTCTACTTTGCCTCCCCTGACACTTGGCGAAGCCCTCGTTGAATCATAAAAGCTGATGGGGCCAAGGGGCGTTCTAGAACCAACAAATCAAGTATAGTTATGATTTATAATCAAAGCATATTTACAGTTAAGGTTGTAGTTCATGGAGTCTGTAAACCAACACAACTGAAGAACACTACCTCCAGATACTCCGGATGGCCTTTGGACCAGTTCCAGTGCGATGCTTCGCTGATGATCTCGTATAAAGTAGATTTCAATATATATGTGGAGGTTTCCTAACTGCTGGGGGTACCCAAAATTATCCAAGTCAATGACCATGACGACTATTGAAACCCATGGTTTTTCCGACTGGGGATCCTCCATTTTAGGACACCCCCCTATGAATGTGTCTATCATATTTGGATCATTTGGATCAAGTTGAAACCAGCTGAGCGAAGCGTACACCGAGAAGTTGTCTTCGAAGTCAGTCACGATTCAAAATTCAAGACCTGCTTGGAACCACAAAATCGTGTTCAATGCTCTTCTTGTTATCAAGCGATGTTTTTTGGTGGCCCAAAACCCCGTGATTTTATTTGATTTTGATGGATTAGATCGCAAATTAATGTGCGTAGTTCTTCCAACATGAGATACTCAGAGGCTTTCATGGTCAAAAATCTCTGCTTTTTCGGGGACTTGATTCTTTTCGCTCCCCAAAGTGGCAGCATATTTTCAACGGACCCATTCCATTCAGGAAATGAAGAAGTTTGACGCTGTTGAGTTGGGACCCCGGAGACAGCAGTTCACCCTGGTGGACACCAAAAAGGTGGATCACATGAAACGGCCCTCAGAAAACATGGTGGATGTTGGGGTTAGCAAAATATGTGATAAGACATTTTAAGACCCTACAATGGGGTTGTTTTTGGAGAGATAGTTGTTGTATGTGTTGTTTTTTTTGTGAGAAGCCTCAGGTTGATGGGAAACACCATAATAGGTTCCTTATGTTTGCTCTGTATAAAGTTTCTCTGGAACTCCAAAGCTCATGTCGTTTGTGTCTAGTAGGTTTACTTAGGTTTACCTACACTTGATTGGGATGGAATTTGGGCAGCGAATGTGCTGTACCAGCGTTTAGCGGAGCATATGGCTAATATATGGAAACATGCTGGTTCACGTATATGCCAAACAGAATCATCAGCCACTGATTTTTCTTTTTTTGGTACCAGTATCTACCACGTCATTTGGAATCTCTGGGTAAAGTTTGCTACGTGGTAGTTATTTCCTGAACTATGAATGAAGAAACTTACCACTTGCCACCGAAAAAAATGTATGGGGATTAGATCTAGCTGAACCATCGCGGTCTCACTGGCCGATATCACAACAGATGATGCTTCGAAGGGGAAAGCATCCCAAAATGACGAAACACATTTCAGGTTGGTGAATTCAGCCATATATTTGTTGCCCACAGTCACATTCCTTCATGCTTTTATGTGCTACAATACACCGCCCCACTATACCTGTTGTGGCTGGTAATTGACCCCATTTTGCTATTGACATTGCCTTTTGATGAACATTCCTTTGATGGCAATATTGTGCGCGCATATCTAGTCCAATCATTCGTGCTGATAATCCCACAAATGATGAACATGGTACCCTGTTCTTCGTATCTTGTTGATTCTAAACCCATTTTGTTCGCTGAAATCTCCGCGTTGATTGGTAGATTAGACTCTCCGTTTTTTGCTTATTTTGTTTGTTGGATCATTGAACATGTGTTCTTTTGAAAGATGAAATATATTTTAAAATCAAACAACGCCCAAAATTGTCAGAGAAACACTGCCTGCTTTCAGGGCTGTGCACGCCTTCCTCAGTCACAAGTCTGGGCTGAGCGCAGAGGATCCTGCTTTGGTCGACCAAAACGCCCTGTGGCTGTGTCGGAAATTGTGGTACACCCTCTTACAAGGTGGGCCTCCACCCGTTATAAGTCGGTGTATAAACCCCATGAACTATAGTTATATACTCCACAAACCCTGACAGGTCACCTTAGCTATTTAGGGGGCCCCCACCCTCCTAAGATTGCCACTTGGGGAAAAAAAGGGACAAATCATGATACCCCATTAAATTTTCAGACAAATCCAAATGCAATTTTAAGTAACATGGTTTTGAGCGTTTAACCAACCAACCTAACCAACAGATGAAGTGTTTCCAACCATCGGACCCACCCTATTTTCGGTCATTTTTTGAATCGCGACATATGCAAACACGGATCATAAGTCATAACTTTAGGATTTGGGAGGACCTATATGTTTGGATCAATATGGATAAAACCACAATAGTTGCACATTTTTATTGCAACAAGACTGGGACATACCCACTTTGTTGCTCACAGTATAGACAGTATATATATATACACATACATATTATAGATATACATGTATATATATATATACATGTATATATATATGTATACATAATATAATTGTGTATATGAACATTATATACATTTATATACTGTATATACGTAGATGTAGAGAGTGACATATGTATTTATTTGCATGTTATATATATATATATTATCATTGTTTTTTCAAACACATGTCCATTCTAGTTAGGATTATCTAATTGAAATTCCATCTTCTATCTACTCCAGGATGACTATATAGCTATAAGATACAGTAATTATGTTCCACTTGGATTTTCAACAAGTCCTGATTGTCACATCGACCGCAGGAGTTGGAACCCTATCTCTTCAGCCACACTGGGGAAGATGCCATTCAGCATCTCTTTGAGGCTCCGAGCCAGCTCCGGAGGTGGAGGTGAGTTGAGTGCAAAATTGATAGATCAATGAATGATTTGATCCATGACTAGTGGGAAATGAATGATTTAGTGTAAACAAAACTGCGGATGAACTTTGGTTTCATGATGATTTAAGGATGACTAATGTAATTTACCATGAAATAATGGGAAATGGAAGTTACCACCGACCCCACCGACCACTTACAATTGCTGGCTTATCAGATATTGATACATAGTATTAACTTTCCAACAATATTATGTAGATCATTTAGTTCACCATGGATACGGGACTGCTTTGACCAATGCCTTGTCCAGTTGCAAGTCGCTCAACGGAGCGGAAGGACCATGGTGGGTTCCATGGCAATCTTTCTGCGAATGTGCAAAAGGTCCAAAAGGTATGTTTGATGGATTTTGATGGTGATATAAACATGTTGACCATTGTGAAAAAAATGTTGACCCTTCAGCTGCATGGTCATTCTTGACCAATTCCTCCCAGCGAGTTGCCGTTTGTACAACTGCCCAACATATCTGTACAGCTGCAGCAGATATGTCCCAATAAATTACAAAAGCCAAGAGTTTGCACAGATCTTTTCAGCACTTTTAACCAACTTACCATAACTTTCATATCCACTGCAATTACATGTGCAGATGCGGCTTGAATGGTTGGACGGACTGTAGGACTGCTGGTGTTTCCACAGGTCAGATGCTACTCTGTTGTTTGAATCATGTTAAACTCAATGAGGACACATCAATCATCCAGACTTTTCCTATGTATTCCCATGGTTTTCCCATGCTTTTCCCATGGTTTTCCCATGGTTTTCCCACGTTTTCCCAATATTTTTGTTGCCGAACCCATGGTGGAGAAATGTGGAGCAGGTGAGTTCTGGCCTCGACTCCTTAGTCCTGGGCGAAGCGCAGATCTTGGCACAGGCGTGGAGAGGATCGTGAATTCGTTGGGAGTTGTACTACCAATGAACCAGGCATATTGATGATGATTATTATCAAAGGAAGTTTAGTTAGAAAACTTCTGAGTTACGGACGATTGTCATGGCCAGCATTTTCACCATCATGTCAACCACAACATCATCATGGAGTTATATTATATATATACCAGTAGTTCAATATATGTTGGAAAACATTGAAAAATCGCCTGGTTTGAATATGATAAGTGATGATTGATTGGTTATAGTGGGACCATATGAATGATATTACTGGGTCAACATTTGTTAGATATGAAATAGTACTTGTTTTTTGCTATCAATGGTAAAATTTACTAACCAGCTAAACAAAGTGTTTTTTTTTGACAGGTATCTAATATTCACCATGATAGTCTCTAATGATGTATTATGATGTATTACAATGGATTATAATGGATAATGGCCTGGTTGATTGGGTATGAAATAGGGAGTTATACTACCTAGGCTATTGGTAGAGAAACCTACCAATCAACTAGTATTTCATGAGTTGGGATAGGGCTACTCTTACAGGCTCATATTGGTGTGTCCAGAAATGGTGTATGCGGTATACCGGTAATACCCCAGGATAACTATCTAAATAATCCTAAATAGGACAATTGTCAAAAAACGATGACTTAGGCACACTCTATCTTCAGACCGACTAACCCTTTGTAAATCCTTTGTATACATAGCGCAATATTCTAAAATATAATATCATGATGCTCCCCAATGAATAGAAAAGCAACGTTTCTCAAAAGAGGTAAATATTATTTCTAGCATTGCATATTTTTGTTTCTTTCGTTCGCGTCGTACTGTTAGTACAGCAAGCTATACCCGTTCCTTGCACGTGACCAATCTGGATGATATTTTGCAGGACCTATAAAACGACGATCCACCAAGACTGTCGTGATTGATCATCAAATCTTGTTTGGTCAAATCTTACCGAATCTAGATTTCAGGTTTCACAAAATAATAACAAAAAAAACAAACTACACTAGTCAATAATACAGAGCGGAATTTCATAATCGATGTTATGGGAATCCCATACAGTAGCAATGCAAATTGCTGGATTCCCAGATTCATGTTGATAAAAAACAGAACATTAACCAGTTGATATGGGTTTGTCGAACAATTACGTACCTCAAAATCTAAGTTTATCATTGTTTTCCTAGTAAAATGGTCATTTGTATGGTATATCTCATTTTCAGATAGATTCATCATCAAGTCAGCATAAGTCAGCGGAATTCCGGACCGGGTCGTTCACTTCACAGCCTTCTCAGGTGAAAGCATGTCACGAGTGACTTGGCCGAACAAAAAACACCTTGGTATGTAAATGACATGTCCATATGCTGCATGGTGCTAGAATATTTACCAACATTTACCCCAACAATAGCCCTAATGTATCCTAATGTTGGCAACTATTCCATACATGGAGCATATGTTTTGTTGTTGCCAAAAAGGTATTTTAAGAAATGATGTGATGTGTGTTTTTAATGTTATTTTATACCCCATTTTAGAGGTAATCATAGGTTTACCATAGATATTTAACCCAGCAAGTAGGGGATTTCAATCATATACACCGATAAATCACCAGCCGACCTCACCATCTATTCATCCGCTATAGACCTGCCTGGGTGATCTCTTGGTTTCACTACAGCAAAGCCATCCACTTTGTTTTGTTTGGCATATTTTAAAGTGGGTAAATCATACAGTATTCCATGGTTGATCCTATTTTAAGCATTATTGAACCATCAAGCCATGATGATTTCGTCGGGATTTAATCCTCCAAAAAAAATGGGGGGGTTCACGGTTCAAGCAACAACATCAACAGACATCAGTTACAACAAACATAGGGATTTCATCCACTTCCCAGGGAAGTGGTGTTACACCAAGCCATGGGTACCAGCCAACAAGGGTCATGTGAGAAAGGAATGTGACCCCCCTTTGATTGGAAGTCATTGGAATATCTTTAAAACACAAAGGACACAGTGACAATGAAGGAATTTTCATGCAATTTCCTAAGAAACTACCCATTCTCATCGACTTTGACAAGTATTTTTCATGCCTTGGGATGCTGAACTCGCTCATTTGGTTTTGACGACTTGGTGGAGCGCTTTCGCCGCCAGCAGATCTCATCTCATCATCTCAAGGGAGGATTCAAAACATGATGGGTTTTGGATCCAGTTGGACCTTAAACTGTGCCTCATACCATTTCACTGGACCTTTGGCCGCCCAGGCATGCGATCCAGAAAATCTCTGAGGACGTGCCTGTGGCAGGGCCGCGGGGACCCAGAAGTTCGTGGGGACCTTCCCTTGCAACCGGTGTTTTTGTTGCGCAGCGTAAGGCTAAAACATTACTTATACTTATGATTATACTTAAGAGAGATTTCAGATAAAACCACTATGGGAATTCTTGTCAAGCAACTAGTAGATGGAAATGAGAGAAGGTGAACAGGGACTAAAATGCACATGAAAAACATGATTTGCAAACCTATTTCAAAGCTGCGGTTTTCTGTCGTTGCTTTTTGAAATGGTCATTAGCAGATAGATGGCTGAGGAAATACAGAGATGAAAGGAACTGTGGCCTGAACTGCTTGAGATTTACAGGATAGCTGCAACACTGCACCCTTAAAATTTGATTCATGAAAGGTGTTTAACTGTTTAAAAGTACATAAACAAATACTGGTTGATGGTTTCACACATTATTTTCCATCCGACCTGGGATAATAATCCAAAGTTAACCAGCAAGTTGCATGTTCCACAAGCCGGCGCCCCCTGAGTCATAAGTTGGTTTATAAATCCCCATTAACATGCATTAACCACCCTTAGAGCTACCCAACTTATTGCAATCCATACCCAATAAAGTCCATAATTTCCATAAACCCTATATATAGTTATATTAGTGATACACTAATCTAGCTAAGTGGCACCAGGGGGGCAGCACGTGACTCCAGGGTCTTTCCATTTCTCGCACGCATTGAGGTCAGGTGGAAAGATCGTGGCAAAGATGTTGAATGCCGCGTGGGATGACTCAGAAGTGGGGATTCATTCAATAGACATGAGATTTATGTTGGATGTATGGATGTTCTTTAAGAATTTTAATATGATTCAATTAGTTAGCAAAATCCATCCCCGTGTGAATTTCCCCTAGTAATGACCTGGGTCCCGGAAAGTGAACCAAAAAATTACAGATAAATTTCCAGAAACCATTTAGTAGAGAATCATGTTGTTTCAATAAAAATCAAGTAAACATCTCTAGACCCATGATCCACATTTAGTAGAGAGGTAAAATTGATATGTTAGTCGAGTCATGTTGGTCTCTTAAGAAACGTCGAAAATATATCAAAATCTCGCACTTCAGCTGAACCAAGGGCCCACATGTAGTAGTGAAATTCGATCATGCATGTACATTTAGTAGAGCTTGAGGCTATGCAAAACGTTTCTTTACTACAAAATGCGTACACAGCCTTCACCTTAAATTCACAGGAGGATGAAAATCCAGGATTTCACCACCATGTGGATATTCAATCAACCATCGGGATGAATCATCAAGCGTTTAATGAGGATGATAAGACCACAGCTGATGTGTTCTGCGTTTAATCAACATGGTGATATGCGATAAAACCATATAAAACTATTATAAAACCCTTAAAATGTGTTGGTTGCCAATCCATGAATCAGATAATCAGCATGAATCGAATTGCTTGGTTTCAAGTGCGGTCAAACGGGACGACTGATTTTAGCCAAGCAACATGGGTGGCGCGATCCCTCTGATGGTGGTCCAGGCAGCCAGGGTAGATTCAGGGAGGGTCACCATGGGGAGGGTATCTACCTGGATTTCCCAGTACTGGTGACAGCATATCCAAGACCCAACTTTTGGGCAAGATGATTTGACATAGGTCAACCAATTCTCAAAAGATCCGACCTTGGGCTAATCATTCAAGATCATTCAAGTATGGAGCTATGCTGAAAATATGTGTGATTATGTGAGGATATATTTGCGTGTGTGTGTGTGTGCGTGCTTGTTTGTGCATCTAACTATATATATTATTACATTGGTTACAGTAAATAAGATTGTTAAATTATGTTGATGTGTACTTTCTGATAGATTTATCCGAAAAAATGCAGCGCGTGCACTCGTTCGTTTTGCCGTTGGGTATCAATTCATCATGCAATTGCACAAGTCCAAACTGGACAGCAGATTTCAGATGAACTGTTGTGAAAAACTAAGTTTCCTCCTGCGAAGTAGAGTAGACCATGTCCCTGTATTCTGTATTCTTGATCTCCTTGATGTTGTCTTCCTACAATTCGCAAATGATCCTTCATAGATGGTGCCAGCCTGCCAGCTTACTCGTAGCAGTGAGGCCTGACAAGTCTCCAAAGCGCTTTTAAACAACGGGCTATCTAAGCAGATGTTTTAAGTGAGTAATCACTGCCCACAGCTTCAATCAAGTTATCCCATCAACAGTCCCACGAGGTGGGCTTCTCAAACCCTGCCATTTTTACAACTCCCATGACTGGGGATGGTTTGCATATACCACCCATAAAAATTGCTGCTGACTTGGGGATGGCTCATTTGGGTTTAGCACATAAAATGGTTTTTGTAACAAACATCACTGGGGCCCAGCTTGTCCTAAGATCAGCCTTGCCTCGTCCCACGCTAAGGATTCGCATGGGCAAATTGGTACGCAGCCGAACCAAGATTGGAAAAGGCAGATGATGTTGACATTGATGGTCTCGAGTGGTCTCATGCTGTGCCTGAAAATGGGGTATATACACCAACAATGGCAGTTTTGAGAGGTTTAAGAGGATGATTGATTAATATTGATTAATGGAATCCATCGGATTTAGGGTTACCATTTTTTTGGCAAAAGCTAAATATGTAAGTCTTACAGTAAGTGTCTTCAGAACTCCAGGTCACCGTTGGAAAATGGTTGCCACAAAGATGTGAGGACACCCAAGAATTCAATCTAAAGATCCTTCAAAACCATCTTCAACCGCCCGGACCTTTTCACATGACATAAAGTTGACAAAAGGAGTTCCATATCAAACTTGTATTTGTTGCACATCTTTCTCAGCTTTACCGGTCCGAAAAACCCCTTGCAGGATTGGTATATCTTGGTACTTCGTAATTCCTTCCCCTCCTGGTTGGTGGTTTGGAACATTTGGATTATTTTCCATTTCATATATGGGATGTCATCCTTCCCATTGACGAACTAATATGTTTCAAGATGGTTATTGCACCACCAACCAGCCTCAATCTCTTCCCAGCTGCCAGTGTCGACGGCCGGTGACAGGTTCCGTCTCCGTCTCCAGTGCTGCAGTGGAATTGATGATGTCCAGGCCTGATCCTTACCAAAACGGCGACGGATTTTGGTGATGGGAGAAATTTCTCGGATGTGTCCGGCCAAATTTGATAAGGACATATTTAAGAAAAGGGATATCCTGTATATATATATGATGATATATATATATATGTATACAATGATATATATATATATGATATATATATATACATAATGGTAATGTTATTTGGTTGGTTGTACTAAAGTGGGGAATCCCTAAATCATGGGAATCGAACTAAAGTGATTTTTCTTGATTGATGGGATCACGACAGTGGGGCCAGCCCTATTTTTTTTGGACCATGCCGGAGTATACCCATTAATCAATGGATTGGTTGATGGGAAAATCTACAGGAAACCATGGTTTTTACCGTCAAATATAAGGCTTTCCTGTAAATTTTCCCATCATCCAATTCTATGAATTCATGTTTTACGTGGTTCATTAAAAGTAATGTGCTGGTCATTACATGGGTTTATTGTTTGTTTTTGTTTTTTTTCCGTCTGGTCTTTTAGAATGCAAAAATGGGGAAACCCATAATTATGGGCTGTTCCTGAAATGGGGGTACCCCGAAATCATCCATGTTAATGGGATTTTCTATTATAAACCATCCATTGTGGGATATCCATTGTTGGGGAAACCCTCATATTTTAATATATGTCTTAAGCCATCAGCTGGTGCTCTTGTTGGGTCAGGGCGATGCAAGACTTGCGAAAGCCTGCGAACAAGCTGCATGCGGCAGCCTGAGAGTGCGGCGCTGCGGTTTCATGTGGAGTTGGCCCCTTGTTGTTTGTTTTGTTTAATGGGATTTAATGGGATATACTTGGAGGTTCTGAAAATGGGAGATCCCCAAGTCACCATAGGTTTCAATACCAAAATGGTCTAGTTTGGGATGGTTTGGGGGTACACCCATTTTGGGAAACCTCCATGTAACGAACTAGACTATATTTGGGTGCGCCTGAAAATGGGAAATTCACTACTTGCAAAAAGTTTCGACTGGCAAATGCCGATTTCAATCTTTGCGTTTCACTGGGGAAACCAAGCAGATGGGTTTGGAACAACTCATCTGTTCCAAGACTGGGAGTGAGTATGGAAGGATGGATGAATGCATGCATGAATACATGTGTATATGTATGATGTATTATGTATGATGTATTATGTATTATGTGTATGTAAATGTATATAACCCAACCAGCACCAGAACAGGTAGACTTTTTAGTACCAAATCATGGAAGAATCGATTGGAGCTTCGCCATGTTGCATCGCCTCAGCGCTGTAGGTGTCCATTATTGGCGCGGGAAAGATGTCAAGGTGAGCCGATTCGCCCTTGACCTTGGGCCATGAGAAAAACCATCAAGGCATCAAAGGAACGGTGATTTACAGGTTTTGTTTTACCATTGGCTGACAAAACCAGTAACACATTGGTAAAACAATTGGCTGTTAATGGGTTATGTAAAACCATTATCAATAAAACCAGTAACATCAAATAACATCAAAAACTGATGTTATTTGGACCAGCAACACATTGGCTGACACTACACTGTTATTCATGTTCACCCTTGGGTTTCATTGGGGGATTGACCAATAACAATGAGGATTAGCCCAACATAAGACGGACAACCCACCGGCAAACGCAAAGTTAGTGTTTCATCGTACAAGGTGAGGCCCCCCTGTTGTAGGTTGGTTTATAAACGAATTAACCATACGGTAACGATATTTAAATATGTGAAGGGCGGGCCAGACTTCGTTTTTTTTTTTTTTTATGTAGTTACCGTAGATATATCTACCTTAAAGCCATAGTTGTTATATCCCCTATTCATCCCTATTCACCCAGTGATTTGCATCAAGCGATTTGGTTGACCGGGACCTTGTAGATCAGCCGCGTTGGCGGCACCATCAGTAGGTGGTTATTCACAATCCATATCAATCCATGTAATTACTTACTGGTGCTTAGTAGGGAATGGATGGGACTGGGGGAATGGGATGATTATTACTAGTGATTATGGATCATTCCCTCATTCCCTGCTAAGCACATCTAAGCACCAGTAAGTAATTATAGCCCACATATCAGTGGATTACAACCATAAGTGGATTACAACCATAGACGATAGATACGAACCACTTAGTATACACGGGATGCACATCATTCAGTAACCATGAAGACTGGAGCCCATACCCTGGATTTGCTCTAGCATATGTCTTACTGTCCCAATGTGAAATCCACTAGGGAATCCATAGGGAATCATTTTCACTTCTTGGGCTCAAGCAAATCCAAACATATTTCATATTTTGATATATTTTGATATATTTCGGAACGTGACCTTCCCACTTTCCGACCATCAACACATCACAACCCGGCTTGTTCCACAACCAATCCTTGAGCCGAAGTTGAAATCAGGGGTCCTGTGACCTTCGTTTTCTTGACCATGTTTGTATGAGCCATACATGTTTGGAAGTTCCATCCACAAAAAAAAACATGTCTGGTCTAAGAGTCCCTTGGCATAGCATGTTTTGCTTCGTCCGTTTGAAAGCAACGTTGGTTTTTTCCCTCCGATGGTCGATCGTGTGTCGTTTCATGTTGGTTCTTCCATTCGATAAGAAGTACTGTATGCAAAACGGTCAGTCAAGGTTCCATTCATAACATATGATGACTATACACTCTACATACACGTCTCAGTTTTCTCCATTCAAGGAATGACAAGGCCAGAGTACCACCCATGGTGCTCCCAGTAACCTCAGCGAAGGCTGTTGCTTCTGGCACTCTTCAGCAAACATCCGGACATTAAGGCGCTGGTGGGTCTATCCCTGTGTCCAAAGCTGGGTTGTTTTTTTTTATTATTGGGGTATCTCAATATCTCCTACGAATTTTATGGAGGAGAATCAGGAGAATGGTGATTTTTCCAATGAGAAAGCACTGGATTTTGGATGATTTTGGGGTATCCTATTTTCAGACAGAGGGAGGATCTGATCATGAACACTTGGGATTTGACTGAAAGAAGGCTCCGGGACAAGTTGTTTTTGCGATTTCCCGTGGATTTACCTTCCAATATGTGGCCAGTTGAATGGGGAAGTTCCTATGATTTTTTCTGGATCCATGAAGCTGGGACATTTATGGAAATCTATGGTTGAGGAATGCTTACTGTAAATTGCATAGGAACTGGGGATGAAGATGGACTAAGATAAACATTTGGGTACCCAGTCTCGAGATATACCCATGCAACATCATGCAACTATGAATTATTGCAGCCGGTTCCGGCTACGTTAGTTAGGAATGTTTGGGACAGGTTGATCTGATCTATGCTGGATTCGTGCACAGTAGGGGTTATAAAAAGCCGATGCGCGGAGGTTCTGGAAATAATCCTGGTCATGGGGTATGGCATTATGGAGCAGTGTGGGAGTTCTAGTCTACTCTTGACGTGAAAAAAACTATTTTTGAATGTCAAAATCGGCAGTTGGTGAAGCATGGAAAGTAGTTTGGCTTCCAGCCGGAATGGCCCAAACATATCCCCAAAACGAAGGTGTCCGGATGAATCGGAACCGGGTTTTGCCGGAAGAACATCAAAGCAGGAATGGAGTGACCAAAAATGCATCAGAAGCATTGTTTGGCTTCTTCAAAGGCAAAACCGTGATATTTATGATGTGAGTTTGGTGCTTGAAGGCGTCTAGATCTCGCATGAAAATGGGATGCAGGACCTTCATAGTCAAGAATGTTGGATCATTTTGGTGCACCATTACTCAGGTGTGGCTACATTATTTCAATATATTTCAATGCGGTTTTACCACTCTGCAATATAGGTTTCACAGATGCTCCTTTTGAATCCTTTTGATGGTGACCCTATGTTACCCTAGCAGTCTCAAACGCGGTGGCGGTACCCTTCAAGGTCTAATACAGTTACAACCCCAATCAGATCCGATAGAACATCGCAGCGCGTTCGAGTTAGAGCTATCCAGCTATCCATGACTTGAACGGACATGTTACAGAAAAAAAGGCTGTTTGTCTATCGAAGAAGCGTGATTTCCTTCATATTTCTTCTAATTCAGCCACATGAAGTTAACATTAGTTGTCTGTTTGTAGTTTTGCAATATAATATACTTGTCCCTGGGAGCAATTGGTACAATGTGTGGCCCCCAGGATAGACAAGTTGGTTAATTTCAATATAGATTTTACAACATTCTTAGATGGGCTTATAAACCAATAATAGAATAGGTTTCCCCTAGATCCACTCGTTGATCATTAAACCACTAGAATATGGTACCCCCAAATTCCACCCGTTGATCAGGTGACCCTGGTGAATCGCTCTGTGGAAAAAGCACAAGAGGTCTTGGATGATGACATGGCGTGAAGCTCAAGCGCTTGGAGATCCGGGTGTATCTGAAAATGGGAAGATATGGGAAGTATACACGTCATGGCCACTATTCACTGTTTTGTGGGGATATGTTTGATTGGCCAGTGGATGGGGTACCCTTATCATCAAAATGGTCTCCTACGAGCCCCTAAAAAAAAAAAACATCAGCTGTTTTGGACTCTCCCTCAAAGGATGTTAACTCACGTTCATCCATTTCATCCCCATTTGACCTCGCGAAAAAGTGCTTTTCAACACTTTCGCTAACATAAAATTATGAATCGACTATAAATTACCATGTTCCTTGCTGAAATCCCAATGGTCGCAGGTGAAATTCCCCCGTTTTCACCACATGTTTGATATGTTTGCCAGTTACAGCACCATTTCTGTGGCATTCTTTGCTGCTTCCAGTGGCAGAAGGTCAAGAATCGCGGCGGCGCCAATGCCTCGGTAGCGCCACTGGCATCTCGGTAACGCGGGTGGTCAGTGACCGCTGGTTGGTGGTGACTGGAACAATAATGCTTTCCCAATTAATAGTGGTTAATAGTGGTTAATAGTGGTTAATAGTGGTTAATAGTGATTAATAGTGTTAATAGTGATTAATAGTAATAGTGGTTAATAGTGGTTAATAGTGGTTAATAGTGGTTAATAGTGGTTAATAGTGGTTAATAGTGGTTAATAGTGGTTAATAGTGGTTAATGAAATATCTGCTTGGTGGTTTGGAACATGGCTTTTATGACTTTCCATTCTGCTGGGAATAAGAATCCTAACTGACGAACTCATATTTTTCAAGATGGTTGAAACCACCAACCAGATTAGTGGATTACGTTTTTTCTTCCCTTGGCTGATTGTCCGTATACAGGTAACTAATAAGACTCATCCCACTGAGAGAAGCGACTTGAACCTCCTTCGAAATTATCGTTCATAATTGCAAATCAAGGACCAGTAAGGTTTCCATTTATGTCTAAATTTACGTGAATCGCCCAAAGATTGACGATTGCAAAGCATGGAGGCTTGAAACATGCCGCCCAAAGCTGAACCTTGAAAGGTGTATTTAAGTGCATGTTGAAAGCTTTAAGGGTTTTGAGGCCGAATGGTGCGGCATGTTTCGCAGCCCCCGTTTCTGGTCCAGCCCGGGGGAAGGCAACAAGGAGGAATTGTAGCCACAGTCTGTAAAAACGCTGAACCAAGGTACCAAAACCCAGCTCAGGAAAAAGAACTCCCGGCACGAAATCAAATTGGACAATGAAATGAATGAGGAAAAAGGCACATGGAGTGTATCCAAGCATTCCGGTTCCACGACCCCAGGAAGACTCATTGACACTTTGAACAACGAGTCCCTGGGTATTCTCTGAGATATGCCGACTTTGTCGGTCCAATTCGACATCGGTAATATTGCAAGGTTCAGTATGATGTCCTCCTCGCCAGTTCAACCGTTCGTGGAAACCAGGATATCTACGTTGAATCAAAAGCCAAACCCTCTCAGGAATCCATTCTCTTTTGTCGACTAGTTTCAAAAAACATTCTTCCACTTAGTGGATTATAGATATGGAGGTGCCCTAAGTCAAGGGGGTACCCCTATACATATATAATATATAATATATAGCTGGAGGGTTTAGAATGGACAATCTAGATGATTTTGGGGTACCCAAATTTTGGGACACCTCCATTTGATATCAGCAAGGCCAATTCACCAGGGTCCCGGCCAGATTCTCGACAGAAAGTGGTGACTGGCGCGATGGGCGGTCCTCTCCATCTGAGACTGAATGTTCTGACGTGGAGAGCTTGGCTCTGATGTTCGGATGTGGGGAGTCCCTCACTCCTTTGCTATCAGCCTCCTCCGCAGGAAATGGAGTGAAGTCAGCCGCAGATTCAATAGCAATGGATTAGTAATCATCTCAGTGGAATAATAACAATAATAATAATAATGATAATAATAATAATAATCATGATAATAATAAGAATCATGATACCAATAATAATGATGATAATAATAAGAATGATGATAATAATAATATTAATGATAATAATAATAATTCATACTAATAATATAATAATAATAACAATAATAATAATAACATATAATAGTAACAATAGTAATAGCAACAACAACAACCATAACAATATAATCATATATATATAATCATATATATATAATTATATATACATGGGATCATGGTTATGTTTGACCACGATCCATGTGGTAAAGCATAAGTAAAACCACCAACATATTATATATATATATAAATTGTATGGGTATCTACCTACTATACACACCCAACAACCCCTGGTAAGCTGACGGGGAAACCGTAGTATATATGGTTTACCCTCTGGGTATCGACCTGGTTAGGATTTTCCACGGATCACCACGAGTAAGCAGCAGTTTAAGAGAACCCTCCCGATAGAGTGCAGTCTTTCGGCCCGTTTCTTTTGATGCAACTTGCACGGACTCTCAACTTCCATCAGCTTTGTCGTAGCCGACTTTAGAGACGTTAGAGGATCTATCCATCAGGATGTTGGCAAGAGACGCCTCGTGGGGATTTGACCTTAATACAACTGCATGAGGAAATTTTGGTGTTTGACGAAGCGAAGAACTGAATTTCGAAGCGACAAATCCTCAACATTTGGTATTTCAGTTCTTCATCATGGCTAAATAGTGGTTGGCGAGTGCCAAGAGAAAAAAACTTTATATAAATAGGGGTTTTACGAGCAAATAGGGGGATTAAACTTCAACCAATATTTAGTGTAGCGAGGTAAACCTTGTTTGGTGAACGGTCGGTTTTCATGTCTGCATTTTGAGCCATTTTGGTTGGGATGATAGTATACATGGATGGATCGCTCCAAAATGGGACTTATTGATGTTCCAATTATCAATTATAATTATATAAACATATTGAATATGACAATCATATAATTCCATATCATTCCCACCAACGGATCCAATGGGGTTGCAGTTATTAGGTCAACTGCGGCAGCTGTGTTGATTATGTTTATTGCGGAATATGATATCCCACTGTAGGACTTGTTGCGGCTAGGGTTAGCCATGGCATGGTCCATTTGCTAAGAGACTCCTATGGAACCCAATGTTTGGACATACCCGCGCTTTTGTGCTCCAACCTGGTACTGGTACTGGGAAATGCCATGAAATCCCCTTTTTGTCTTGGTTTGTTAGGACTATCTCATCCAACTTACCTGGCATGATATGGGTCTGTTTGAAAGGTCACCCCCAAAATCCAGTCGTTGATAATAATGCTGCCATGCCATAGATTCAAGGTAGTTATTCATTTCCAGGCACAACCATATTCATACAGTATATCCCAGATCTACCATCAATATCCCATTAACATCCCATTAACATCCCATTAGTATCCCATGTGTATACCATTAATATCCTATGAATGTCCATTTATACCGGACCGGACCATGTAAATTACACCATAAATTATATAATTATAGATTATTTTACTTGGATAATCATTCCATATTTTTGTGTTGTGGTTCAATCACCTGTGAAGCTACATAGGTCCCCAAGTATCTGGTTGGTGTCATATCTTTGCATATTCTTTTCTGGATGATTAATGTTTACCACAGTGGTTACCTTTTGTTTATTCACCAGTGCTGGATCCCCGTAGATTTTGTTTTTTTTCAAAAAAACAACTAATTCATGAGATGTGTTACCACCAGAATGGATTATGGATACCCTGTTTGTCAATGTTCCCCTGAGGTTTTCATATATGATCTAGAAATACACCCACACAAAAATGTGAATCTCCACGTTGCAGCTATTGAGGATCAGATGTTTGACGTCATGCGTCAAAGCGATGTGACCTTCACTGCCACTGGCAGCAAGGCCTGTGGAATCATGTGGGGGCCGGCGCGGGGCTTTTGCAAAGTTTCATTCAATGACTTGGTTTGAGGGAAATCTAAAGAAAATCATGGTTTGTGTTTGTTCATGCTGTTTTCATCCACCACGGTGTTCCTATGTTTTCTTCTGTATATTTGTTGTTCCTGAGACAATCCAATCCAATCATTCACTTCCCATTGTTGCAGTGAGGCGAGACCCGAAGCCATGTATATCCGCGTAATAGTATAAAAAGTATAATATACACAGTTGCCAGGTCACTCACAGAGCTGCCGTTTACGCATCGCAGCACAATTGGCTGTGGATAGCCATAGCCATAGCAGAAACACGTGGGAGTCGCGAAAGTTTCGCCAAAGCTTTGTTTTATCCGCGAAGCATGGCTGCAGATGAAACAATATAGATCAACTTCCATATATTGTGTTGGTTTCTTGTGATCCCATTATTTCTTGGGGATGCTTGGAATTTCCAAAGTCTTTATGGTGTCTTGAACCAACATGAAAAGGGTCTCTGAACCATATATAGAATTCTACTTCTATTTTTTAACCCTCAGAAGAA
>Ga0126342_10008586_pt1 | contig 18317 bp, 16 predicted proteins | sample Cyp1metagenome_FD_92528 | JGI IMG/M metagenome (GOLD analysis project Ga0126342, IMG submission 92528) | Coral microbial communities from Lord Howe Island, Old Settlement Bay, Australia - Cyphastrea 1 metagenome | ecosystem: Host-associated > Invertebrates > Cnidaria > Coral ...
GCCTTGAGCCGGGCTCGAAGCTAAGGAAAACAGAGCAGCTGTGTGCTGCTAGCCCCTCGCTAGCTACTTGGTGTAGCTCCGTGTGTTTCTGAGCCCATACGTATCCCTGTGCACCCCGTAGCAGGTACCCAATTTTGAGCTATGCCCATGTTGAAACTGGAAATGTCCAATGAAAGATGGGAAACATTGAGTTTATGATGGAATAAAACTTGGAAATATGGACATGATACTGGAAATATGGAAACATGGAATGGGAAATCTTACAGCACACAGTAGTAATTCGAAAACATATGAAAATCACCAATGAAGTTTTATGATGGGAAATATGATGGGACATTTCCAACTGGGAAATGTGCTTCTATTTTCCATATTTATTCTGAAAACCTATATTTTTTTTGGGGGTAGGGGGGTTAGTATTAGTGGGAAAGGATTATTCTAAAGTCCTGTGACAAAAATGAGAAAGATGGAAAGAGTTCCAGGAATATTCAAAAGACAGTGGGACATTTCAATAACCATGGGAATTTTGAATGGAGTGGTTATCTCTACTCTAAACATCTCAAAACCAAGAATCGGAAACTATCTCGTTTACAGCCACGAACAAAAACCCTTCGCAGTTTATGTAACATGTTTTTTTTCAACACCCTCCTTTCAGCAGAACTGCACGGTATACGCTCAAATTCCAAGGGTTTCTACGTCCCAACTCCTGCCACACCTGTCCAAAGAGGAAGGGGTCGTCGATGAAACTACGGAAGAAATCCTCAGAGGTAGCCGGGTGGGGCATGGTGGCAATGTGGAATAATGGGAGTACAATGGGTGCACATAAGTGTGTAAACATATTGTATTCATCCATAATGTATATATATATATATAATATAATATACATATAATATTATATATATAATATAATATAATATAATATAATATAATATAATATAATATATATATATATATATCAATGGGCAATGCAATCATTAAAGGAACAATGTAATTTATATGGTTAAATATAGATGAATATATATGTATAGCATATTATACATATATATGTATATATCTTAAACAAAACCAAAAGGATGCATTCGAGATATTTGGCAACATACCAACGGGCAAGATTGTTGGCTGTGTATAGACATTATCCAACAATGATGCTACCCGAACCTTCATCAGCCCTTTCATTCATGTGGAAAGCCTCACTGCCACAACTCCCATGACTGGGGATGGTTGAAATCTCACTTCTTCATGGTGAACTTGGGGATGGTGACTATTATTGCGTTTACCCCACATTCTTCCAGTCATCCATGAATTATCCAATGCTTATCTAACGATACTTCATTAACATCTAATGCTTAACATCCATTTGGAAATTTATCGCGTATCATATCGTATCATCCTTATTCAACATCCATTCATAGTGCATTTTGCTAGAAACCTCCATCCAATTAGTTAATTAGTTCATAGATGACCACCATCCGAGGCCGCCGACCCCCACCCGCCAGCACCGGCCAGGCATCAATGGTCTGCACGGTGGAGAAACGGCGCCCAGCATCCAGAAAGTCCACCACCGCGGCATCGTCCCCAGCGCCGAGCATCACCTCCGCCTAAAAAAAGCTGAGCTGCCGTTGAAAATGGGGCCGGCTGAAGAATCACCATTTAAGAATAGGGAATATATATCTATACACACATAATATATATATATATATATATTATAAATATTATTATACTAATAATAGTAATATAAGTAATAATGGTAATATAAGTAATAATGGTAATAATAATAGTAACACATAACCATGTATAATAATACTTATAATAAACAACAATTAACATTATTACTGTTATTGTTATTTCTGATTTCTATGACTATTATATATATAATATACAGTATACAGTATACACGTATATATATATATATATTAAAAATATAGACAATTATATGATCTTTGGGTGTCCAAAAATGGAGGATACCCCAACTTATGGCAAGTTGAATAGCTAAAATGATAATCAGCCATCACCCTCCCTATCTTCAGACAAACGCATGTCTGGTTCCAACAGGATCTTTAGCTTTTGCAATTCCTTGTTGCGTTCATGATAGATTGTGGAGATTTCGGGGGGTCTAAGGAATCTGGTGTAATGTGGTAAACAATTTTTTTATCGCATCATCCCCAAAATCACCCGTCTTAGGCATGGCAATTATAAGCAATTATCATCCCAAAATGGCAGGTTTATGGCAGTTTACCACATCATCATCCTTGGTGGGTTGTGGGATGACCCGGGAAACGGCTAAACTTTGATGCAACATATGAGTCCCTGATTTGATGGACAAATCATGCGATTGACTGTTCCTCTATTAAAGTCTAACTCAGAGTGAATTTGCAGAGGTGCCATCTGCCAAACCATGTATGTAATCATATGTATACCATGTACATGCCTGGTTGTAAAAATCCACTATCATAACCAGGTGAAGCCCGTTCTCAACAGCTCTTCCCATCGCCTTCTTGTTCAAAGGCTGCCTGGGAATGAAGGACTCCACCCGACGCATCGCCTGCAACGAATGGGGAGTTTCTTCGTCACCCAAATAGTGGGATGAATATGGATTCATAGGGATTAATAGGAATTGAAAGGGATTAATAGGGATTATATAGTAGGGATTAATTATCATTCCATCCCATCCCAACCCCTTGGTATTATCATCCAAATATGTGTAAATCCCCTATTTAATTCCTAAAGCATAGTTTCTGGGCGGGTGGAATATTAGGGGGATGGGATTACATACCTACATACCAAACAGAATAACTGGTTGATATGGTGGACCCCCCTATGTCCCCATCACTAGTGAATAAATCAAGTGTGTTCAATTGCGATCACCTATATAACCCATATAATATATATATATATATATAAAACCCATATAACATCATATAATACCATATAATCAACCCATATAGCATTTATTATGCCCTCTGGTAATTCAACAGTGTGCGACGGAAACCATGTCCCATGTCCTTCGATATTCTTTCAACATGGTGGATTTTCCATGGCAAACTGCAACAACTGACCCAAAGGGTAAATAGTTTTGTGAACTAACTTAAAACTGATTATAGAACTAATCATATACCATCAGATAAAATCATATAAACATCCCACAGAACCTATATATAGACCTATATAGATCTATATGCAGTATTATATATACATAATATATATATATAGAGAGAGATATCTATAATCCTATCACCCATCATACAACCCAGCATATACCATCTGGTTATTTAACATAGCCATGGAAAATCACCATGCTATATTTAACATAAACCATCTATAAATGGGACATGGCTTCCATGGCTATGTTACATAACCAGAGGGTCCCCTGCCCCGCCTGCGCCAACGTGCTGGCACCCACCTTGGCCCCGCAGCCGCCGCAGCGCATGGCCCTCTGCCGCAGCAGCGCTGTGGCGCGCTGCCCCGCGGCCAGCGCCACCGCACTGCCGGGCGCGGCAGCGCTGCCGGCGACCGTGGGCATCTCGGGAAGACCTGCAAAACGTGGAGAAAACGAGGGAAATTGCCATGAAAACTTAGGGATTATGGGATTTACCGTGAAACATGAAGGGATTTACCCTGAAAATTGGGGTTGATATGTTTTTCAATTCTTGTCAAATGCTTGAGTTTGAGACACTTTGAGTTCCCTGTCTTCCCCACCTTCGGAGTAGTTCCACATCCAGCGTCGATCGATCCAGTCCTTCAGCTCCCAGAGCCACTGGCCATGCATCGCCAGGCTTCCTTTGGAGGCGATGCAACTGCCATCGCCCAGGTTCAACAGACCCAGGAACGACACCTGCCACACGACCATGAGTAGTGGTGAGATGAGTTCAAGATGTTTCAAGTTTCAACATATGTTTCAAGATGTTACAAAATATGATACAGTCATTCAAGATGTTTAAAGATGTTTCAGTTGGAAAAGCTTGCCAGAAGAATCCAGTATTCACCAACACACTTGGCACTACTTCAGGCTAATCGGCTATCACATCACGTTTCCGCTGATCAGATTCCTGTTGGGGAAAAATCAGAACTCCGACCCTGAAATGAATCTTTAAACCGGCAAATTCAGGTTTGTGGTTTTCCAACCTTGTGAAGCAAAAACTTCTGTCGATATTTCAAAACACATTGTCTACAGTCAAACATTCTGACTATTGCTGATGTCTCATTCCCAGTATGACCATTGATTTTGGGGAGTAAACCCAAACCTAACTTAGTAACAGTGGCCTCTTTGAGAGGGTTGGATACTATGTGATTATCCGATATTATCCTTATGTATTCGATATTAGTCTCCTGTATTAGTTGATTCTGTTACAAACTCAAAAAATGCGGGTTTCCTGAGTCATAGGGCTACCCCCCTAAATCATCATCCATTTAAAGATGGATTTTCCCTTTACCCTCTGGTAATTTAACAGTTTGCTATTGAAAATGGCCATAGAAATAGTGGATTTACCCATTGAAAATGGTGAATTTCCATAGCTATGTAAACGTTTACCAGAGGGTATAAACGATCCATAACTTGGGGTAGCCATGGAAACCCCCACATCCCAAGGTACGACCATTCCGATCACATCCCATCACTGTGACTCGCCTGAGGCCAATAGGTCACCAGCTTTTCCCCGCGCAATGTGGCCCGCAGGTTCAGCCACAGGGTCATCCCGGCCATCACCTGGGATTCTGGTGAAAACCGCCAAAAAAAAATCCAGTCATACATCAAATCCTATATTTTTTTTATCTATAATACGAAACTCATTAAGAAAAAACAACTATATAATAATAAAAAGAAAATAAATGACCTGACCTGACCATCTTAATTTGGACTCCAATGTGGACAAACTGGATTCAATCGTTGGGCATCCATTCATAGTGGATTCACAACCACCATTGTACCGGCCATTGCGAAGCAGCTACGTGTATCCTGCACAGGAGCATCCTCATGTCATTCCAGTTCCTCTTGATGAGTAGATTCCCATGTTTTTTTGTTTCTGTTATCAGATTCCCATTGATTCCCTGTATAAATCCCCATCATTGTTATTGCAATTTGTCAACTGATCATTAAGATCTCCAATAAACCACTATATAATACATTCATTTCAATTGTATTCCCAATCCCCATTATCGTTCCCATATGTTCCCAGAATATAAAATATATAAATCCCAAATTTCTTTGGGCCACAATCCCACAAAAGACGGTCAATCTCAAGCTCAGTGACAGCAAAGACTCCAGCCTTTGGATGCTGGGGCACCCCCATTTGGGGATTTGGGGAGCAATTGACTTTTTTGCCCCACAAAAAAGAGGATCGGTCCGATGGGTTCCAAAAAGAAAAGCCAAAACCAGATGATGTCAATGGTGGCAGTTGCTGTGGCAGTTGCTGTTCTTGGAATCGGGCTTCATTGAGACAAATTTGGGGATCATTCCAGTCGTGGATCGCCTACCAAACAGTGATCCAATTTGCTGCGCCTTGGGTCTGGGATGCCCATCGATTGATGCGATATCACCCCCAGCGAAGATGGGAGCATCATGCGTCAGCTTGTGGCAACCTGGGCAACGAGAGGCTCGTTGAAAGGCTCCTGCTTGAATCAATTTCGCTGGGACGAAATTGTCACACAACCCAAACAATACCCAAAGAACGTCACACTTGACAGGTTTCAAGAAGTGTCTCCAATAAGGAAACCATAGGAAACCACTGCATCACTGGTGGAGATGGGTTGAGACTTCAGGAACCAGGGAGCCATGATTCACCATACATCACCATACCCTACGCCATGGGGGCGGAATCTTGGCCAAAGCCGTTGTGGTCGGCCTATCGAAGTCAGCAACCATCCGGGCAACTTACAGTGTAGTTGTTGAACATTTCCCATATGGGGTTTTCCATAAATGGAGGTACCCCAAGTTATGGATGGTTTTTGTTATGAAAAATCCTGCGAAACTGGATGATTTAAGGGTACCCCCCCATTTTAGGAGGTGTCCATATCTGATATGAACATCCTTCAAAATGCCTCAATTTCGATGAGCCGCGCATGTGTTGATCCACCAGTAGGAAGCCATGCTCGTCGGTGCGCAAACCGCTGCTGCTCACCCAACTTTGTGGTGAGCCTTCAGTGCACCAAATACATTCGTCATAGCCTTGGTGAAGCGCTCGTATCCGCCGCGGTTCCCACGGGTTGATTGAAGGGTTATATCATGTAGTTATATCTATATAGTAAATGGATTATAATGGCATTATAATGGGTTATAGAATCGTTATATCTATAGTTACAGTAATGGGGCTTCTAATGGGTATTATAACAGCTTTTTTGACCTGGGCCCTGCAAAATCATCCTACTTGGATCAACGGTACTGGTGAGTAACCGTACCATCTGGTTATGACTAACATAGCCATGGAAAACCCCCAAAATAAATGGAGGTTTCTAGCTGGGAAAATTATCTATAAATGGGCCATCTATACCATGGCGAACTGTTAAATAACCAGAGGGTAATTATAGTACTGCAACCCATTTTTTCACGTGAGCCCACTTAATATTATTATTAGGGACTTACGATCACTCAGCTTATTGACCGCTTACAATGTGGTAATGTGGGGCAATCCTTCAGGCACCGTCCATTTTTCGAACAGCGCCGGCCTAGCAACTCAAGGTGCGACCGTCCGTGCAGTGCAACTGTCCTGCATCGGCGTGAGAGACCTCATAGCCACTGTAGAGCTCAATACCTGTGAGGAGGGCAACTGTATTCCATCTGGGAATAACACAAACATCATCAAACGTAAGGATATATGAAACTTCAAATATCCGCAAATATCCGTAAATTGAAAATTGCGAATTAAATATTATACCATCAGCAATCGGATGAGCAAGTGGTTGTTGTTCGAGCAATAGCAGAAGATTTCAGAGATATCCACATGTTTTCAACGAAAAATGATACTGTAAGGACATAAACAATAATTGACTATCAAACAATATACCAGAATTCCACCCAACAATTTCAGGATATAAAGCGGTAAAAAAGATGCAAACAACATTTAAAACAGTTATCGAGAAGAATGGGATGATAGCGAATGAAAAGAAGGCTATACCACAAGGCAGCGTAGCGGCTTAGTTGTATTCAAGCCTAGCCACAGGTAGAGATAAGGGCTAGTAACGGGTAGTAATTGGCTTTCTGATAGGTTCAGTCTTTCTCCCCAACACTTGGGCCAATTCAACATCCTCAAACTGACGGGTTCTCTGGCTGATCGACTGTGAGCTCAAATGGCGAGTTTCATCGGTTTTTTTTGAGGATTCAGATTGATTAACCAATGGATTTAGGGATGAACCTAGCCATTGGTTAATCAATCTGAATCCTCAAAAAAAACATAACAAACCAGAAAACCAGAAAATCCCTAAATCCATTGGTTAATCCATTTAGGTTATTTTCAAACAAACCATAACAAACACAGGGCCTTTGTCTCGCATGGCTTTGGCCGCCAACGCCCGAGCGCCCAAGGTGTGCTGCGGCAGCAAAGCGCTGCGGGTCACCAGACCAACCTTCACCTGGGCCATATCGAAAAGGGGTAAAGATGGGTAAAGGAATTAGAACTCACTTGGGGTCATCATGCTTGACAATGCTTAATAATGGTTAATAATGCTTAATAATTGTGAATTGGCGGTTTCCACAGTCATGGGGGTACCCCAAATCATGAAAGTCATGAATGACCATGACTTAGTCTTGAAACATGGTGACTTGGGGATTCCCCTTTTTAAGACACCCCCCACTTCACTCAGTCACCAACCAGTATTCCAACTTCATACATTATACTACCCGACCACAATTGATGACATAGATTTCAGATCCAAGCGTTCTTGTGGACCTCAATTGGGGAAGAAATTGACCTAGAAGCAACTATTAACCAGATCAACTTCCAACTGGTAACTAGTACCAAGTACCGATTTATATACCAACAATTGGTTTGAGTGCCCATGGTTTTCATTTCGGCAAGGACCCGATTTCCTGATTACCCCTTAACTCGTCGCCATTAACCAAGAGTAACAGTTGTCCGCCGCTATGGTTTTGTTTGGTCAGTTCACCAGATCAATATCCTCCCTATTCAAAAAGCTGGGATAGGCAGGACACAGTTGCACCACCGAGCTTTTGCAGCTCCTGGCGCCAACCAGCAGCATTGGAAATGTTTGATGCAAAAAAAAAAAGAACTGCCCATATCTGCGTGTGTGTGTGTGTGAAAAAGGGATAGTCCTACTAGCTTCTCTTGAACATATCTACAGTAATCATATCTAATCATTTCAAATCATATCTATATAATCATAGCTAATCATGCCTAATCATATCTAATGATATACATATATATACATATCATTATATCTAATCAGTACAAAGCATGTCTAATCATACTTGATCATGCCTAATCATATCTAATTAAATTTCATCATATCTATATAATCACTTCAAATCATATCTATTCTATTCATATCAAATTAAATCATATCTATATAATATGATCTAATCATATCCCATCATAACTTTACATGTCAAATCATATCTAGCCACGTATCATCATATCAATATCTCATCATAATTCATCATGTTTCATCATGCGTCACAATATGTCATCATGGTTCGTCATACTTCATCATGTTTCACCGTGGTTCATCATAGTCCACAATGTTTCATCATGTGCCATCATATCTCATCATGTTCTGGTTGGTGGTATATCTACCCCTCTGAAAAATATGAGTTCGTCAGTTGGGATAATAACATTCCCAATATGTGAAAAAATAAATGTTCCAAACCATCAACCAGTGTTTCGTCATATCTCATCATGTTTCATCACAAGAGGATATTGCTATTGGAGATTTCCCCCATTGACAGTTTGGATCTGCTGAGGGCCCTGGTGATCCTTCATCTGATGTTGATCAATCAAGGTCATGGTCAATCTGTCACCGTAAATGAAATCCTAAGATCATGATCCTTTGATTGTTCGAATATAATGGATGTTTACTGCATTTTCTTTCATTGCTCCTGTTTGCATTCACGTGTATTGAAAAAATGAATCCTACTAGTATGGATTCTGCCTTCGCGGTACGGACCAGAATCTGAATTTCTACGTGGCAAGCCTTTTCTATTTTAGCTGTCTTTGCCATGTCGGTGTCTAAACAAGTTTTGCAGTTTTTTGAGATATGATTCATTGATAGCTTCCCAGTATTCACAAACATTTACACAAACTACCGACTGGTCGGTCAATAAACACATTGGTTCTACCAGAATATTCGACCCTTCATTCTGAAAGAAACTTCACGGACAGATCAACCGCTGGGTAAAGCCAAACTTTCCACCGGCACAGAAACGGTAGCAAAAATAAAACAATAACAAACCAATGACCCGCACTGTTCCATATTCCTGCTGAATTCCCATGTTGGGTTCATTTTAATCCAACAAACATGAGTCAAAGTATCCCTTTTTGATACATGTTGATCATTTACAAACCGGGCCACTCTCTGGGTATCCCTTCCTTGGTGAGCCGTGCATGCATGGTCATCGCCAGTTCAAATCCTCCTGCGCCACCACCCACCACCAGGACCCGACGTTCGCCTTTCCACTCAGGCAAACCTCTGTGACAAGCTGGGGATGGTAGATGGTACTCTGTCACAAATATCAGTGACATGATATCACTGTTGATCAATGTTGATAAATGTTGATAATATGGGGAATGTCAAAATCTCTTAGGTTAGTTATGATCAATATAATTTCATAGATAAATGTTGATTACATGGCAATGTTTGGTTATAATATTGATCATAACATTCATTTATGTTAATAATGGATGTAATCAATAACATTATTATATGGTTAATATCATCCATTAATCTGTTGATTATATCATAACTAACCTAAAAACAGATTCACCTTCTATCGACCGTTCAGTTGATGATGACCCGTTCACACCACTGAGGACCCCCAAACCATAAACAAATGATAAAAAAATTGAAACCTGATGTACATAACTTAAAGACATATGTCAAAAACTTACTATGTTACTATACGTATATAATATAATATATAATATGTTGCCAAATATGTTAGGGGGATGAAGATCCATTTACAAACCTCACCCGATCCCGCTATTAAAAACCATGGTGGATGTACAGGGATAAAAACACATGAGCAGTGTTTGTTTTTTTTTACCCGTGTCGGTTGATGATTAGTTCGGGGAGAATACGCAATATATTGGGGATTGTTTTTTTTAGAACGGGATTCCCCTAATGGATTATTTATATAATAATCCCCAATATTTGAACCAATATGAACCAACTGTTATATATATTTAATAATACCCAAGAACCGGGAATCCCGTTCTGAACTAACAACAAGCAGGGCACGTTCCAACAGCGCATCCCATCGCGCGCCAAAGCCATCGATGGGTTTCACCGGCGTCACGTTGCCACTTGCGCTTTGGGCATCGCCCTGCCTGAGGGTTCAAGACTTGATGATGATGCACTGAGAAAGCGAAAACGCGGGGTCCAACTGGTGATTTATATGGAAATGGTTAATGGTCATATGGTGATTTTAATCTATTATGTTTCAATCTATTATTGGGTGATCTCTATTATATGGTGATACTAATCTGGTTGGTGGTTGAGCCCTACCCCTCTGAAAAATGATGGAGTAAGTCAGTTGGGATGATTCTTCCCAATATATGGAAAAATAAAAAATGTTCCAAACCACCAACCAGTATATGCTGATATATCACAAGAAGAATAGAATGCAAATGATTGGAAATGATGGATATTTTCCGGGACATTCGGAGTATGTCATAAACTGTCAATGAACAGGATGTTGCGATATCTTTCGCCAGTCAAGCCGCTCTGGCACCGTTTTTTGATGGGTATATCACCTGCATAACCTCGGTATCAACTGGTGAACTCGTGGTTTGGGATGCTGGTATTGCTCCTTTGGAGAGCAGGGTTCCTGGCATTCTAAACCGGTGCAATCATTGAGGAGTGGCAAAAATTGAAATCAGCCGTACCCAGAATTACGTGATTTCCCATCTAGACCTAAGGCAATTCACCATTGAAAAAAAACGTGATCTGCGACTTCCAGGATATACGACCGTCCGGCAATCTGACATGGCGCTGTTGGAATCGGCCGTTTCTATCCATTCATAGATGATGGTCACATGAAAGGTGGGAACTTCCGCTTGCCAAGCTGGATTGCTAAAGGGTGATAATTCATACACCCCTCTTATTTACCCACTGTTCATGCTGTCATTTCCCATTTTTCCTGGTGCAAATCCCAATTCACAAATTCAACACCAAAATTGCCTATCTTCCGTATTTTGCATACTTTTCCCATGTGTTATTTGATCCCCACTTCCCAATTCTCTCAATAAAAATGGATCAGTTGAAGATTGTCCCGGCCGAGATTGTCCTTGTTGTTGAATGGGGGGTGACCTGTCTATTTCCATCAACCAACCATTTAGAATCTTTGGAAATCTCTGAATATCAAATAATTAGCATGTGTTTTAGAATATCTCTATGTAATTGGTTGATATGGGAATGTATAAGTAGTATACAATGTTAAACCCGTTATATCCATGTTTTCCCATTATCTATCATTTTCGGACAATGAAAACAACACCTACGGGTCACAAAGAGCGATATGTATATATATATATATGTCCTAAACATTTATGACCAGTTTTTTCTCATTTGACCACCATGATATATCATTCAAAACAACATTTGGGGGTTTCCTAAGAATAGGTGATCCCCAAAACCATGGGTTTCAAGTTTCAATACCCCGAGCCAGGCGGCACTTTGGGCGCCGAGCCGATGTTGATGGACAGCACATCGTAGCGGATGGGCGGCCGGTCCCCGGAAAGAAGGACCTGCGCCGCATGCGAAATCCACAGGAAACCACGCTGAAAACCAGTCATATAGCTATGAGAGCTATGTTTGTTGGTTACCATTATGATAAACTCGAGTTGTTTGCATATCATACATTGTTATTATAGTTATAAACCAACTTAGTTATTATAGTTATAAATTAGCTAACGAACTGGAGCCCCTTCCTGTCTGTGAATGACAAGATCGGCAAACAACATAGACATTCATATCTAGTTTTTTTATGGTTTCAATAGAGCCTGGGCGGAGGATAACCCAACCTGAAATATCTCTCGATCACCATTTTGGACCATTTTTGACCAGCCAGATTCGTGCAGAAAGTGGTGTGCATCTCATGTATAACATGGTCCATTCTATAACTGGGTGAAAAAGGAAAGGTTACAGGATGTTACAGGTTACAGTATCTAGTTCCCATATATAGGTACATGTCTATATCCGTATGTGTATAGATGGTATATATATATATATATGTATAATGTGTATATATATAGATACACATTATTATGGGTAATCATAGGTCAAAATTGTGTATCCCAAGTACAAAAAAATGGTAGTATTAAACATACACGTTTCAATCTGTGGGGCTTATTTTTTGATATATGTTGACATATGTTGTCTGATTCTAATCTAGTTTTTGTATTAACCATCGAGTTTTGGCGTTTTGTCCAAGGTCATCCTTTTGATTTTGTTTAATGGAACATGCATCATTTATATGTGAATGTTCCGTATACACTATATACATATATATATACATATATAAATATACATATATATATATATGTATATATATATGTATATATATATATGTATACATATATATATATTTATCTCTATATATATATTATGGACTATCACCTGGCGCCTGTTTCTGCTCCACGTCGATGGCTTCCACAGTTGCGTGGATGAGGCGCACGCGTGCGAAACGCGCCAAGATATTGAGATCTAAGTGGCACTCACGGCGGGTATACCTTAGAGGCGGCAAGAAAAAAATCCATCCTAAAATGCTATGGATTTTCAGGATATATACATATATACATATTTATAATTATATAATTATATATGATAGTACTGAGGTATGATTAATACTACTATAAATGTTACTATGGGACATTTTAGATGTATATCATAGCTTTGAATGCATGTATATATATATAATACGTATGTATATATCTATATATAACTATATATACATATATACATATTGCTAATAAACTTATAATATATAGTATAAACTACAACAATCAAATATGTATATATAGTAATATACTGTAATTCTGAAATACTCTGGGATTATATGGACACTATTGGATAATAGATTTTAATTTTTAATTGTATATTAGTTTTATATGTCTATAGTAATCTAATATAATGATGATACATTATAACTACTATGGGATTGGAGATATAGTCTAATGATGGTAAACTATCTATGGAATAATCGATGATAACCACCTAGATCGGACTAGTATATATTACAGTGGAATCATATGGTAATCTATAACAGCAATTGTTTGCTAGCTACTAATTTGATATGTATCTAGGATATGATGATCATATATATACATATATAATCTATAAAAACACTCTGAGAAAAGTATTTCTTGCTGATGAATCCATTGTCTAGCCTGTACCTGTACGGGATAATGATTATATAATCACTATGGGATAGTTGATCCAACGATTCAGCAAGGGACAAAAGAGAATCGATTCTTGACTAAAAATGGGAATTCGATCAAATCCCAGCGAATCAATGGGGATTTTACATCATTCAGCCAGAACAATATATATATATACTTATATATACATGCACATGTATATATATATATACATACATACATGGAACAAATTCAAACTGATGGCAAAACAAATCAATGATGTCTCGAGTGTTCTCCGAAGATATCCCAAGAGCGCTTTGTGGGAATGCCATACTATGACAACATGCCGCAGAAGGAAACAACCTGCGGCATGAACACCAACAGGTAGAAAGGTATGCAATGTGTTTCCATGTTTTCCAGCTACTTCAATGTGGTTCTTTCCTTGCCTGGCTTCCTGGAACCGTGCCGAAACAATGCGGTGAAGCCCGACTTGTAAGGCTTAGAGTCTTGAATTTAAGCCCTGCAACGTTTTTAGAATTTTAGATTTTGGATTGTTTTTTGTCAACCTCACGGGGATCCCCCGAACCAGTTGACAGTCTGATGTTATTTGGTCGGTGTTGTTGGATACACCCCGGTTCTTCAAACTGCCATCTGTTTGCATGTAATGTTAACCTCATATGTACCAACAGTTTCGCTGTTGTACATTCATTTTCTGGAAAATGTCACCATTCTCCCACCGGGATTGAACCACAACTTTCGCATCCACTCTGACGCTCCCTTTCCGAATCCGGGCAACCACGAATCTCCAATTTAAAAGACTTTCTGAATGATCTTTCTATTGCTTTCCTCTATTTTCTATTTTAGACATGAATGTACATGTGTATATATATATACGTATAATATACATATCATATTAAAACATGATAAAACATGCTTATACATATGGTCCTACGGTTCCTTGTCATTGCCATGTTCGATTACCAAGTCTTGTCAAGAGACATCCCAGCAATGTGTCCAGGGAGCATGCCACTGTAAGGCGTCTCCACATCCTTAAATTGAGTAGCGTTGGTTGGAGTAAGGACCGATTAGGATCGATTATGACCGGAAAATTATGGGGAGTTCATTGGATTTCTCTGATGTCGGCAAAAATGTGGAATCCATTTGCGAAACTGGTTCAAATCACATTGAGAATGTCATTGACTTAAAGACAGTTAACCAACAGCTGGAAATCAAATCCACCACAGATTTCACCAGCTGATGCGAAAAGGCCATAACCGTCACCATGACGGAGTGTAGATTCATAATTCCTCGTAAGCAGTATATACCAAAAAAAATGTGAAAGTGGAAAAATAAACGGAATATGAGTCCTGGCAACCTCCTCAGTAACAGGCATGATTGATGCATTCTGTGAGCTTATAGCCTCCTTAAACTTTCCTTGATTGGTTTGTCTTTTCCTTGGATTTTCTTTTCCTTTGTTTCTCCCTTGGAAATCAAACAAAACCAAAGGAAAACAAAGGAAACCAGAGGAAAACCATATAATCCACTCAGCCCAAAACCAAAGAAAAGCAAAGGAAACCGAAGGAAACGAAAGCAAATCAAAGGATTCCCTGCTGTGAAGAATGCATGTTCCAGTGATCTAACTAAAGAGCTCTCCAGATATGAGTTTCAAATTCTAAAGAGAAAACCAAGCGCACCAATCCTTCCACCAATGATCACCAATGTAGCAAAATCGGGCAATATCATGCAATATCCATGTATCTGTTCCAGCAGGAATCCGTCTTGCTTTTTTCTGTTTATCCAGAGTGCCATCGAAATGAATGTTTCTCAATCCAACCCTAAAATTCAGGTACCCCACAATATTATGCAATATCTTGAGGTGATATTCCATTGCATAAGCCGCCGAACATATGGATCATGCGCTGGGTACCTCCAGTTGTATCATCACTTATTCGGCACCGAAAAAAAATCCACAGAAACTCAGACATCCCGAGTTTTTCAGGAAACAACCGAGGCTTTGTTTGAAAAAGACCAAGGCTCCCGGGTGACCAGGGTCACCCGAACCCCAGGCATGGGCTCCATGCCCAACATCCGCAGCACATGGACGTGCGAGTGGCCACCACCCACCAAGACCAAATCTTTGATGATCGGCGTCCTGGTACCATTGGCAAAAGAACGGCAGAACCATCCAAAATGATGGGTTTATATAACAGTTTAAGCATGAACATATAGGATATTATGGGAAGTTGACCATAATGACAATCATACGAGATACCCATAAATATCCATGATCCACAATCCGCTAATTCTCACGGGAATACTGAAACCGCATTTTGAAACATCCAGAATCAGGCATCAAAACCAGTGCCTGTTGATGTAATGTGTTTTTGACATGTTAAGACAATAATAAACCAGCCCCCAAAGCACCATTTTTAATCATCTTTATAGGTGGTAAAAACTATTCCCAGTCATGGGTGCTTTATTATTGCTTTACCGGCTTTACCCACGTTAATAGAGAAGTTCTCCCAGAAATCCCCCAAATTCATCGCCAAAGGGGACCGGTGAAGCCCGATGTGGTGAACCCAGTCCTTGCTTGGATGGTTCCAGCTTCAACAGATCACCATCTGGTTATTTAACATAGCCATGGAAAATCACCATGTTTAATAGGCAAACATTCTATAAATGGGCCATGTTCCATGGCTATGTTAAATAACCAGAGGGTAATACTTCTGTGGGTCAGAAACCAACCTACTTTCCCGTAAGCAGTTTAACTGGCGCCAGACATAGAGGAGTCCGTCGGAATCCCTGGAGACTTCCAACATCCCTCAAGGCCCTCAATCACTAATATATGCAGTAATATAACAATATCTATATATATATATGTATATGTATATCACATGGGATACATATATGTAATTAGATGGGATAATGTAACAATATATACACATATATATATATGTATGCCATCTAATTATCATTCACTACCATGAAAACTCTAACAATTACTCAGAGTACACAATTTGTTAAAGAATATTCCACTAGCAGGTATTTTTTTTACTTCCAATCACTATGGTTCCCAAACGAAACTTTGAAGACGGCCGTTTCGTCCTTTCCCACTCTTCTTGCAACTTCAGCGCTTCCTTGGGCGACAAATTCAAATGATAATTTCTCTAAACAAAAATGAGCATTGTATAATATTGTATATATGTATTGATATGTATATGTATGATTTGGCAATCTGGTAATGAATAATCATATTTATGTATCTCGAAATATATATATATATGTGTATAGAGATTCAACTATTTATATATTTACTATATATAGAATTATATAGATCTATTCATTCACTTAATAAATACATACATTGTAGCAGCAATGATAATGAACATACAAACAAACAAGATATATGTACAAAGCTTCATGCTACTTGGCAACTTGGCGTTGCATCAAATTTGTTTCATCTCCAACAGGACATGGACATTTTGAACATCGCACTTAAGCAGTGCTTAAGGAAGTATATAGCAATGTACTCTGCCAAATGATGTTTAAATTTCCAAGCAATAGAATATAGAACATAGAAATTTAAGCGTAGAGTCCTACCCCTGAGTAGGGAGCAAAAAATAAAACACCATTTTTGCAATCAAACCAGCATTGTTTTATTCACGGACCAATTTTCCAGTGGATTTACCCCTAAATTTACCCCTATTCTCACAGGTTTGACGGGTCACTCCTCAAATCTTCGATGGGCATCACAATTAAATCCATCATGTTCATGATCAATCTCAGATCGCCTGCAAAAAAATAGCTGCAAAAAGTGTACATTGTTACATCTCCATTTGTAACCCCAACAAAAGATAGAAAAAACAAATAGAAAAAGTACGGTTTCCTCCGCAGAGTTCGGAGATGTTTCCTCCATATCCAGGTCATCCAGGTCCAACCTGTTGAATCCACAGCATCCGACGATGACTTCAGCTCAGCTTCCGAGGGATTCGCCAAGAGCCTCTGGCTACGTCTCAAGGCATCCGTCGCCAGCTGCTGATCATCGCCACGGAAGACCAAGGTCGGCAGATGCTGCATGTGATGAGTTCCTCACCGAGATTCGCCGAGGACCAAAGAGATGACCTGATTTGATGATTTCCCGAAAGTGATGAACAAAACGAAAAACAAAGGATCAGTATCAATCACTATAGGTAAAACTTAAATGGAAACAGGAAACCGTCATCTACCCGTAGGAGATGGCATGTTGAAACATATTTTATCATATAGATCACTACGTGATGGCTGGTCAAAACCCCAAAAGTTGAAGAAACCAAACCATCCAAGACCGGTCCATTTGAGCTCCAAAACCAAACCATCAAACACCATGCGATTGTTTACATGTTTATAATGTTGGAAGGTCCAAATGCTTGAAACTTGAAATCGCAAAATAAATGCCCGTGCAGCCAAATTTGAAAAATAAATTTCCCATAACTTCTCCTAACTTCCCCTGCACTTGCACCAAAAAAAAAATACAAACTTCATATATAAAGGCTCTGAACCCTACAACAATAATTATGAACCGAATAGTAGCAAACATGAAACATAACCGAATTACCGCTGTTACAAAAAAAAAATCGAAATGGGATGACGACTAGCCAGCAGCCACCAGCCTTTTCCAACCCCCAAACTGGGAACTGGCCCATGGTGACCCATGGTGACCCATGGTGACCCATGGTGACCCATGGTGACCCATGGTGACCCATGGTGACCCATGGTGACCCATGGTGACCCATGGTGACCCTAAACACACATTGACTCAAA
>Ga0126342_10008587_pt1 | contig 18315 bp, 15 predicted proteins | sample Cyp1metagenome_FD_92528 | JGI IMG/M metagenome (GOLD analysis project Ga0126342, IMG submission 92528) | Coral microbial communities from Lord Howe Island, Old Settlement Bay, Australia - Cyphastrea 1 metagenome | ecosystem: Host-associated > Invertebrates > Cnidaria > Coral ...
AAGCTTAGAACCCCAACAACAATATTATACAATTTGCTGCACTGATAATCTAGGCTGGTTTGCATGTTTCAGGATTCAGTTCCTGACGGATCATATAATGATCCATTCTTGTCTAGTGTATGTATGTTTCATGATTTAAATCTCATGACGTTCCGAAATAATGATCAACCAAGAATCTTCAAGAATCAAAAGAACAAACAAAAATAACACTCATCCTAGAAATACTAACTTAATAAAAATCAACCAACAATATAACAATACTAGTCACTACCCTGCTGGACCCGGGACTCCATGAGTTGCTGCGACTGCCGTCGGATCTGGTCGAAGGGCAGCATGGCTCCCAACGCCCCGGCAGTACGGATCACGTAGAGGTCCAGTGTCGACTGTTCCCGGACCTCACTCGCTGGTGTCATTTCACCACCAAAAGTTTGGGATTTTATGGAAATTAATGAGTGCGTGTTTGCTGGAAATTGTGAAAATTTTGAGACATGTGGTGTTTTTAACCAAGAAAAAATTGGATAGATCCCCTCAACGATCCCTGGTGCACAACGTACGACTGCTACGGGAAATGGCTGACGCTAACCCAAAATGATCAGCTCCAAATGGAAAGTGCCATGATGTTTGGCCACCCATCTTCCATTCCTCCGGCCCCGCACTGAACTGTTTGGTCACTTTGGGTTACCCAAATCTTCACCGTCATTCCCGTGACGTCGCGGCGTGAAGTCGTCGTTTCAACCAGAATTATAAATGGAGTTATACACTATACGTGATTAACATAAAATATATAGTTATATATAATACATCTATACATACGTATATAATTAATATGTCTATATAAATATATATATATATCCTAGTAATATCCCATTAACCCATGATCTTTCCCAGAAAACCTATGATCTCCCATGCAATACACCCAGCTGAAAGTTTCACGGCTTCAAATTGAGTCACGTCAGGACGCTGCACCTTCACCGCCACGGGCTTACCTGGGACGGGCCCAGCCATGAAGCTTTGAGAGCTGAGAAAAATCACCGTTTCATGAGAAATCGATGGTTTATCCCACTTTTTTTTTTCGGGATCCAACCATCCCAGGTAGATTTCCATAGAAGATCCTCAAAAAAATTGGCGATGTTCATCGATTTTCCAGAGTTAAATAACCAGAAGGGTGTCCCAAGTCCCATGGACGTTGCCAGCCAAGCTGCCGTTCATGGTTGCCTTGTACACTTGACCTCAGGGGGCGCAAGGCGGGGCTGTAACCTGGCCAACTGGGACCAGTGTTGAAGGGAAGAGCGAATCGGAAACATGTTTGAAAATGATACTTATGTGCATATATATATATACATATACACATACATATAATATATATATATGCTGATTTGCGATAGGCGCCGATTGTGTCAAGTAAGTGACTACAGGAGGAATTCATTTTTGCTGAACCTGCCGCAGCGAACTCTCGCTCCCGCATGCAGCATTACAAAAAATATGCTGATATGCTTAATTGCATCTATCACTTCACATGATATTGAACTGCTCTAGCAGCGAGCATCTGGCTCTGGTTACAGAAAAGTCCAGACTGAAGGAGCGCTCTAGTGTTCCTCTACAAAGGGGGCATGCCAAACATCGCAGTATGACCCCCGTGGGATCATTTTGGACAAATGTCAGATTCAAGGTTGAAACCTCCAGCCTGCATGCCATCTCCAAATCATTCTCCAATCCATTTTTTTTATTTTTGTTTGCATGTCTGCAATGGAAAAGCCCTCCAAATCACAAGTTTAACAGTGAAACTGCGGAACTGCTGAGAAACGCAGGGGATTTGGTGGCTTTCCCCATTCTGAGGCGAGCATCCCACCGAAGCGGATGCCACAGGTTCGTCAAAGACGCTCAGGTCTGAGAAGAGCTCCTTTTTTTTGAGCCAATGGGGTGATCAGTTTAAGGGAACATCTTGCAGGAAACCTGGGAAAATCATGGGAAAAACATGGGAAAGCCGGAAAGACTATGGTTTCTTCCGGTTTTTCCAACAAAACCTACCCATCGAGATGACTTAGAAGTGGTGCATATGGCTATCACTTGTGTAAGTTAAAGCCTATGATGCCACCATCAGCTGGGATGAAGTTTGCACACGACACTTGCAGAAACTGCGCCAAAAACATCCCAAAAAAAGACATCGGCAGCCTGTTTTGGGGGACCTCATCCAGCTGCAACCCCAAAAGGACTCGTTGAACCATCCCAATTGGGGGCTGCTGGTTCCCAGTCCTTCCCCGAAGGCCCTTAAAAGCCATCAAGTCACGATGGCTGGACGCCCGTTCTCCCCACGTCGCAAGGTCTCCAAGGCCAAGTCTTTGCCAAAGGGACGGACCTGTTCCAGCAGCTTCTCGTACTCCTGGCAATGGCTCGGGAACTTGGGAAAAACTCAGAGGAAACCATGGGAGGTCAACCTCAAATCTAGGGCTATCCTGCAAATGTTCTGACAACAATTGGAATTTGGGTACAATCAGCCTCTGCAGGGTTGGCGAGCTTCGTTTTTGCACACTGTTGTGTTGATTGGGGCCCTGGGAAATACCAGAAAATGGATCGTTTTTAATAGCAAAGATTCAATTTGGATCATATTAGGTACCGGTTTAAGCCATACCTCTATATGTAGATTGGTGGCTGGTGCCATGCATCTTGACATGGTAAACTCGACTTGACACATGACGATCTAAAGGATATCAAACGATGGGGCAAAAGTATTAACAAGTACCCTTGAAAAACTTAGGCACGGCCGCTTCATGTGGCAAACCCAATGGTAACCATGCTTTTGAGGTTTGTAAAATCCATCAAACATATGTGCATGTGCATTTGTATAAATATGTATGTGTGTGTGTGCATCTGTGTATACATCTAGTATACATATATATATATATCCCTCCGGGGCGGACGTTCGCCCAAAGTTTCACGGGGGTTAGTTACGTTGTGATTTGTTCAGGATATATGTCAGATTGTTTTAGGGTTTGCTTAGGGTTGGTTTAGATTTTCTTTAGGGTTTGTTTAGGGTTTATTTAGGGTTTGTTTAGTTAAGTTTCGTATTATTTAGGGTTGTTTTAAGGTTTGCTCACGGTTGTTTAGGGTCTATTTAGGGTTATTTATGGTTGATTTAGGGTTGGTGTGGGGTTTGTTTAGGGTTTATTTAGGGTTTATTTAGGGTTATTTTATGTAGTGTTCTTTCAAAGTCTTGCGGTTTGTTGAGGTCTCAGTTAGCGGCTCGAAACACTGCAAATTACGGAGGATATCTTTGAGATACCTTCAAAACATGATTTTGGCACCGTCTTAGGTAAGCACAAAAATGCCACGAGACGCAGGTAATATCAATATGTTGCATGCTCGCAGTGTGCGAAAAACACGCACGGAAACAACACAGCAGATTGCAGTCCCGCATAGAATTCCGTGGATTTCGGGCAAACGTAGAGCCCCTAGCGATATATATATATATATATATATCTGTGTGTGTGTATGTATATGTATCTTAGTATGTTAGTATATACATATGGCATATGTATATATATATATATGCTTGAATTCAAGGCCAACGTAAGATGCAACCCGAGAGCCTTCAGGTATTCCTTGGGCAGAATATCTGGCCTGCGGCTCCAGGTCAAGACACACCCTCTGCTGCAGTTTGCTATGGAACATGTCCCATTTATAGACGATTTGTCTATTGAAAATGATGATTTTCCAGGCAACTGTTGAATTACCAGAAGACCCATTGTTGCCGCAGATGATCTTCGTTTTACCATCAGGGATCAGCCAGGTCCAAGTGAAGGTCTCCAATTTCCCCAGCGTGCCTCGAGGCCCACACCTGCGCGATCTTGATGAAGGTCACCCCCAAATCCGTGATGAGTTCCCTGGCTTCCACGGCTCGCTGCGGCCGCATTTCGTCAGAGCGGTTCAACAGCTCATCCACTTTCAGCTGAAAGGTGTAGCCTCGGCACTAGGGCTTCAGCCGGACCTTCTAAAACCAGCTGCGGCCTGTGACTCTTTCAGGAGATGGTCGCGCAAGTTATGAAGTGGCCCCTGGTTTTTACCACAAAGGATGTCACCAACAACCTACCCTCTCCCACAAAAATAAGGAAATTAAGGAATACCTGTCTTCTTCTATGAGGAAAGCAAAATGGTTTAGAATCTCACGTTCCCTACTTTGCCATACGGGGCTCGATCCCACATTTTCCACACACAGTAGCTTCATACCCCATAAAATGGTTGGGTATGATCCATTGTGGACCCAGGAAGCCCAAGCAGGAAGCCAAGCTACCTCCAACCTTCAAACCAGCCTCCACGAACCTGCACCAAGCGCACGAGTCAGAAAACACTCACCCGGAAATGAGGAAAAAACATTAGATCGGCATTCTTATAATACCATTAGATGTTGAATTTAAAATTTAGGTATATTTGGGCTGTGGTTTTATATGGTTTTATCATGCTTTTATATGGTTTTATCATGGTTTCATACGGCTTTATAATGTTTTCTATATGGTTTTATTATGGTTTCAATGGTGAAATCCTCACATGTTTATGTCTCCTGCCTGATCCAATTGATCCCTTGATCCTATCCCGTGCCTGGAGATCAGTTGGAAAGGCCTGCGCTGCCAGTAGCTCCGAATTCGGCCGAAGTCCTGGGTGAATTCGGAGAAAAACAGCAGAGCTAGGCTTCATAAATTGCTTCATAATGGTTCAGTGATATATGATATAACTATCATATTATATATATATCTTGATATAACTTGATATAACTACTTAACCAACTCATATATAATAAGTTGATAGAACTGTAAAGAACTTGGTTTATATTTAAAATAAGTTGGTTGAAATGGGGGCTATTTTTACCAACTTATATCAACTTATTATATCCTGGATTGGCGCCATAAGCTCAGGGTTTTTTGCCCATTGAAATGATTGGATGAGGACTCCCAAGGGGGAAAAAAACTCATCCGAAGACACTGGGATGTTACCACACATCAAGCAGAGGAGTTGGCCTGTAAAAAGAGGTCAGCTGTTTGGAAGAAATCCTTCACCCTTTTCCTCAAAATTCAGAACTCCAAAAGCAGTGACCACAGATTTCCATGGGTTGGTGTTCAAGTTCCAAAAGAAAAACGACTTGTTATGTATAACTTGAATCTCTATTTGTGTAATGCAATCCACACCTTTTACATCCTTTAACCAAGTGTTTGTTTGGTGTGTCGACCAAATCCTCACCTGTTTTGGCACACATGTGATCTCTTTCTCAGTGTCAAATCTGTTCCCAAAACAAACATGGTGCAACATGGTGCAATTCGGTGCAATCTTCAAAAGGAATGGGGAAGATCATGGCAGCCAACATGGTCCGCATCGGCCCAGGCGCATAGTCCCTGGGCAGTTCGTCCAACCAGGGCTGAGGCCCACGACGCAGCGCCAGCAGCGCCACAAGGGCGGTGCCCACGCCTCACCAAGGGCCAAAACCATGGGAAAATCTTGGGAAACTACCAGGAAAAGTGGGAAGCAACCGGGAGGGCTGGATATAACCATGAAAATCTTCGGAAAAAAGTCGTGTGCAGGGGATTTATCGGGAGAAATGGAGGTTCAAACATAATGATTATAGCCCAGTTGTCATTGGGTCATAGCGCAAGTACGAGTAGCAGGTAGCCACATTTATATGCCTGTCTTCTTACCCAACTAATCTGACAAACCCAATCATAAACCATTGCCGATTTACATTTAGGTTGTATTAAGACCAACCCCGCTCCCCATACACCCAAATAAGCACATATTGGGTTTGCCACATTGGGTTGGTTAGTCAACAGGAAATTCAGCAAGACAAAATGAGGCAACTAATGGCCCAAATGGGATTCCCCCCTTTTCACCCGCTTCACAAAATGAGGTCCTTGCCAGTCCAACAAACCCCGAAAAAAAAACCTCCCGACTTGGATGTGCATCCCACTAAAACTGGGCATATACATATACATATATATATATTAGTATATCCCATTGATAAGTGTCTAGCTATCCACTGGAATACATCTCCATCCCATTGCAACCCCCAACCCCCAACCTCCAACCCCCCCAACCACCCACCTGCCGGGATCTTCACTGGATCTAACTGTTCGGGATGCGCCAGCAGCGCGGCCAACTCAGGTGGCATGTGGACAGCCAGCTTGGCAAAATCCTTGGGCAACAGCGCCTCCACCTGAAACCAGCTGATTCCAAGCCACGCCCCAAACAAAATGTTGCGAAATTGGATGCTTCCCCATCCATTGTCATCTTAAGCATGACAAAAGACTGAACTGCATTGTTTTCTGCATTTGTTCGCTTTTAACGTTGCTTTCGTTGCGGAACTCGGTCACAGAGACTCTTCCGCAACACCATGATCTATGTATCGTCATTTTGGGAAATTGCTATGTCCCAAACAAGACTTTATCATATGAGCAATCTCGAAAATCCTAGGTTCACGGAAAGAACATCCACAAATTCGGGAAGGTCGCATCGCTTACCACACGTTTGCACAAAAATGATATATGGCAAACTTGGAGGACTCTGAGCTATCTGAGGAGGAGTGCTACTGGAAGAGGTGCTTTGCAAATCTCTTTTTCCCCACCTGCCAGGTGAGACTACACTGTTGCATGGACAGCCAGCTTGTTGGCTGGCCACCTCTACACAGCCACTCTAAAGCGAGCTCTCCAGCTCTCCGGGCGTACAAACCCGAATGCTATGGCACTTGCGAGCTTTCCGGGCCCCTGCGGGCCCGAACCTTTGCCAGAAAGAATGTCAGGTAGAATGCCAGTCTATCTATCTATCTATGAATCTATCTAGCTAGCTAGCTAGCTAGCTAGCTATCTGTCTGTCTACCATATCATGGTCTCTTGAGAAAACATGAGAAAACCCATTGGACTCGTTTGGGCCACCGTACCGCACCTCTGAACAAAAGTGAAACAATTTGGAAAACCGACCAAAGATAACGATGGGAAAAATGTTGTAAAAACAACTCTTTAATTATAAGATAAACTCTAGCACCCACGCATTCACACCTGGATCCCCACCAGATTCCTGGCTTTCCGGGACGCGGGCCTTGCTGGTAAGGTCCTTGATAGCAACCTTCAGTTCCTTGGGCTGTCAGAGGTTGTCCAGATTTCCTTCGTACATTGGATCATTCTAATAAAGCTGCACCCTATAGCTTCGCCGTCCTCCCAGAACATCGGATCCATCATGATCCATCCACCCGTCCCCTCCCAAAAAGGGGAAAAAAACCGCCTCCCCATATCCTTCCGGAAGCCCATCCACCGTCCCAGGCTCTGGCGGCACATCCACCGTGGGAAGCTTCAAGTCCTTGAGCTCCTTCGGTAAGATCTTGGAGGCAGAGCTGCTGAGCTGCGCTGCCTGCTTCTCCAGGTCCTGGACTTGGGTGGGGAAAAGTGGTTGATGATAGGATGAAACGTGACTTCTCAAAAAAGCAGCTGCAAAAATGATGATTTTTTCAACATTTTGGGGTGGGCTACTAGTAGCGTTCTTCGCTGCAAATGTCCTTTCATTCAAAAAATGGCGAACTTGCATCATCGGTCATCCAATCACCCTTACCCGCGCCCACAAATGCCTTCAGCAGGATTTCAGGTGACTTGGTGTAGCGCGCTGCTGCCTGTTCCAGGTCTTTTCCAAGCTTCTCCTTGGCTTGACCCAGGGGACTTGCAAAAAGAGAAAGCACATGATACCTAGGGCGCCACAGCATTGACCAGTGTCGGAAGCACGGGAGGAATAGCAAAAATGTGCATAAAGGAAGTCTAGAACATTTTTAAATGTATATATTAATATATTAAATTATATATTTAGATTGTGTAACCGGTTGGTGGGTGTGCCCCCTCCACAACACAAAAGCACACAAAAGTCATTAGGGACCATCAACATCCATCAACCAATGTGCAGAGAATCAAAACATTAAAAGAAAAAACACATTATTCGAAAGCACCAACCCACCCAGCCCGGTGGACCCAGCTCCAACCACCCTATCCCATCAGCATCCAAGGGGCTGGGTTGAAGTTTGTGAGGCCCAAGCCCTTCTCAACATCCTTGGAGATGTGACACGCAAGCCATCTTTGGCAGTAAACAATCCAAGTTTCAGCCCCCCAAGGTTGAACCCATACCAAAATTGCTGAGTCTCAACAAGACATCTAATATCGCCTCAATACAGTCAAGCATCTGTCACTTCGGGCACTTCCACCACCTTCTTCAGCACGTTTCGCTTCACCGCTTTCCTGCCCCTGCCCTGCCTGCCCTGCCTGCCCTGCACCAGCCCAGCCGTTGCACCCAAGGCTGCGCCCATGGTCAGTAAGCTACCAGCCTTCAGTGGTCGGGCGCTGCTCCCTGTGGGCAGCGCCAAACCGCCGTGGCCGCCATGGCTCAACGGGGAGGGCACCGCACCACGTGGCACCACGAAGGATTGCTCCTCCATTGTCGGCACCTAGACCGGTGCAGCACAAAAAGAAAGGTTGAAACCAAAGATGGATGGACTGCCGGAAAGCTTTCAAACTCTGTAGTCAAACCGAGTCAAACCACAACCCTTGTCTCAAATAAATTGACAAATCCAAATCGCGATGGAAACCGCATGAGCAAAGTGCTGAACCCCCAGGGTTCAAAAGATCCCCCAAGTCGATCAAGGAGCCTAGCCGGCCTAAGCGGATATGACTGTGTGACTGTCTCCAGGCACTGACCCAGGAGGTGTCCCAAATTTCAGCTGCCCCATACCGGTGGAGTCATCCGACAAGTTCCGGCCTCTGTTTCAAGCACGGCTTCTAGTGGGAACAGCCGAGCCAAAAAGGGGCACAGCTGCAACCAAAGGTGAAGCCGGAGGGACCTTCAGCAAAGCTGACATTACCGTAGAAAATCCCCGTAGCATCTTCCCACCTCATAACCCACTTGGGTATTTAAATTACAATCCTTTCCCACTCAAATTGGCACATCTGTCATATTGATCATTCCAAACTATTCAGCTCACATATTCCATTTCGCCTTTGAGGATCACGTTGAATCCTCGGTCAAGCTCAGAACACACTCCGGCACTTCGTCGAGCACTGAACCCCCCAGGACGCATCATGACCCCGACGCCTGTGCCATGAGCGCGAGATCCGCAGATCGACAGTTGCGTTCAACGATGTTTGGGTCAATTCGGTCAATGGGGTGACGATGGCAGGACATCACCCAGACATTGCTGCTTTCAGGCTTTGGTCCTTCCAACAAAGAAAGGTCCCAATGGTGGATCACCACATGTGGGCCGTTGGTGCCATGTTTCCATCCTCCATCTTCTCAAGCCAAAAATTGCTGGGCACGGACACGTTCTTGCGAGCTTCCCAACCCAACCAGGGCTGGAGGGAAAAAAAACTATACCGGAGACTGAGAAAAAAATATGGCGATTATCGGGCAGATGGTGTTGAAGCTGCAGCACTTGGCGTGGCCTCGCATTTCTGGAGGGAGCAGAACAGCATCCCAATATATTCCCTGCTCAGTTGAGCAAATAAATAGATTGATTCTCTACATTCTGAGCCTGACAGACCCAACAAACAAGACATGTGCTGAGGTGCTGTTCTCTCAGCTTATCTACTGAGAAAAAAAAAACTTTTGCACGCATGGGTTGGTAACCCCAATCGCCAATCTTCTCGATAACTTGTTTCAGAAAACATCAAAAATCATCGGCGAAATTGAGCGAATTTGAAACCACCACATCATCCCAGGCAAGTTTTTTCCACACACCGCAGCCCGGTTCTTTCGGCAAATCTCATCATGACCTCCTAGGTTCACATGCCGGGCGTGTGAAGACTTGAGGGTAGACAGAAGTTGACCATTTGGACCGTGAATCATGATGATACACGAGTAATCATATGATATAATACTGTAATACTGTAAGTAGAATTACTTAACAAAACATAGTAATAGTAATTGATAATAACAAATCAAAATCATCGTCATAATGATAATAACAATATCTTACACTGATAAACAAAAATAAGAATAATAAAACATCATCATCATCATCATCATCATGATCATCATCATCATCATCATCACCATTGTCCTAATCCCGTCTGGGTTTCACATTAAGTTCATCTTCCCTTTTTAATCGACAAGCCCGGCTCAGCTCTCTCCTCATCTGGAAGGCTCAAAGTTGGCGAAAGTGTCCCTCTCCTCAGATCCACGGATTGGTTGAACCATCAATCCATGGCGGGTTTGACCGTTTGACCAACAAAAATGGGGAAAAGAAACCCGCAAGAATTGGTGATTTGACGAAAAAAACTAGCGGTTTTACCAACAAAAATTGGGAGTTGACCAACAGAACAGTGATTCAGTCAACCTAATTTTGCAAAATGCTGTGTTTCACCCAAAAAAATGGATTTGGCCAATCCCAAAGTGGGAGTTGATCTAGTTCGGGACCATTTTTCTGTAGGAAACCCACCGGTTTACCCCATGAAAATCCATCCATTAGAAATGCTGTGTTTCCATACGTAACAGGTTCACAGAGCATCATTTACACCCCAGTTTCAAAGACACCCAAATCACCCTATCCCCATTACTCTCCAGTAAATTAACATTGACCCTGACAGAGGTTGGAAGATTAGTGGAAACACTAAGTCACTGGCTTCAGGGTCAAACTGTTAATTTACCAGAGGGTATATCCTAATGAAATCCCCGGTTCAATCATCCATTTTGATAGGATTTTCCATTCATGTGGTTAAAACAATGCCATAAACCACCCCTGACTGGGAATGGTTTTAGTTTAATTTATACCACGAATTATTAAAATGGTGATGACTGGGGGATGGTTTCTGAAATTGTTTTACCCACAGTATAAACCATCCAGCTATTGGCGTATCCCCAATTGAACCCATGTTCAAACACGGCTACTGCACGTCCCCATGACAGTGGCGCCATTGAGTTCCCGGCCGCCGCTCCCAAGGTTTGGAAGCCTCAGAGCACCAGGAGCCGAGATGTCCACCGTATCAACCATGGTGTGACTAAATCAGCATGTATAGATAGTGTAAACTCGTGTGTGTGTGTGCGTATGCAAATGTGTATGTATATAATATTTACTTATTTATTTGCTTATTCATTTATAATTATTTATTCATCTATATCTATTTGTATTTATATATATGTGTGTGTTTGTATTTACTCAAACAAATATAGGATTAGATATATATATATATATGTAGTATTACATATATAGATATATATATATATGATATATGTATCTGTGTGTGTGCGTATGTATATTATATATATATTATCATTTTATATCAGTGTGTGTGTGTGTGCGTACGCATATGTACGAGTACGTATATTATATATATATATATATATGTGTGTGTGTGTACATTATATATATTATATATGTATATTGTGTGATGATATGCTTATTGTACCTTATTAATCCTTATTATATATATATACCATGAGGAACTGCGCAGCACTAGAAGTCAAACCACATACGCTTCGGGAGCGTACACCAAGTGATTTCTGGATTCTGGGCCATACCCCCCCACGCTTGACCGCGCCAAGTGACCGCTAGACTCCGAGTAGCTGTGAGGCTGTTGCCCAGTGTATTCAGACACCAACCTGGCTCGATGCTCCACGTATGGTGACAGCCTACCTGGAAAGACTGCAATGATCCGGAAAAATGGATGGTGTACCCTCTGGTAAACGTTTACATCACTATGGAAAATCCCCATTTGAATGGATAAATCATAAATCAACTATTTCTATGGCCATTTTCAACAGCTATGTTAAACTACCAGAGGGTACAAATGGCACTTACCTCCATCAACGTGACTGATTGACAATCCCAACCGCAGCTGCCACGGATGTGCTGGGCAGCCCAACTTCATGCTGTAGTGCACACCATCCATCACCAACGCAGGGTAGTCCATCCAAAAGCCCACGTGAGGAATCAGCTGTAGACCTGCCGCGAGCTCAACACCACCATCCCAGGAACTGACGTTGAGTCCTAGGCTGGTCCAAGTTCCAACTCACTTCATCCAATTTCCACTAAAAAATGATTAAGTTCACATCCACTTTCCATGTTCCATCCACTTCTTACTTCAAAAATATTTTAAAAAAAAAAACCGTTGAAACTCTTACCCCATTCCCAATCCCCACCGGTCGCCTCTAGCGCCCTTCGCTTGGTAATTGTAGATGGCTCCACCTTGGCACCAACTCATCTGCTTCCCCAAAAAGATCACCAAAATCCTGACATGGGCTCCACACAGGCAAGGTAAACGATGGCCACTTCTATGATACCTCGGAGCCTGAGTCGTGACCGAAGCAGCCCGGCCAACTTCAAAAATCGTTGCGTGGATTCTGGGTGGATCAATTTCCCTGTGCATAACCGGTGAACTAAAATGGTTCTGAGTTTGGTACGGTCCTTGTTCATCTCATTGGTCAAAATCTCTAGAGCTAGGCTGGGTTCGTTCTGTGTATGTGCATGGCCCAGATTTGATTACATGATTACATACATCTAAACTTTTGGCATTGATGTCTTTACAAGCTGTGCATATGTCCACGAGTGTGATGAGTTCGTTGATTTCTTTGCTCTTTACCTTTGCATTGAGATTAAGACCCCGAATATGACCGGCATCACCTGCCTTCAACTCCCCTTCAACTGAGCTCTCGAACAGGCCGGTGGCCGCACCGTAGTGGTCAATGTGCTCCACGTTCCATACCTGGGACCCATCATGCAGCACTGCTGGAGATCCCTTCATTGAGCTGGGCTGAGCTGGGCTGGGCTGGGCTGGGCTGGGCCCCCGTACCACGCTCTCGGCCTCGCGCTCCCAACCCGGCAAACCGCTCATCATGTTGTTGCCAAAGTACTTCCTGCAGGTCTGAAACGCCCAAAGGACTTGGGTGTAGACGCGCCCTCTGCCAATCTAACAGTTTCCTACGGAAAACCAGGAAAAGCACCATTTGAAAAAGCAAATCTTTGATAAATGGGCCATTTTCCATGGCTATGCTGTTTATGCTAGATTGCCGAAGGGTACTCAATGATGAATCATAAGCCATTGTGAAACTGCTGGATGTCAGAGATAAAGATCTGGCAGAGATGCCACTCGATTCGCAGATGTGACCAACGGATGACATCCCCGTGCGGGGTCGCCATGTTGGTCAAAAAAGATCTCCTTTGGGAGGACTTTTTCATGTTTCATACTGAAAGCCGCCCTGGAACCCCGAGAATTGCAAGTGTCCAAGCGCTGTCCAAGCGCTGGAAAGTCATATTCAGATATATCATGATATATCCAACTCCACTTTTTTGTTGGGGCTTCGGTTTTGGGGGCGAGAAGAGGAGGGTCCATCCATGGCACTTCTTCCATGGCACTTGGACCCTGAGGTTCCCGACAAGTCAGAAGAGACTTCACCCCCCAGGCCAGTGGGAGAACCGCTGGAGCGACGGAAGAGGTGTTCCTCAGGGGGGATTGGTTTTTCCTCAATGCCACTGGATTCCGTTAGGATAGTTATGAACTATGGATTCTACATGGTTTTTCTCAGATACCAGTACCATATGTTATACCATTAGGATGATCGGTATTTTTTCCCCTTACCAAACCAGTCACACACCCCTGGAAAGAGTTGAGATAAATAAAGCCGTTTGGGGAACGATGTCCTCCAATTCCCATCATTCCAGTGACAGAAAACGACGCGAGGTTCATGATCAAATTCATCCAGACATAACCAATAAGTGAATAGGTTTTAAGTTAAAGTTTTAAGTTTTCAAGCAGCAAAGGAAGAAGTGAGGAAACAGAAATCTGGACACATCATCACCTTGAAATTGAAGGCCCTTTCACACTGATACATGCACAATTTCTTGGTGAATACCCCCAGTTCGTGGGACATAAGTCCCCCCAAAGCCCGGCTGGGAGATAGGGCGCTAGGGCCGCTAGGGTCTCGGGCTAACTTGCTGAGGGAGCTCCGTTGGTGGTCCTGAAGAAACTCCAAGGCCCAGTCCAATTTTTGTTTATTTGGCGTTTCCCTTGACATGTTGGATCCAGTTTTGGTGGGTTCTCAGAGTCCAAGGGCCAAGGCCATCTGACAGTTCAAAACTGATCAAAGGCTGAAACGCCTTTGGCTGAGCTATACCTTTTTGGGGCACAAAAAGACCATATTTGGGTGGTGGATATTCCATGAAATTTAGGCCCAAAAAAAAAGCCTTATATATGGTACAAGTAGGTACCCTCTGGTAAACTAACATAACTATGGAAAATCACCATGTTTAATGGGTAAATCCACTATAAATGGGCCATTTTCAATAGCTATGTTAGTTTACCAAAGGGTACCTCCAAAAAACAATATCCATCCTCTCACCGGAGTTCCCAGGCTCGCACCGAAAGGGCGTTGGGGCTACTCGCTGCCGCCAACATCTCCTTCACGGTCACCACATCGGCATCGCCATCGGAGATGGCATAGCGTCTGCGGAAATGGCCCACTTATAATGTGAGTAAAACAATGCCATAAACCACCCAGTTGGGAGATTGTTTATTATTGTTTTACCCACATTAGATGATTTACCGATTGAAATCGATTTTAAAATGATTTAAAATTGCGATTTTCCCGTAGCTATATGACATTACCAAAGGGTAAATCCACCAGAAAAGTTGGATGTGCCAAAGAATGGGGATATTTTGGTTGTTTGTTTGTTTTTTGCCATGTTAATTTCTGGAGTATATCCTGGGATGTTCCCGCTTGCAGATTGTTTTTTTTCGTCAGGGATGGTGCCAATCTATATTGAGTAGAAGATTTGTGACCGATTGCATTTTTTCAGTTGGAAGTTTCCTAGAATGCAGGTACCCTCTGGTAATTTAACATAACTATGGAAAATCACCATGCTATTAATGGGTAAATCCACTATTTCAATGGGCCATTTTCAATAGTTATGTTAGTTTACCAGAGGGTACCCCATTCATCCATTTGGATATGATTTTCCCAAAAAAAAAGATCATCCAGCGGGGATTCACCAAGTGCACCTTTTCAGGCTCTGAAGTGCAGAGTAAGCCTTTGCGATCTGGAAGCCCTTGGCCCTCGGCCAGTCGCCACATTAAATGTCTACGATCTTCCGTCCCAACTGCTTCTACTTGATGTATCTGAGGTATTGATTGAGGTCGCTACAAAGCTTGGGCACTTCACATCACTTCACAACCAATCTGACAACTCTCACAATCCAACATGTTCACGGCCTTGCCATGGGTTCCCACGTTGAACACCATGGAACACCAGGCCCCCCGCGTGGTGCCAGAGGTGCTCGGAAAGCCTGGCTCAGGGATAACCCATTTCGAGCCGAGGAAAGGTTTCTTCCAGCAGATGTATGCAAAGGTGTCCAGCCTATGCTCAACTTCATTCGTGAGGAAAGGCGTGCCTCAAACCAGAGCTGGGTGTGGCACCACTGCATCGCTCGAGCTAGCTGGGTGTGACACCACTGCATTGCTCCTTTACACGAGACAGTGAAGATTGTTGTTCACACATTTTCATCGTAGCTTCTTGAAAATGATACTCAAACCTCCGATGCCAACAGCCCACTTCCATTTTTTGGGGGTGGGGCCACCAACAACCCACTGGCAGATGCTCAGGCTGTACCATGCTGCACCCACGCCGTGAACGGGTGCCGAACCCAATCGGAAAAGGAGAGGGGATGAATGCAGAGGCCCACTGCTTGCGTGCCAACCTGCGCACGATGCGCACGATCCCTGGGTCCCATGCCGAGTCACCACTGCCGAAAGCTGGGCCTTTCTGCAAGAAGCACCGCTTGGGCACTGAGCATCTGCTTGACAAAGCAGGCCGCAGTAGAAAGCCTCCAATGGAAATGACCCATATCTGCTGGATTGAAGCGAATGTCATGAAACTTCATGCAAAGCCATGGCGATTGCCCCGGGATATGGGGGGGTCCTACGGGCCCCCTCTTCACTCTTCAAGCAAGTCTCGGGAACGCGAATTCTCAAACCCTTGACTGTTCGGACTGCTTGGACTGTTTCCGGAGCCTAAGTTTAGTCGTTCTTCCAAGTCACCAGAGGGTAAGGACTCGGGGCTGCCGGGAAAATGGTGGCTTTGACAGTTCACAGTTGGATCTACATGGAGAAGAAACCCCATGGCTGTCAGAGACAGGAAACTTCACTACGGTATGAATCGGAGCATTGTCAGCATTGTTCGAGAAAGCTTGTCCAATTGGTTGCTTAGCTCACTGCCATTCAAGAAAAATCCAAGGAGTCAGCTCGCTGGTTCCAGATTGGAAACTGACCATTCGCTGCATGGTTTTCACCAAGTCAGGTCCCAGCTGGTCCCTCCCAAGTGTGCTCCTGGTCCACATTCTGAAGCATGCACTGTGGCTGCGCCTGCAGGTGACCAACATGGTGGGGTGCCACCAAGGCAGGCACCGTCTTTGTGAAACACCCAAGGCAGGCACCGACACAGCAGCAAGCTCCGTAGGGCACTCGTAAGTGGCACTACAGCGCGGAGCACACACCTTGGGGATTGCTCAAGCCCCACCAAACCAAAAAAAAAACATGGAAACCACATGACTTGAAGGGCGAAATTGTAGATTGCCCAACTCCAACTTGAAGATTCTGATGTTTTTTTAACCCAATGCCATAGACAACGACCATTTCAGGATGGTCTATAGGCTCTGGCCACTCCGTCCTCTCCTTGGATCTCTCCAGCCTGCAGCATGCTGGAAGTGCCAAAAATGCAGGGCAATTCGTGGCACACCTGTCCCAGGAAAGAGTACGAAACTCCCAGAAAATGCCCTTGCAAAATGATGTTAACTGTTGGAAATCATGGGCCAACTCGCTGCGGAAAAGGAACGACTTCATCCGAAGCGCAGGTGCCCTGGTAGTGACTGACGCCACACCTGGAAATGGTGAGTGTGCTTGGATGTGCATCTCACCGGTGTTTTCTATCCATAGCTGGTAAGTAGCTGGTCGATTTGAAACCCCAAGGCTACATCTGGTATGCACAGGCCATGGCGCCTCAATAGCATTGAGGTCACTAGCAGCTTCGCAGCCGCCATGACACTAGTGAGGGCAGCAAAAAGCACTTCACAATCGAAATTTCGGCACACTTCAGCGTCAGCTTCTTCAGCCTTTATGCATAAAAAAAACATTATACATATATATATATATACATACACCGCGCTGTTATAGATATAGATATATAGATATGTAGAGAGAGAGAGAGATATATATATATATATATAGATAGATAGATAGATAGACAGAGATATATATATACATAGATACATTTGTGTGTGTAGATATTAATATATAGATATATATATATATAGAGAGAGAGAAATATAGGTGTATATATATATGGATATATGGATATAGATATATATATATAGATAGATAGATATGTAGATATAATTTGTATTTATATAGGTATAGGCATAGATATTATATAGATATAATATAGGTCTAATATAGATATAGTATAGATATAATATAGATATAGGTAGATAGGTAGATAGGTAGATAGATAGATAGAAAGATAGGCCAGTTTCGCGTAGAGATGGCAGTGACATGCAGTGACTCTCTGTTTATATTGGCCTTTCAGGGGTTGGGTCAACTCACTTCTCCGATATCTTGAGCCAAAAGCATATCGCGATAAGACAGGCAGTCTTTAATCTACAGAGCGAACATCAATGTGTGTGCGTCTGAAAAAATGTGACATGCCCCCCCAAACCGGCAATTTAATAGGCAAAGTGATGATGATGATGATGGTAAGATGATAAGATGCTAAGATTATAAGATCATAATATTATAAGACAGATCAACAAATCATAAGATTATAAGATTATAAGATTATAAGATGGATAAAATGATAAGATGATATGATGATAGGATCATGATAAACAATGGGAAATTCTCTCTCTCTTCCACTCGGCGATCTAAGAGATGGAAACTGCTCAGCAGTTGGCAGCTAGATTCAAGGCTTTGCTGCCAAGTGATGCTGATAGATAGCGGAATAGGTGTTTTAAACGAATATCACTAAATTGTCACTACATCTGTAGGTATGTATGTATGTATGTATGTATGTATGCATGTATGCATGTATGCATGTATGCATGTATGCATGTATGCATGTATGCATGTATGCATGTATGCATGTATGCATGTATGCGTGTATGCGTGTATGTGTGTATGTGTGTATGTGTGTATGTGTGTATGTGTGTATGTGTGTATGTGTGTATGTGTGTATGTGTGTATGTGTGTATGTGTGTATGTATGCATGTATGCATGTATGCATGTATGCATGTATGCATGTATGCATGTATGCATGTATGCATGTATG